>ENA-UESJ01001527-UESJ01001527.1-human-gut-metagenome-genome-assembly--contig:-NODE-1527-length-10709-cov-5.776430_pt1 | contig 10709 bp, 9 predicted proteins | sample MGYA00243000_ERZ508001 | MGnify/ENA primary metagenome ERZ508001 (study PRJEB26167, sample SAMN06115479) | human gut metagenome | host: Homo sapiens | place: China:Chongqing | collected 2015-03-03... | reverse complement strand
CCCCTTGCGAGTCGAGGGCAGCGCCCTCGTCGCCGTCAGGCGAAACACTCCGCACGGAGTGCGGCTACTCTGCGCGCCGGCGCGCAGTTAAATGCGAAAAAGCGCTAAAGGGGCGTGGGGGAAAACAAGAGTTTTCCCCCACAAGCAACATATAAAATCTAGTCGTGACTATCCTCCGAAACAGTCCGGCGGACTGTTTCGGAAGCACACTACACCGCTAAATTATAGTTTCCACCAAAGAAATCGCAACGCAGACTTTTTATTCACAGCTTAACGCTTCCCGCGCTTGTCATATTTGTCCCGGACAACGCATATATTCCACCAGAAAAACCAGCGGCGGCAGGCTGGAAAATCTCACGTCACACAACTGCAGGAGGGACATTTTATGCGCATGATAACACTTACGAAAAAAAGGTAAAACGCCTGACAGCCATAGGGCTTCTCGCAGCGGCGACAGCGGCGGCAGGAGTCGGAGCGATACTAACCTCGGTTGGCACGCAGGCAACCGAGCGTCAGCTCCCGGTATACTGCGTGGAGCGCGGCGATAATAAAATCTCGCTGACCTTCGACGTGGCTTGGGAAAACTCCAACACGCAGGAGCTGATAGATATTCTCGACGAATACGACGCCCGGGCTACTTTCTTCGTGACCGGCGACTGGTGCGACCGCTATCCCGACGACGTTAAAATGTTTGCTGACGCCGGCCACGAGATCCAGAACCACTCGGACGTCCACCCGCACGTTAAGGGTATGAACGTAAACGACCTCATCACCGACACCAAGTCAGCCTCCCAGAAAATAAAGGACATCACCGGCACTGAACCGACCCTCTACCGCGCCCCCTACGGCGAGTACGACGACACCGTGATAACCACGGTCGAGGGCATGGGGCTTACAGTTATCCAGTGGGACGTTGAAGCGCTCGATATAGATGGAAAACCGCTCCCGAAGCCAGTTCAGGCAACGGGGGCGGTTTTTTCAGCAAAGCGGGCGCTTTCAAAGATATTGATACCCGCGGCGGGGGTTCCGTCCGGGGCTGTTGTGCTTCCTTAAAACTGCGCGGTCATGGAACGCCGCGTCACACGGTCATTTCTGATTTCTTCATGCTGAGAATGTGATTCTTCACGCGGGCTTCTATCTCTTCCTTGGTGAAGTAGTCAAGTATCATCGTACCGCCGAGGATATTCAGATACTTTGAAGCCTCCTGGTAGATGAGCTTGCGCTCCCTGCCGTTGGAAGCGGTATTGCGCTCCAGGTCGTTCAGCGCACTGAGAAGCCCGAGCGCAACAGGTCTGCTGCTCATGTAATTGCTCGAAAATAAGATAAGGGTCTTTCTTGAAAAATCATCTTCGAAATAGTGCGTAAGCTCGAACGGGTCTTTGCGGTCCGGGTCGTAGGTCAGCCGACCTACCCACCACAGCTTAGCCAGCGTGTTGGTTATCAGCGAACGCCGTCTGCCCTGACCGTAAAAATATCTCGACAGCACGTCCTCTTTGGTTATCTTCTTTGACGAGGAAGCCTCCCAGCGCTTGTTCGCAAACTCCCACATATTGCCGTGGCACATTCCCGCCCACAGCCGCTCGTCGGAAGCCTGCGTATCCGTTATGTTCATCATAGCTGAATACAGCGTGATGACGTTCTGCACGTCAGCCTTTCCCTGTTCCTTTTCGGTGCATACAAGGCTGATATCTCCGACGGTGGTCATAAATTCTCCGAAAGGCTCTTCCTCGCCGAAAAATTCATATATCCAGTCGTTGACCGGCAGGCGATACTTCTCAAGGTTGCCTTCAACGTTCGCACGCAGGGAAGCCAGTGCGTCATATTTCAGAAAATGCAGCTTCATTGTTCGTCCTCCACGCTGTCGCCAAGCTGTGCCAGAGCAGTTATCGCCTTGTTTACCGGAAGCTCCAGCAGCTTCTGTGCCAGCTCGAATGATTCATAGGTGTCAAGCGTGGTCTGATCCAGCTTCAGCCCCTGCGCGGAGAGCGTTCTTCGTATCGCCCTGAACCAGCGCCGCTGTTCGAAATCCTCCGTGCCGCTGCGCTTAAGCGTTTCGAACACATATATCAGCGCAGGCAGAATAAGTATCGAATGGAACACCGGCAGATACGCCGGGGAATCGGACATCACGCGGTAATTGCTGAAGCTTTCCGCGCACAGTGTGATGGCGATTTTTTCCCCGTCAAGGTCTATTTTCATGCTTTCATCTGAATCCATCGCGCTCCTGCATATTGAGAAAATGGACGGCACCTTTGCCAGCTCGTCGGTCTCCTTGATTATGTCAACGCTGCACTGACCGCCGACCGCAAGTATCCCGCCGCGCTCGATATCAAAGCTGATGTCGCTGTAGTCCGCGTTGAAAGCAGGGTTTGTATAGCCGTGTATATCCTGCTTTGCGACTATGAACGCGCACACGGAGACCTTTCCGTTGAGCCGGCTTTCCACGATGTGCCGCGAACAGCTTTCAGAGGAGCATCTGATTATCTCCCGGAATGCGGTGTACGGACACTCTATATGTATCACGAACTCAGCCTGCCCCTCGCCGATAAGCTGCTGCAGCGTGCTGTCCTGCAAATTCAGCGCAAAGTCAAACACGACCTCCCGCGGGCCTTTGCTGATATTCGGCGTGAATGTAAAGCTGCTGCCGGTGTAGTCGTCGTTCGCCGAGGACAGCACTGGATAAGGGTACAGCTTAGATCTGATATCCATACAGCTTCACCTCCATCGAGCTTTGCTCCGCGTAGTCAATAGTGAAATCCACCGACAGCCGCTGACCTGCGGAAAAGCTTCCGAGAATTATTTCGTTGTCCTGGCAGGACAGCTTTTTGCCGCTGCTGGCAAGGAACGAATCCCGCACCTTAACGTCAACGGCGCTCTGCTCTCCCGAAAGCTGGAACTGTAAATATCCCCACTGTGCGCTCTTTGACGGCGTGAATATCAGCCGGTACCGGTGCTGTCTGGGGTCGGTCATGAACAGCCTTACACGCATGATGCGCATTTCGATTTTCTTCTTGACAACAGAATCGCTAAACGGGTCCTCAACGCCGACCTGAAAAATATCGGTTCCTTCGCCGTCCGTACCTTCACTGTCCCCGCCGCCGAAACCGCCGCCTCCCGGCTCGGAATCATTCCCGCCATCGTACATGTTCTTGCCGCCGGTGCCGCCGCTGCTTTCACCTTCGGCGATACCCATTCCGCAGTCAGCGGGGGCGCCATCGGAATCAGCATAGTTTTCCGAGCCTTTCTGTCCTGTCTGGATATCCGACATGGCAACATCAAAATCTTTGGTGACGCTGCTTATGGTCTCGGTTTTATCGCCGCCGTCGGATACGCCCTCGTCGTCCGGCAGGAATTCTCCCATTCCCTCTGCGTCAACCTCCTCGAGAGTGGTCTGCATTCCATACTGCTGCACTATCTCCTTCAGCCGCCTGGACAGAGCCTGTTTATTTTTCTTCGCGGCGGAAGGTTCGCTGTGGCGCTCTGGCTCCCATGCGTCATGCTGGGGATTCTCCATCTCCCTGAAATACGCGTTTATCTTTTCGTCTTTAAGGATACATACTCCTGCGAAGAATATAGTACCAGAAATACGATTCTGGTCGAATATCTTCATTCCGCTGCTGCGGCTCATGAGTATCTTGCGGTGCAGGTCCTTCTGAATAAGAAGATGCAGCTCTATCGTGCCCAGATCCTGAAAGCGCTCGCTTATCACTACAGCCTTGTCGGAAGTCATCGCCTGATAATAGTTGAATACTTCCGGAATGACCTCGCGGTATTTTTCCACGAGCGCCGGGAGGGTCTCAGAAGATATCTCGGTATCGCCCACGCTTACCACCAGATCGTTCTGGAAAACGGATATCAGGAATTCCGAAAGCACCGACCTGATGATATCGTCCTGCCAGTTCTTCCCCTCGGAGAACGCGGCGATGAACACATCGGTGCCGCTTGTCCGGCGGCGGAATTTACGATCGAGGGATATGCACTCCGGTATGGCTGCATTTTTTCTGGTTTCGCCGTAGAACCCCATGCCGGCGGTCATGCTGTCCGAGTCCAGACCGAGGAAGTTTTTCTGCCGGAAGGAGACCAGCCGTGCAACTCCCTGGAACGCTTTCAGTCCTTTGTTGTCCAGCGTTGAGTAGAAAACGGTGCGGAAGTCCGAGCAGGCGAACGGAGCAGATTTCCCGATGCCGAAGCTGCCGCCGGACGAGCCGCCCTTCGACGAAACTCCGGAAGCCTTTACAAGATTCTGCCACGGGGAGTTATATTCCTTGTCCGAACCTGTAAGTCCGGTTGTGTTGAAGTCGCTTATGCGAAGCATGGGTATCCTGTCCGATTCGGAACGTTTCAGCGCCCTGGTGAAGAAATCCACGGTTTTCTTGTTGCCCTGCTCCTTCCAGAAGCTGCGGCAGGATTTAAAAGCGTCCCTGAGAGAATCGAACTGCTTTATATCGCCGGGCGAAATGTATGACAAAGAAAATTCGACCCTGACCGGCTTGCCGGGATCCAGTCTTGCGTCGAGGGAATTCTGGCATATCTCCCTTGCGAGGGAACGGCAGGGCGAGCCTTTGAAAGTCTCTATCCCGGCTTCTCCGATACCGCTCAGCGTGCCGAAATTGTTGCCGGGAAAGTTCCAGTCGATGCTCATTATCTCAACTCCTGACATAAATGGTGTGCTTATATTTTAACACATAATATACCATATTTCAATATATTTTTGCAAAAATAACAGGGTTCTGAGGAAAAACCTCCGGCGGTCTGACAGGCGAAAATGCAGACGCACCTATAATGATATAGCGTTGGTATTTAAAACAGCTTGACAAGAAAATATAAAAAGGAGTATAATTAAATGAGGTAATGTTTCTTGCCATATAAGATCATAAACGACAGACATGCGGCTTAACACCGCAGTAACCGATTTACATTTTGCGTCAGGGGGCTATGATGAAAGAATTAGAATATCCTTTTGATCCTGGTTATATAATGAAAAAAAGACGCTCGATAAAAAAAGAGCTGTTGAAAACCGACAAACCGTTTATTGAAAAACGAATTGCCGTTCTCGGCGGATCGACTACGCACGATATAATTGATATACTGGAACTTTTTCTGCTGAACTATGGAATCAGACCGACGTTTTACGAGTCGGAGTTCAATCAGTACTGGCAGGACGCGATGTTCGACAATCCGAAGCTTGACGAGTTCAAGCCGGAAATAATCTTTATACATACATCGTTCAGGAACATCACAGAGCTTCCGACTATTTCCGATGACGCGGCAGCGATCAGCGATAAGCTTGACAGGCAGTATGAGCATTTCCGTGTAATGTGGGAAAAGCTGTTCAGCAAATTCGGAGCGGTCATAATTCAAAACAACTTTGAAATGCCGTTCTATCGTCTGATGGGCAACAAGGAAGCTTCAGACCTGCACGGTTCGATCAACTTCGCGGCTTCCCTGAACATGAAATTCTATGAATACGCACAGAAAAACAAGAATTTCTTCATAAACGATATAAACTACCTGTCTGCCGACTACGGACTGTCAAAATGGGCAGATCCTTTTGTGTGGCACATGTATAAATACATTCTGGATCTGAATGCCATTCCGCAGTTTTCGCTCAATCTTGCGAATATCATAAAGTCGCTGCTGGGCAAGAACAAAAAGGCGTTCGTTCTCGACCTTGACAACACGCTCTGGGGCGGTGTTGTCGGTGATGACGGCGTCGAGGGCATCGAAATAGGTCATGAAACGTCGATGGGGCAGGTGTTCAGCGAGTTCCAGAAGTACCTTCTTGACCACAAACAGCTTGGCGTAATGCTCAACATATGCTCAAAGAACGACCACGAGAACGCAATCGCCGGTCTGAACCACCCTGCCGCGACATTGAAGCCCGACGACTTCATAATCATTAAGGCGAACTGGCTCAATAAAGATGAAAATGTAATGCAGATCGCCAGGGAGCTTAATATTCTCCCTGACAGCCTTGTCTTTGTTGACGATAATCCCGCAGAGAGAGGCATTGTTCGTGAAAATGTTCCCGGCACCGCTGTACCGGAAATCGGTAAGGTGGAACAATATATCACAAATATCGACAGGAATGGATATTTCGAAGTGACGAACCTTTCCGAAGATGATATAAAGCGGAATGAAATGTATAAGGCGAATGTTGAACGCGCTAAGCTGGAAAGCACATTCACGAATTATACGGATTACCTGCTTTCGCTGAACATGACGGCAGTTATCAAGGATTTCGATGATGTGTATATCCAGCGTATCGCACAGCTTACCAACAAATCAAATCAGTTCAACCTCACGACAAAGCGGTTTACACAGGCTGAAATGGAAGCGATCATGGCAGACGACAGATACATTCGTCTGTATGGAAAGCTGGAGGATAAGTACGGCGACAACGGTGTGATCACCGTCGTTCTGGGCCGAAAAGAAGGCACAGTCCTTCATATCGAACTCTGGCTGATGAGCTGCCGTGTGCTCAAGCGCGATATGGAGCTAGCCATGCTCGACAGCCTTGTTGAACAGGCAAAGAAACAGGGCATAAGAACACTTAAAGGCTATTATTTCAAGACACCCAAAAACAGCATGGTCAGGGAATTTTACGGCGCCCTTGGTTTCACGAAAATCAGTGAACAGGAAAACGGCGATTCTGAATGGGAACTTGAAATTGATAACTACGAAAACAAAAATAAAGTAATTAAGGTGGTAACAAGCAATGAACAGAACTGAAATTTTAGAGAAACTCAACGATGTATTTCACGATGTCTTTGACAATGACGATATCGTTGTGACTGAACAGACCAATGCAAATGATATCGAAGAATGGGACAGCCTGATTCACATTACACTTATATCGGCGGTCGAAGATGAGTTTGACGTTTCCTTCGACATGAAAACGGTCGTTTCCATGAAGAACGTAGGAGATATGATCGACGCAATAGAGGAACAGATATAACTGTATCTGCATAAATCCTGATGATCTGGCTGGTATTGAGGTGTTATACAGGTAATGATATTTACATCGTTTGAGTTCATCGCTTTTTTTCTTATCGTTCTGATAGGGTATTATCTGATCTTTCCAAATTTAAGATGGATATGGCTGTTAGCGGCCAGCTTTTATTTCTACACTAAGGCGTCGCCGCAGTTTTTGCCGTATATTCTGGCGTCTGTCGCCGTTATATATGCTTCGTCCAGAATGATCGGGTACTTGGATTCCCGTAAGGCAAGCTATTTTCAGAAAAACGAACTTACAAAGGACGAAAAGAAAGCATATAACAAGCGCTGCACGAGAAACAAGAAAATATTCTGCGCGACAGGAATTATCCTCAATGTGGGAATGCTCGCCTTCACAAAGTATTTCAATTTTGTTGGAGAGAGCGTTTCAGCCATTACAGGAGGTACATTTACCGCGCTTGATATCATCGTCCCTCTTGGAATTTCCTTTTACACTTTCCAATCTACGGGGTATCTCATCGATGTATACCGCGGAATGTATGAGCCGCAGAAAAATCCGATGAAATATGCGCTGTTTATTTTATTCTTTCCCCAGATCATGCAAGGGCCCATCGGCAGATACAACGACCTCGCTCCGCAGCTTTTTGAGCCATGCAAGTTTGATTACGACAGGCTTAAGTCCGGGCTTGTGAGAATGCTGTGGGGCTTCTTCAAGAAGATGGTCATAGCGGACAGAGCCGCGCTGCTTGTGAACACGGTGTTTGACAACTGGAAACCATATAGCGGCGCTGTTATTTGGGCCGCGGTTTTCCTTTACGCCGTTCAGCTTTATGCGGATTTCTCCGGATACATGGATATCGCGCTTGGCGCAGGTGAAGCCCTGGGTATCAGGCTGTCTGAAAACTTCCGCACGCCATATTTTTCAAAATCCACTGCCGAATTCTGGCGCAGATGGCATATCACCCTCGGAACATGGTTCAGGGACTACCTGTTTTACCCGATAATCAGGACAAAACTGTTCCAGAAAGTTGCCAAGAGCAAAAAGCTCCCCAAGTTTGTAAAGACAAATCTTCCGACTATAGCCGGACTGGCTGTGGTGTGGCTAATAACCGGCATATGGCATGGCGCTGACTGGCACTATGCTGCGTGGGGTATCTACTATGGAATGATCATCATTGCGTCCTCGCTCCTCGCGCCGGTCTATGAAAAACTCACAAAGCTGCTGAGAATAAAGACGGACTGCTTTAGCTATAAACTGTTCCAGATAGTTAGAACCTTTCTGATCGTGCTCGTTGGTTACGTCCTGTTCAGAGGAAACGGACTGATGGCAGCATTTAAAATGATAAAGAGCATGTTCACAGTTTATAATCCTTGGGTATTCACAGACGGAACACTATTGACGCTCGGTCTAGACGCAGCAAACTGGAATGTGCTGATCCTTTCAATGCTGGTTCTTCTTGCGGTCAGCGTCGCCAACGAAAACGGTATAAATGTCCGCGAAAAGATAACCCGTCAGAATATCATTCTCCAGTGGATATGCTATCTTGCCGGAATTTTTGCAGTACTTATTTTTGGAATTTACGGTCCTGGCTACGATGTTTCTTCTTTCTTGTATTTCAATTTCTAAACCAGTAAGTTGCGGAGGAAAAGTATGCTGAAAAAAGCTATTATTACATCAGCAAAAATAGTGACCTTTCTGCTGATAACATTTTTGATTCTCTCGGGTATAACTGAAATATTCAAGTATAAATCTACTGAAACGGTTTCCAGAACTTATTACTGCTACCCTGGCAACACATTTGACGTAATATTTTTAGGCTCCTCTGTAATGAAAAATGACGTATATCCGATGCAGCTCTACTCCGAACAGGGAATATCATCGTATAATCTGGGGTGCGGTTCACAGTCGCTGGCATCGTCCTATTGGCTTGCTAAACAGGCTATCCGTCAGCACAAGCCGAAACTTATTGTTTTGGACTGCGTTTTCAGTTATCTGGATACTGCTTACCTTTCTGACGAACATCTCCATTATGTGACAGATGTGTTGAGCTATCCGGAAAAATTCGAGCTTGTCAATGAGATCGTTCCGGAAGATCAGAGATCAAATTACCTTTTCGAACTGGCGGTTTATCATCTTCTGGCGCGGTGTCTGTGATCCAAAACTCATAATCGTTCTTTTTTATTTAGAAGTCATAGCCTGCAACATACGAGCATATACTTCATTAAGTTCTTCAATCTGACGAGCCATTCTGCGGGTTTGTTCATGTACCTGATCGATGGTTCCTATCTGTGTGCTGACACTACGCAACTGCATTTCGTAGATAGCATTGATACCGGCAAGGTTCTTGCTGAGCATATTCATCTGTTCTGTGTCTTGTGAAACACTTTGTGCCTGCTCTGTACAACGGGAAAGCATCTCGGTCATTGCTTTCAACTGCTCCAAATAAGCTGTGGTAGCTTCCTCCATTTCCGGTGTGATAGGCGGGGCCGACGGAGCAGCAGGAGCAGGCTGAACAGTTTGAACAGGCTGAATTGGCTGAACCGGCTGGCCGGCAGGCATCGGAGATATATTCTGAGAACCGGTCTGTATCGGAGTACCCGCCTGCATAGCACTTCCTCCTTGCACCACTACAATCGAAGGGCCTCCCCCTGCAATCCTATTTCCGGCAGGTACATCATCCGCAGACGACATTCCGGAAAATTCCGTATTATCGGCAACAGCATCACCGGACACAATATTTCCGGTTTGTATGTTTCCTCCCAATGATACAGAAGCCCCTGCATTGGTGCCATCCCTTTTCACTCCCGAAAGATCGAAAGCCGAAAGGAAAAATATCAAAACCTCCGTACCCATCCCGGCAAATAGCATAAAGTTAGCTCCCGGCAAATGAGTCAACTTAAAAAGTGTACCCATAATTACAACCGATGCTCCCCAATTATAAGCATAATTCATAATCGTCTGTCCTTTAGGAGTAGACATAAAATCTTGTATTTTCTGCGGCAGGCTTCTCTTGTTTTCTCTATTTGTCATAATTACCTTCCTTTCTTATTATAACCAACTTGTGTACGCACGCACCGGAAACCGATATAGGAACGTTGTTCATTCTGATATTCCGAAGCACGGGCATCCGAACGGATAAGGGCATTCACGTCTTTCCATGAACCGCCGCGAATCACTTTCTTCTTCATACGGTAAGGATCTTCAACAGCAGCATTGTATTGCAATTCCGGATTAAAATCGTTCATCGACATCACTCCTGATTCAGTATAAACAGTCGATGTCCATTCGGAAACATTACCAGCCATATCATACAACCCGTTCACATTAGGAGAATAGGCACCTACACGAGTAGTTATCAGGTTACCGTCTTTGGTATAATCACCCTTGCCCGGTTTATAGTTGGCTTTATAACATCCTTTTTCATCCTTGGTCTCTTCATCCGACCACGGATACTTATTACCGTCACGTCCACGCGCGGCAAACTCCCACTCCACTTCTGTCGGGAGCCGATAACGCTGTATGAATCGCGCCTGTCCTTTCAAACCAGCCATTAAATAGTTCGTACGCCACACACAGAAAGCATTCGCCTGTTCCCAGCTAACTCCTACGATCGGATTCTCATTGTAACTCGGATGATTGAAATACAACCGCATGTACGATTCATTATTCGCATTCGGAAAATCATTCACCCAACATGTCGTATCTGGATAAACGTTGATTATATAACTGTTCAGGAAATCCCATTCGCTGG
>ENA-UESJ01001523-UESJ01001523.1-human-gut-metagenome-genome-assembly--contig:-NODE-1523-length-10719-cov-7.459500_pt1 | contig 10719 bp, 10 predicted proteins | sample MGYA00243000_ERZ508001 | MGnify/ENA primary metagenome ERZ508001 (study PRJEB26167, sample SAMN06115479) | human gut metagenome | host: Homo sapiens | place: China:Chongqing | collected 2015-03-03... | reverse complement strand
GATTTTTTTATATAATAGGTGAAATTAGTGATTTTCGCGGGCTTCCTGACACTTTTTGCAATAGCCATAAAGCTCTAATTTGTGTCCGGTGACAGTGAAATCTCCGGTATCCTGCTCTAAATGCACATGTGCAAAGGGGCAGCTGGGCAGCGGAATCCGCTTATGACATTCCAGGCAGACCGCATAATGGGTATGTTCCCCGCGGTTCAATTCGTATACTACGGTACCGTCTCCCATGAACGTTGTCTTCTCTACCATTCCATGTTCTTCAAATGTTGCCAGAATCCGGTAGATCGTGGATACAGCATAATCGCTGCCTTCGTGTTCTTTCTCAATACGATTGTAAATCTGCACGGCGCTGAGGGGTTCGGTCGCTTCCTCCAGCACCTGATACACGCATTTTCTCTGTTTGGTCCATTTCAATCCCTTAGGGTAGGAAATATCATTGTGTTCACATTTATGTTCTTCCATAGATATCTGTCCTTTAATATCGCGATCCGGGGCATCCGCAGTGCTGCTCAGCTCGGTAACGCCCTGCGTTCCCTCACTGGACGGGCGTTGCCCTATCAAAATTGGATCTGCCTCTTATGCCTGCAAGCAGTCAAAGAGTCAGCTCTCAATTTTGGCACTGCTTGTGCCTACAGCCAGTTTATCACAATTCCTGCCAAAACGCCAATCACATATAAAATTCCCACGATTTTCAGATTTTCCTTTTTATCCGGATTCACGCGGAACAACACCAGCAGTCCTACTCCCGCTCCCACCAGCAATCCGGACATCATGGCTCCAAGGCTGATCACACCACTGATATACAATTGCGTTATGGTCACAGATGCTGCACAGTTGGGGATCAGTCCCACCAATCCTGCCAGCACAGGTCCCAGTATGGGACGGTTCAGGATCAGACCGGCCAGAACATCTTCTCCCACAAAATGCAGTGCTGTGTTCAGAACAAATCCAATGACTATAATGAAAAAGGTAATGTGAAGCGTATGCTTTACCGCAGATAGAAAAATGCCATCCTTTTCACAATGGCAGTTCTCATGCTCACAGATTTCATGAATGTGCTCTTCCTCTTCATGATCATTTTCCTCATGCCCGTGAACATGGTCATGAGGATGCATCTTCCTCTCCCGGACCAACAGATCGATCACAAATCCGGCTACGGCACCAATGGCTGCTTTCGCTCCCAGCACACCCAGTACAAAGCGGATATCCATTTTCTCCGAAATCAGGATCGGCAGCATCTCATCAGAAGTGGACAGATAAATGGCTATCAGTGTTCCCAAGGTGATCACCCTGCCTGCATATAAGTTGGATGCCGCTGCTGAGAATCCACACTGAGGCAACACACCTGCCACACCACCGATCAACGGTCCCATTTTACCTGCCTTACGCACCATATGCGTGGTCTTCTCGCCGGCCTTATGCTCCAGATATTCCATAGCCAGATAGGTCAGGAACAAAAATGGCACCAGCTTTATACTATCTATTAAAGTATCTAAAATAACTTCCGACATAACTCTTACCTTTCCATACTTTCTTTATCAAATGAATACTTAATCATATATTTGTTCTAAATGCAAATGAGTTGCATTTGCATTTAGAACTATAACACATTTTTTCACATTGTCAATATTTTAATTATAAAAAATGCGCTATGCTATGACAAGCTACGAAAAGCAAGAGAATGCCCATCCGGGCAAAAGCCAGCCGGTATACCGTCTTATTATCGCACTTCAATCAATCTTCGATCAATCCTTTTTTCTTCCATGCTCCGCTCCGCCAGCGCAACATCATGCCGACCGCACGGCTGCATTCATCTGCTGTCAGACCGATATAAGCACCCACTACTGCCAGATGCAGCTGTATCCCCAACAGATACGTTCCTCCCGCTGCACACAAAAACATGAAAACAGCTCCGAGGATCACCGGAAATACAGCATCTCCACTGGTTTTCAGTGCATTTCCGTATACCAGATTTGTTACTCGTCCGGCTTCCAGGGCAATATCAATAAACATCAGCTTCTGCACTAGTTCTACCATACTCTTATCCTGCGTGAAAAAAGAGATCAGGACCGGGGCACTGACTGCAAACAGAAATTCTGTTCCCATCGCCAGTACCGCTCCGATCGCCGCAGATTTTTTAGTCTGCTTATCACATATTTCATATTTTCCCGCACCCATGTACCATCCGGTCATAATGGCATTCGCCTGGGCAAGCGCATTTCCCACACAAAAGGATAAATTCGTGATCTGTACCGTATAGGAGCGGGCTGCCACATTGATTCCTTCTGTATCCATCTGGTTCAGAAAACGGATCACCAGTGTCATCGCTACATTATAAATAATATTCTCCAAAGCGGAAGGTAATCCGATCCGGATGATCTTCCGCAAAATCTCTCCGGAATTTACCCTCTCCGAATATTTTTTTGCAGGGATCAGCCGCCGTACAAAGATCACGATCAATATCAGATTCACTACTTTGGAGATCACTGTTGCGGATGCAACCCCCTGCACGCCGAGGTGGAATCGAAACAGAAACACGGCATTTAATATAAAGTTCAAAATATTACCTGTCACAGTTGCGATCAGAGGCTGTTTCGTATATCCAAATGCACGCAGATATCCTGCCAATATGGGAATCATTGCGTTCAGTATACTTCCGCCTCCGACGATCCGCAGGTATTGTACGGCAGGCTCCTTCAATGCCGGTGCAATACCTACCACATACAGAATCCCATCGGAACAGAAAAACAAAAACACAGACATCACAACACCCAGGATCCCATTAAACCATAATCCCAGAGTCTTTGCCTGACAGGCGATCCCCGGTCTGCCCGCACCGATATTCTGTGTCATCACAGCCAGCATTCCCATAGAAACTACCGAATACATAATAATGAACACACCGATATAAGTATTTGCTGTTCCGACTGCTCCGACTGCCTGATCCCCCACAGAAGAAAGCATTAAGGTATCCACCATTCCGGACAACATGTAAAAGATCGTCTCCAGACACAGTGGTACAAATAATTGAAATAATGACTTATTCTGTCCTTCCATCGTATGTTTTATATCCTTTCTGCGGTTCCTATAAATTTGCATTTTCATTTTGTAACCATTCAGAATACTATTCTGAATAGTACCTTTAATTTTTACATATTACTACTTTATCTTTCCTAAAGCTTGCATTTTTACCACAGAAAATTGACTTATTTCTACTTTTATAGTAATCTGACCATAATATCCTCTGATCCACTTCACAGAAAGGCCTGCCTATGTACCCTGAATTAAGAGAAGAACGCATTCACGGAACAAAAGAATTTCCTTTTAGCTGTTACCACCTGCATGATATGCCTGCTTTTTTTCAGATTCCTGTCCACTGGCATCCGGAGGTAGAGATCATATATGTCCGCTCCGGCTCTCTTAATGTCATCATTGAAGGGGAAGAATACGAAGCGGCCGGCGGCTCCGTATTCTTTGTGAATCCCGGTGAGCTTCATTTTATGGGTTCCGCAATTCCGGGCGTAGACTATCATACCCTGCTGTTCCCACTGGAATTTATTTCCTTTCAGACGGATGATCTGTTGGAAACGGAGTTTCTCCTTCCCCTGCGTAACCATGAATTGCTTTTGCATCATAATCTTTCCCACGAAAAAAGCTGTCCTGACATCATTTCTCTCATCCGTGAGATCCTGTCTGTCAGACAGCTTCCAAATACATTGAGCGGGCATTTCCGATTACGTATTTTATTGTTGTCACTTATCCAAAAAATTGCTTCCTGCGGAACCATTAACCCGATGGGCTCCAAAAGAAATGATCCGATGCAGCGTGAGATACTGACTTATCTGCAGTATAACTACACGGAACCCCTTCGGTTGGAAACCCTGGCAGAGCAATTTCATTTATCCGAGAAATATTTGTCCCGCTATTTTAAGCAGCACTTTCATCTGACTCTGACGCAATACCTGATGCATCTGAGGCTGACCCATGCCTGCCATCTGTTAGAGAGCACCTCTCTGCCGGTTACAGAGGTTGCCCTGCAGTCCGGCTTCCCCAACGTGAGTCATTTTATCCGCTGCTTTCATAGGACATATCAGATGTCTCCGCTGCAATATCGTAAACAACTGCCCTATCAATGATCGTTTTCAAGAGCTCTTCTTGCAAGCTCCAGGCATCCCATGATGCCCTGATCATCGTGAAGAGATGCCGGCACCACATAATGCTCCATGTCTGCAAGTTCATCCGTTACGATATAGCCATTGATGTATTCCTTAAGCTTCTTGCGGATAAGCGGGAACAACTGCTCCTGGTGCATGACACCGCCGCCTAAAATGATCATTTCCGGAGATACCGTCATGACATAGCCGGTCAGTGCCTGAGCAATGTAATCTGCCTCCAACTCCCATACTTCCGGGCAATCTGCCAGGTCCACTGCTTTCCTGCCCCAGCGTTCTTCGATGGCAGGGCCTGCCGCCAGACCTTCCAGACAATTCTTATGATAAGGACATCTTCCGGCATAAGTATCTGCGGTCCGCTTCGTGATCAACACATGTCCTGTCTCCGGATGGAGCATTCCGTGATGCAGCTCTCCGTTACTATAAATACCACCGCCGACACCCGTACCGATGGTCAGATACATGACGCACTTTTTCCCTTGTGCCTGTCCGAAAGTCACTTCGCCGAGGACAGAACCATTCACATCTGTATCGAATCCCACGGGGCAATGAAGTGCCTCCTGCATCTGCCCCACAATATCGCAGTCCCTCCAGGCCAGCTTTGGCGTGGTTGTGATATAACCGTATTTTTCGGAATCTCTGTCCAGCTCAATGGGCCCGAAACAGGCAATTCCCAATGCATCAATCCCCTTGTCCCTAAAATAAGCGATCATTTTAGGAATCGTCTCCTTAGGCGTAGTTGTAGGAATCGATATCTGCTCATAAATTTCACCATTCTCATCGCCAATAGCGCAGACCATTTTTGTACCGCCGGCTTCCAATGCACCAAGACGTAATTTTGCCATATAAATTCCCTGCCTTTCCAGATTCTGTCTGTCAAATATATCCCGAGCTTTTCCTTCGGATTCTGCTCTCTGTGGTTAGTATAGCAAATCCTTTTCTCTCTGTTAATATCAATTTTTATTGCGTTTCTCTCACTTTTTAATTTTCTCTTTTCCCGGGAATCTTTCCTATGATATACTTGTTATACTGTTCTCAGTTACACACAAATTGCAGGAGGTTATATCACAATGAAAAAAATATGGATCGTCGGTTCCCTCGGTCACATGGGGCAGGCATTGATCAGGTTGTTAGACATGATGGAATATGAATTATACGAGACCGACAAGGATGAGCTGGATATCACGGATGAACATGCAGTTTCCCTGTTCATACACCGCAATCGTCCCGATGTCGTCATCAACTGTGCAGGATATCATCCTTCCGCCGGTGCAGCGCAGTCGGAGACGGATATGGCTTACAAGGTAAACGCCGTAGGTGCGAGGAATCTGGCGCAGTCTGCGGAGAGCATTCAGGCAAAACTCATACAGATCTCTACGGATGATGTATTTTCCAGCGCATCCGACACACCCTATAATGAGTTCGATGATGTAAATCCCGTAGGACTGTTTGCAAAATCCAAATACGCCGGAGAGAAATTCGTCATCCAGCTGATGACCCGCTATGTCATTATCCGAAGTTCCTGGATCTACGGCATCGGCAAAGACTTTTTGAATGAAGTACTGGAAGCTGCCGCAGATCCCAAAGTATCCACCATGGAATTATGGAACAATGACCGCGCCGTTCCCACTTCTGCCGCTGAGCTTGCCCGGGTGGTGAAATTCTTCATCGACAACGACCACTACGGTATCTACCATGCTGTATGCAGCGGAGGGTCCTGCACACGTCTGGAATTTGCCGAAGAGATCCTGCGTCTCGCCGGAAAAGAGGATCAGCTTACCGTCACGGTAAAAGATAGGGCTCCGGAGAAATATTCCGTGCTGGATAATATGATGCTGCGCCTCAACGGAATCGAAGAACCCGATGACTGGAGGGAAACACTGGCCGCTTATATGAATGAGACAGGAGGACTGGAATAGTGGAAAAACACGAAAAAGAAAAGAAAAAACTCGGTCTGTCCACCAGAATTTTTATCGCCCTTTTAACCGGTGCGATATGTGGTGTACTGATCCATTATTATATGCCGGAAGGGTACTTCAGAGATACGATTCTGATCAACGGTATTCTCTATGTACTGGGCAACGGTTTTATCCGCCTGATGCAGATGTTGGTGGTCCCTCTGGTATTCTGCTCCCTCGTCTGCGGCGCAATGGCCATCGGTGATACGAAAACATTAGGAACTGTGGGTGTGAAAACGATCCTGTTCTATCTGTGCACCACTGCTTTGGCGATCTGCGTGGCACTGGGTATTGCCAGTCTGATCAATCCCGGCGTTGGCTTAAATATTGCGTTGCCGGAGGATGCCACCGAAGTCGCGACCACCCAGGTAGATTTTGCGGAGACGTTGTTGAATATTATTCCGAAAAATATTTTTACCTCTCTGTCCGCCGGAGATATGCTGCCGATCATCTTCTTTGCTTTATTTGTTGGCATTCTTCTGGCTGCCATGGGCAACCGGGTCTCCACTGTGGCGAACTTTTTCAGTCAGTTCAATGACATTATGATGGAAATGACGATTGCAGTCATGAAAGCTGCCCCTGTCGGTGTCTTCTGCCTGATTGCCAAGACCTTCGCAGGTATCGGCTTCGACGCTTTTGTGCCTATGCTGAAATATATGGGAAGCGTCATTCTGGCACTGGCGGTACAGTGTTTCGTGGTATATCAGGTCATGCTGTTTGTGTTCACCCGGTTGAATCCTTTTAAGTTCATTAAAAAGTTCTTCCCGGTTATGACCTTTGCCTTCTCCACTTCCACCAGTAATGCGACGATCCCTCTGTCTATCGACACTCTGTATAAAAAAATCGGTGTCTCCAAACAGATTTCGTCCTTTACGATTCCTCTGGGTGCCACCATTAACATGGACGGTACTTCCATTATGCAGGGCGTAGCAGTTGTTTTCATAGCACAGGCTTACGGTATTCCTCTGACCCCGGCTGCCATTGCTACTGTCATTGCCACCGCGACGATCGCTTCCATCGGTACTGCAGGTGTCCCCAGTGTCGGTCTGGTCACCCTGTCCATGGTACTGACCTCTGTAGGACTGCCTACCGAGGGCATTGCACTGATCATGGGTATCGACCGTATCCTGGATATGCTGCGTACCGCTGTCAATATCACCGGTGATGCCGTATGTACCACTATCGTGGCTAAACAGCAGGGTTCCTTTAATGAGAATACTTTCCGGGCAGATAACTGATCAACCGTTTACAACTTTTCAGACGGCTGCCACTGTATAAAAAAAAAGTGAAACATTCTGTCTTGTGCTCAAGTGCACCGTCAGAAGTTTCACTTTTTTATAGCTCGAAGCTATTCTATTTCAGTTTATTTAATTTTGCCCGGTTGGCAATAACGATCAGCCGCATATCCTGTGTCAGAGGTACTTCCGGATCGATATTGGTATTTACATTTTTTCCTTCGATGATCGCCACCACGTTAATGGAATATTTTTTCCGCAGATTCAGCTCGATCAGGTTCTTCCCGATCCACTGCTGTTTGACTTCCATTTCCACCATAGACACATCCTGGGACAATTCGATAATGTCCATGAAACCGGAGCTTAACAGATTTTTGGCCAGGTGGATCCCTGACTCACTCTCGGGGAATACTACACGGTCTGCTCCTACTTTCGTAAGGATCTTGCAGTTTATCTCAGTGGCGCATTTGGCGATAACGGTCTTTACGCCCAGTTCTTTACACAGCATGGTTGCCATAACGCTGGCTTCCAGATGATTTGCCATAGTCACAATGACCACATCAATATTTGCAATACCGATCTGTCTCAACGCTTCCGGATCTGTAACATCTGCACATTTACAGTATGGAATCTCTGAGATTGCCGCATTGACAACTGCCTCTCTATTGTCTACCGCCACCACCTCTGCGCCGTTCTCTGCCAACTCCTTCGCCACACTTCTTCCATATCTTCCAAGTCCAAATACTGCATAGGTCTGATTGATTCCCATAGTCTCTTCCTTCCTGTTGCTTCGATCTGCTTTATCCGACGCTGATCTCTTCTGTCGGGTTCTTCACAATATTTTTGTTCTTTTTCTGCGTGCTGAATGCCACTACCAGAGATATGGGGCCGACTCTTCCCAGATACATGGTCACGATAATAATCAGTTTTCCCCAAAGATTCAGCATGGAAGTCAGGTTCCTGCTTAATCCCACAGTAGCTGTGGCACTGACTGTTTCATACACAATATCTATCACATCCGCCTCTGTCACTGCAGATAAAAGAATCGCAGACAACGACGCAATGATAAAAAACATACCAACAACTGCTACCGATTTATTCACCGCCTGCTTCGGAATATTTCTCCCAAAAAGCTCTGCATCCTCCTTATTACCTATGGTGGCAAACATAGATACCAGCAGCACTGCGATCGTAACTGTCTTCATTCCTCCTGCGGTTCCCACCGGAGAGCCGCCGATCAGCATCAAAAGCACCGAAATGATCGCAGAGGTATTGGTCAGATCCTCTTGTGGAATCGTGGCAAAACCTGCGGTTCGCGTAGTTACTGCCTGAAACAGGGATGCCCAGATCCGTTGCGGCACCGTGTAATCCTGCATCGTCAGAGGATTATTGTATTCAAAAATATAAAATGCCGCCGCTCCCACTACAATAAGTATTCCTGTCACCGTGAGTGCTATTTTACTGTGCAGCGTCAGCAGTCGGAAACATTTCAGCTTCTGGCTCCGGATATTTTTCAAAACCCGCAGTACATCCCACCAGACGATATAACCTAAACCACCTAATATGATCAACAGCATCGTGACCAGATTGACCATGGGCTGAAATACATAGCCGCACAGACTGTCTTCCGCCATAATATCCATTCCTGCGTTGCAGAAGGCAGATACGGCATTAAAAATCGAAATCCATATGCCTCTGAGTCCGTATTCCGGCACAAATACTGTCATGTACAAAAGAGCTCCGCATCCCTCCACCACCAGAGTACCTATGAGAACCTTGCGGAGGAATCTCACGATTCCGGAGATATTATTCAGATTAAACACATCCTGTAGCATCCACCGGTTACCCAGTCCCAGTCGTCTGTGCAGTCCCATCATCACACCGTACATGACCGTAATGACTCCCAGACCTCCCAACTGGATCAGAAACAGGATCACGATCTGTCCCCAGACGCTCCAGGTGGAATATGTGGGAACCGTCACCAGACCGGTCACACAGATGGATGTGGTAGCCGTAAATAAAGCATCTATATAAGGAACCGCTTCTCCGGTAGCTGAACTGATGGGTAATGCCAGCAGGAAGCTACCCACTAATATGGCACACAGAAAGCTAAGCATGATCTTCTGTGTCGTAGACAACTGTATTATTTTTTTACTGTTCATAACACACTCCATTCCGCCGATGCTTTATCTCATCAGTGGAATCGCTAATCAAATTTCACGGGTGCAATCCGCAATGTTATGATTATAACACACTTTTAGATAAAAAACTCCTATTGGAAACAGTTTGTTGCCGAATCCATCATAGGAGTTCTCTTCTGATCTTATTTTTCTTCTTTTAGTTACCATATGGTAATAATTTTTTAATTGTATTTTCGCATGTTTTATCTGCATATGCGTCTTGAACTTTTCCTGATTTCTTTTGTCTTCTTGTTTTGTTTGCTAATAAATGTCTTCTATTAGATTTTGTTCTTTTTACTTTTCCTGTAGCTGTTAAAGAATATCTTTTTTTAGCTGCTTTGTTTGTTTTTAATTTTGGCATGTGCCATCGCTCCTTTCATTATTGATTGTTTTATATTTGTCAGATTATTTATCTGATTTTTTAGCAAGTATTGTAAACATGTTTCTACCTTCTAACTTTGGTGCTTTTTCAACTTGTGAAACATCGCTTAAGTTTTCTATAAATTTATTTAATACAAGTTCTCCTGCTTTTGAATTATTAACTTCTCTTCCTCTAAATCTTACTGTTATTTTAACTTTGTTTCCATCTTCTAAAAATTTTCTTGCATTTTTAGATTTAAATCCAAAGTCATGTTCTTCAATGTTTGGAGTAACTCTAATTTCTTTTACTTCTAATACTTTTTGCTTTTTCTTTGCTTCTTTTTCCTTTTTTGCTTGCTCAAATTTGTATTTTCCATAGTTCATTATTTTACAAACTGGTGGATTTCCATTTGGTGCAACAAGCACTAAATCTAATTTTTTTTCTTCTGCTTTGTCTAAAGCATCATTTAAACTAAGTACTCCTAGTTTTTCTCCATTTTCTCCTATTAATTGTACTTCTTTTGCTCTTATTTGTTCATTAATTGGTAATTCCTGTTTTATAAAAAACACCTCCAAATTTATTTTTTTATTGTTTTTTTACAATAAAAAAAATTGACTTTTGTTACAAGTCAATTAAACATAAAAATAGTTGCTACTAATTTTAATATGTTTAACCTTTTCCTTAAGTTAAGGTGAGAAACTTTTTGTTTCTTCTTGTAACAGTTATTATTTTATTATGTTTTTTTGTATTTGTCAATGGTTTTGGCTAATTTTTTATGAATTTTTAGGAAATTTTCTTTATAAC
>ENA-UESJ01001522-UESJ01001522.1-human-gut-metagenome-genome-assembly--contig:-NODE-1522-length-10733-cov-9.586242_pt1 | contig 10733 bp, 9 predicted proteins | sample MGYA00243000_ERZ508001 | MGnify/ENA primary metagenome ERZ508001 (study PRJEB26167, sample SAMN06115479) | human gut metagenome | host: Homo sapiens | place: China:Chongqing | collected 2015-03-03... | reverse complement strand
TCCGGCGAAAAGCGCGGCAGCCTCCTCTGGGTGCTCGACAAGACGAAAACGCCCATGGGCGGCCGCCTGCTGCGCGCATGGGTGGAGCGTCCGCTGCTGAGCCCCGTGCAGATCCGCCGCCGCCTCGGCGCGGTGGAGGAGCTGGTGGGCGAGAGCGTGCTGCGGGGCGAGCTGATCTGCTGCCTGCGGGAGATCGGCGATATGCAGCGCCTCGTCTCGCGCGCGGTGTACGGCTCGGCCAACGGGCGCGACCTGCACGCGCTGGCGCTCTGCTGCGCGCAGCTGCCGCAGCTGACGGCGCTGCTGCAGAACGTGCACAGTGCGGCGCTGCGCGACATTGCGCAGATGGACACGCTCGCCGACCTCTGCGCGCGCATCGACCGCGCGATCTGCGACGAGCCGCCGTTTTCCGTGCGCGAGGGCGGCATCCTCCGCCCCGGCTACAGCGAGGAGGTCGACCGCCTGCGCAACGTGCGCGATCACGGCGCGCAGACCGTTGCCGAGCTCGAGCAGCGCGAGCGTGAGCGCACGGGCGCAAAAAAGCTCAAGGTCGGCTACAACAAGGTCTTTGGCTATTACATCGACATTCCCAACAGCGCGGGCATCACCGAGCTGCCGGAGGACTATATCCGCAAGCAGACGCTGGTGTCGAGCGAGCGGTATTTCACGCACGAGCTCAAGGAGCTCGAGAACACGCTCCTGACGGCGCGCGAGCGCATCGCGGAGCTGGAATACCAGCTCTTCAACGAGGTGCGCCAGCTCGTTGCCGACGAGGTCGCGCGCGTGCAGACGGCGGCAGATGCCGTGGCGCGGCTCGACGCGCTGTGCTCGCTGGCCGAGACCGCCGTGAAGAACAACTACGTCTGCCCCGAGGTGGATCTGTCGCGCACGCTCGACATCCGCGAGGGGCGTCACCCCGTCGTCGAGCAGGCGCAAAAGGACAGCCTCTTTGTCCCGAACGATACGTTCCTCAACGATGCCGATGACCGCGTCGCCATCGTGACCGGACCGAACATGGCCGGCAAATCCACCTATATGCGCCAGACCGCGCTCATCGTGCTCATGGCGCAGATGGGCTCGTTCGTTCCGGCGAAAAGCGCCGTCATCGGCGTGGTCGACCGCGTGTTCACGCGCATCGGCGCGTCCGACGACCTGGCCGCCGGACAGAGCACGTTCATGGTCGAGATGAGCGAGATGGCCAACATCCTCCGCCACGCCACGGCGCAGAGCCTGCTCATCCTCGACGAGATCGGCCGCGGCACGTCGACGTATGACGGCATGGCCATCGCGCGCGCGGTGCTCGAATACTGCGCAGATCCCCGCCGCCTCGGCGCCAAGACCATGTTCGCCACGCACTACCATGAGCTGACCGCGCTCGAGCAGACGCTGCCCGGCGTGCGCAACTACAACATCACGGCCAAAAAGCAGGGCGGCACGCTGCTGTTCCTGCGCAAGATCGTCGCGGGCGCAGCCGACGACAGCTACGGCATCGAGGTCGCAAAGCTCGCCGGCGTGCCGGACACGATCATCACGAAGGCCAAGACCTACCTGCGCGAGCTGGAGTCCGGCGCGGCGCAGCCCGCCGCCCCCGCGCACCCGGCGCAGGACGATGCGCAGATGACGCTCGGCGACGCCGCCGGAGACGTCATCGCCGAGCAGCTGCGCGCCATCGACCTCAACACCATCACGCCGCTCGAGGCCATGCGCCTGCTCTTTGAGCTGCAGCAGAAAGCGAGGGGCTGATATGCGCAGAGCCAAAGCAGCGTGGAGCAATCCCATGCCCCGCGGCGCGCGCATCGCGGGCTGGGTCTATTTTCCCATCCACGTGGCCGTGCTGCCGCTGACGATCGGCGTGCTCCTCATGGCGGTGCTCGGCGAGCTGCCGTCGGACGTGACGTGCAACGTCTGGTATTACCTCATCGGCCTCGTGTTCACGCTCGCCGTCATGTGGCGCTTCCTGCACCGCAGCTATGACACGATGGCCGGCAGCATCCTGCGCTGCATCGGCATGATGCTCGCCGCCTACGGCATCGACGTGCTGCTCTCTCTCGTGCTGCAGCTCGGAACGGGGCTCATCGGCGAGCTGCCCGTGCCGAACAACGACGCCGTGACCGGCCTTGCCAAAGTGGACTACAAGCGCATGACCGCCGTCGCGGTGCTCATGGCGCCGCTCGTGGAGGAGTGCCTGTTTCGCGGCGTGGTCTTCGGCACCATCCGGCCGCACAGCCGCTTCTGGGCGTATACCGTGTCGATCGCGCTCTTTTCGCTCTACCACGTCTGGCAGTACGTCGTCATGTACGGCGATCCGAAGCTGCTGCTCTCGGCGCTGGCGTATGTGCCGGTGTCGGCCGCGCTCACGTTCTGCTATGAGCAGACGCGCTCGATCTGGCCGCCGGTGTTTTTCCACATGTGCATCAACGCGCTCTCGCTCGCGGTACTCGCCGGGTGAGCGCAGAAAAGATCCGCCGCCTTCCGACTCCGGAAAGCGGCGGATCTTTATGCTTCGGTTTTTTCGTACACGCAAAACTGATAGCCCACGCCGTCATGCTCGGCGCGCGGCTCGGCGGACACGCAGCGCCACGCGGGGTCAGCGTCCAGATCCGGGAAAAACACGTCCGAGTGGGGCGCGGCGTCGATTTTTGTGACGTATACGCGCGTCATGTGGGGGAACATCTGCCGGAACACACTGTCTCCGCCGATGACGAAGCAGCGCGCGTGCTGCGCGGCGGCGGCCACGGCCTCGTCCGGGTCGTGCACCACCTGCGCGCCCTCGATCGTGATGTTCCGGCGCGAGAGCACAAAATTTTCGCGGCCGGGCAGCGGCTTTCCGCCCGGAAAATCCTCCAGCGTGCGCCGCCCGACGATCACGGCGGCGCCCATCGTCAGTTCCCGGAAGCGGCGGCGGTCGGCGGGGATCACGAGCGGCTGTGTGCCCTTGGCACCGATGCCCCAGTCGGCATAGACGGCAACGATCGCATCCATGGCAGCCCCTCCTTACACCGCGATGGGGATCTTCCCCGTGAACTCGCTGTATTCGTAGCCCTCGACCTGGAAGCTGTCACGGGTGAAGGCGTAAAAATCGTTGACGGACGGGTCGATGAGAAACTTCGGCGCGGCCTTGGGTTCGTTTTGGATGATCTGCTCGATGACCGGCACGTGGCGGTCATAGATGTGCGCGTCGGCGATGACGTGCACCAGCTCGCCCACCTGCAGCCCGGACACCTGCGCGAACATATGCACGAGCACGGCGTACTGCACGACGTTCCAGTTGTTCGCCGCGAGCATGTCCTGACTGCGCTGGTTGAGGATGGCGTTGAGGGTGTTGCCCGAGACGTTGAAGGTCATCGAATATGCGCAGGGGTAGAGTGCCATCTCGTGCAGATCCTCGAACGTGTAGATGTTCGTCAGGATGCGGCGGGAGGCGGGGTTGTGCTTCAGGTCATAGAGCACGCGGTCCACCTGGTCGAATTCGCCCTCGGGATACTGGTGCTTTACGCCGAGCTGATAGCCGTAGGCCTTGCCGATCGAGCCGGTCTCGTCGGCCCACTGATCCCAGATGTGGCCGCGCAGGTCGTGGATGTTGTTCGACTTCTGCTGCCAGATCCACAGCAGCTCGTCCACGGCGGTCTTCCAATAGGTGCGCCGCAGCGTCAGCAGCGGAAACTCCTTGGACAGGTCGTAGCGGTTGACGATGCCGAACTTCTTGACCGTGTGCGCCGGAGCGCCGTCGTCCTCCCAGTGGGGGCGCACGGTCCGGTCGGTATCCCAGACGCCGTTTTCCAGTATGTCGCGGCAGTTGCGGATGAATACCTCGTCTGCGTAGCTCATGATTCGGCTCCTTTCGAAAAAACAATGACATATCAGTTTATCACACGGACGGCGGGGTTGTAAATGGCGAAAGCCGAAAACGCGCCGCGCCGCAGTTATTTTACGAAAGGCCTAAAAATGCCGGGTAAATTTGGTCAAAATGCCACGGAGATTTGACACGTTTTTTGCACACAGACCGTCCCGTTTCCGGCTGCGGGATGCTATAATCAAAGGAGCGATACCCCAAAATATGAAACGGAGGATATCACATGAAGCACATGAAGAAATTGCTTTCTCTGCTGCTGGTGCTTTGCCTTGTGCTGAGCCTGAGCTGCACGGCATTTGCGGCCGGAGCGGAAAAGCCGCTGGACGGAAAGACCGTCATCCTGCACTCGAACGACGTGCACGGTGCGATCGATCTGTACGCGGCCATGGCAGCCCTGAAGGCGGACTATGAGGCGCAGGGCGCGGAGGTCATCCTTGCCGACGCCGGCGACTACAGTCAGGGCACCGTCTATGTCAGCGTCAACAAGGGCGCGGACGCGGTGACCATGATGAACGCGACCGGCTATGACGTTGTCACCCTCGGCAACCACGAGTTTGACTACGGCTATGCGCAGCTGGCGGAGAACATGAAGGCCGCCAAGTTCCAGGTCCTGTGTGCCGACGTGCTCGGCGCCGACGGCAAGACCATCTATGACGCCAACACCATCATCGAAAAGGGCGGCGTGAAGATCGGCTTCTTCGGTCTCGAGACGCCTGAGGCGCAGACCAAGGCCAACCCCAAGCTCATTCAGGGCCTGAAGTTCCTCGCCGGAGCGGACGGCAAGGAGCTCTATAACTGCGCGGCCGCACAGGTCGCAGACCTGAAGGCGAAGGGCGCAGACCTCGTCGTCTGCCTCGCGCATCTGGGCGTGGACGAGAGCTCCGAGCCCTACACCTCCTATGATCTGGCCAAGAACGTGCAGGGCATCGATTTCATCATCGACGGCCACTCCCACACCGTCATGACCGCCGGCCCGAACGGTGAGCCCATCCAGTCGACCGGCACGGCCTTTGCCAACATCGGCGTCATCACCATCGACAACGCCACGAAGAAGATCGTCGGCAACGAGCTCAAGGCCATCTGGCACACCGAGAAGAATGCCGACGGCAAGTCCGTCACCGTCGTTGACTACAAAACGCGCGACGAAAAGGTCGCCGCGGCCGCCAAGGCCATCATCGACCCCATCGACAAGGCTTACGGCGAGAAGTTCGCCGTGAGCGAGGTGGCGCTCAACGGCACGAAAGCGCCCAACGGCAACCGTGACTCCGAGACCAACCTCGGCGACCTGATCACGGACGCCATGCTCTGGAAGGTGCTTGCCGACGCGGAGATCACCGTTCCGGAGGAGAACGTGGTCGCCATTACCAACGGCGGCGGCATCCGCGCGAGCATCGGCGTGGGCGACGTCACGAAGAAGGACATCAACACCGTGCTGCCGTTCGGCAACACGCTCGCCGTGGTCTACGTGAAGGGCTCCGAGCTGCTCGAGGCGCTCGAGGCCAGCACGTACTGCACGCCGGAATCCATCGGCGGCTTCCCGCAGGTGGCGGGCATGCAGTTCACGGTCGCGACGTATGAAACGTACGACAAGAACGACGAATCCTATCCGAACTCCACGTACTACGGCCCCAAGACCATCAACCGCGTGACCATCGGCTCGATCAACGGCAAGGACTTTGACCCCGAGGCCACCTATGCCGTCATCACGAACAACTTCGTGGCCGGCGGCGGCGACACGTACTATGCGTTTGCCGCAGCTACCAACCAGTTCGACACCGGCCTGCCGCTGGACGAGGTGGTCATGGAATACATCACCAAGGAGCTCAAGGGCGTGATCGGTGAGACCTATGCCGAGCCCGCCGGACGCATCGTGGTCGATCAGGGTGTCGCCCCGGCGATCGCCGATGTGCAGAGCATGGTCATGGGCGAGGCTTCCTATACGGCCGAGAGCTACAAGGCCTATGCCGCCGTCGAGGCCAAGCTGGCCGCTGCCAAGACCGAGGCCGAGCGCGTGGCGCTGTGCGCCGAGCTGCGCGCTGCGGTTTCCGGTCTGAAGATTGTTGAAAACACGTTTGACGACGCTACGAGCGGCTGGTATAAGCCCGCTGTCGACTTTGCGCAGGCGTCCGGCCTGATGTCCGGTATGGGCGACAACAAGTTTGCCCCCGACGTCACGACGACCCGCGCCATGGTCGCGCAGGTGATGTATGAGCTCGCCGACGAGCCCGACGTGTCCGGTCTGACCTGCCCGCTGAGCGATGTCGACTCCACCGCGTGGTACGCGGATGCGGTCACCTGGGCCTACAACGCCGGCGTGGTCAGCGGCTATGAGGACGGCACGTTCCGCCCGGGCCGCGCCATCACCCGTCAGGAGATGGCCGTCATGTTCTACGGCATGCTCTTCGGCACGGATTCCATCCTCGTCGAGGATGACATCAAGATCGCCCTCGGCGCGTTCAAGGACGGCGACACGGTCGCTTCCTGGGCACGCGAGGCGGTCGCTGTCTGCTACATCAGCGGGATTATGGTCGGCGACAACGGTTCCTTCAAGCCGACCGACCTGCTCAGCCGCGCGCAGCTCGCGCAGGTGTTCCGCAGCTTCTACGAGACGCAGCTGACCTTTGTGCTCAATGAGCTTCCGGCCGCGCCTGACCAGCCCAGCACGCCCGAGCAGCCGAGCGTACCCGAGCAGCCCAGCACGCCTGTGCAGCCGAGCGCACCCGAGCAGCCCAGCATGCCCACCGCAGCGTAATTGCAATCCCCCCCGCCCGCACGGAGACCCGTGCGGGCGGTCTCCTTTTTGTGCGTTTTGCGCATGGGATCGTGCTTGACAATTCCGGAAAACCTTTTACAATATAGGGCGAACCGATCTGAAGAGTCTACAAGGAGGTTTTTGATATGAATCTGAACAAATATCTGGACATCGCACCCGAGGTGCAGCAGGCGCTCGCAGACGGCCGCCCGGTCGTCGCGCTCGAGAGCACGATCATCTCCCACGGCATGCCCTATCCGAAAAATGTGGAAACGGCGCTGCTCGTCGAGCAGACCCTGCGCGACAACGGCGCAGTGCCCGCCACCATCGCCATCCTCGGCGGCCGCCTGAAGGCCGGCCTGTCCAAGGAGGAGATCACCTACCTCGGCAAGAGCGGGCGCAAGGTCGCCAAGGTCTCCCGCCGTGACCTGCCGGTCATCTGCGCGCGCGGCATGGACGGCGCCACCACCGTCACCACGACGATGATGATCGCCCACATGGCGGGCATCTCCGTCTTTGCCACCGGCGGCATCGGCGGCGTGCACCGCGGCGCCGAGACGACCATGGACATCTCCGCCGATCTGGAGGAGCTGGCGCAGACGCCGGTCATGGTCGTGTGCGCGGGCGCGAAGGCCATCCTCGACCTCGGCCTGACGCTGGAGTATCTGGAGACGAAGGGCGTGCCCGTGCTCGGCTACGGCACGGACGAGCTGCCCGCGTTCTACACCCGCGAGAGCGGCCTCGGCGTCGACGCGCGCGTCGACACGCCGGAGGATCTGGCTGCTATCTTCCAGGCACAGCGTGACCTCGGCCTCAAGACCGGCATGCTCGTCACGAATCCGATCCCGGAGCAGTATGCCATGGACAAGACCGTCATCGACAAGGCCATCGATCAGGCGCTCGCCGAGAGCCATGAACAGGGCATCCACGGCAAGGAGACTACGCCGTTTCTGCTCGCGCGCGTGGCGGAGCTCACCGGCGGCGACAGCCTCGAGAGCAACATCCAGCTCGTGCTCAACAACGCCCGCGTCGCAGCCAAGACCGCTGTCGCCCTCTGCAAATGAAGGGCGGCGCGTGGCTCGTGCTCGCCGTGTCCATGCTGATGGGGCTCAGCCTCACCATCGGGGCGATCGCCTCACGCAGGCAGATGCGCACCGCCGTCGTGGTGGTGCTGTGTCTGGTCGGCATCGGCATCGGCATTTTGTGAGCGCGTGAAACCAAACCGAAAACACCGCAGACCAACCGGTCTGCGGTGTTTTTTTGAGCCTGTCAAAAAGCGTTACTTTTTGACAAAAGGGGGGCGGCCTGACTGCAGCGCACGCGCCGTCCGCCGGAGGTGGATGGCGCGCACGTTTGCAGGCCGAGAAGTATTTTCTTCGACGCACATGTCGCCGAAGAAAATGCTTGGACTTTCTTTGCGCCTGCGGGCGCAAACTCTACGAGGTTTTTGCCAGTGGGGCTTATTCGCTGCCGGGCTGCGGCTTCGCGACGCGGAAGATCATGCGCGGGGTCTCGGTGCTGGCCTTCGTGTTCGGGGCGATGGATTCGGTGATGAACGAGTTGCCGCCGATGACGGAGTTTGCGCCGATGACGGTCTTGCCGCCGAGAATGGACGCGCCGGAGTAGATCGTGGCGTTGTCGCCGACGGTCGGGTGGCGCTTGCCGGTCACGGCGTGACCGTGGCGCGGACTGAGCGCGCCGAGCGTCACGCCCTGATAGAGCTTGACGTGGTCGCCGATGACCGTCGTCTCGCCGACGACGATGCCCGTGCCGTGGTCGATGAAGAAGTATTCGCCGATCTGGGCGCCGGGGTTGATGTCGATGCCGGTCGCGCCGTGGGCATATTCGCTCATGATGCGCGGGATGAGCGGCACGCCGCTCTCATAGAGCTCGTGCGCGACGCGGTAGACGAAGATGGCATACAGGCCGGGGTAGGAGAAGATGACCTCCTCCTTGCTGCCGGCGGCGGGGTCGCCGTCGAAGTTTGCGGTCACGTCCTTCATGAGGATGGTCTGGATCTGCGGCAGGATATCTCCTACAACAATAACCTGTGTGCAAAACTCGTCAAGATGCTGTATAAGACAGACACAAGCACGAACGTATTCCCAAGTCTGCACGTATTTAACACACTTGGTTGTCTCGTTGCCCTGTACAGGAGCAAGGGCATGAAAGATAAAACATGGATCAAGGTAATCGCAACAATCATCGGCATCCTGATCATCTTATCTACCATGTTTTTGAAGCAGCATTCCGTATGGGATGTCATCGGTGCATTTGCGCTGGCAGCAATCCTCTATCCGATTGTCTATGTAATCCCTTGGGGCAGAAAGAAACAATGATAAATAAAAAATTCCGAAGTCTGATATAAACAAACTTCGGAATTTTTTTATTTGTCTAATTAAATCCAAACAACTTCTGGAACAGACGATATCCGGTTCTTGCAAACCATCTGCCCGTTGGTCCGTGCAGATTGAATGTGATTCCAAACAACGTTGTTCGAAGCTCCTTGTATAATTCTGCATCCGTATCCTTCAGATACTTCCACAGCTCTTTTTTCTTCTTATACAGCTCCTTGTCCTTCGATACAACACAGATACTCGATGCAACACACATCATCATATCTAAGTACTGGAACAGGAAACGGTACATCTGTGGAGGGAGTTCTTTTCGGTTCTCACTGAAAAACTGGATCAGCGTCCGATTGACAAGCATCTGCTGATCGATCCGCTTCATCATCGTCTTTTCATTGACCGACTGTCCTTCTCTGCCAATATAATAGTGATACAAGTCGACATTTAAGTACATCAGCTTCTTCACATGGATCATCGGTTCAAAGATATAGAGATTATCCACATAAAATGTATGCTTCGGAAGTTGCAGTCCGCAGTCCTTCAGCAGCTGTGTCCGGTAAATCACCGAATGCATCAATACATACTGAAACTTGTTGAACCGAATCCGGCTGTCTTCCCAGCTTATGATCCGTTTCTCCGGCAAAGCACCATGATAACGCATGACACGCTTCTTCCGGCGTTCCACCTTATCATAGATATAGTTGGAGAGCAGGACATCTAAATCCTTCTCATCTTCCACAAGCTTCTTCAAGACCTTCAACACCTGCTTATAGGCTTCTTTATCAAGCCAGTCATCACTGTCAACGACCTTGAAATAGACTCCGGTTGCATGAGCGATACCGGTATTCACCGCATCGCCATGCCCACCATTTTCTTTATGAATTGCCTTTACGATCGTCGGATATTTCTCCGCATAGGCATCTGCGATCTTCGCGGTGTCGTCTGTAGATCCATCATCCACAATCAGTATTTCTACCAGTTCGCCACCAAGCAATGCGTGATCCACGCACTTCTTCATATAGTCCTGCGAATTATAGCAGGGAATTGTGATGGTTAATATTTTTTTATTCATAAATTATTTGATTACCTTAATCCAGCCTTCTGGTGCCTCGATACGTCCCATCTGGATACCTGTCAGAGCGTCATACAGCTTCTTTGTATATGGTCCCATCTCTTCCATTCCACTTGGGAAGCAGATTTCCTTGCCGTGGTCGTTAATCTTTCCAACTGGAGAGATAACTGCAGCTGTACCACACAGACCACACTCTGCGAAATCCTTAACCTCATCGAAGTAAACCTCTCTGTGCTCCACCTTCATGCCAAGGTACTTCTCCGCAACTACCATCAATGAACGACGTGTGATAGAAGGAAGGATACTGTCTGACTTTGGTGTTACCAATGTGCCATCCTTTGTAACGAAGATGAAGTTTGCTCCACCTGTCTCCTCTACCTTTGTACGTGTTGCAGCATCCAGATACATATTCTCAGCGAAGCCCTGATTATGTGCATCTACGATTGGATATAAGCTCATAGCGTAGTTCAATCCAGCCTTGATATGACCTGTTCCATGAGGTGCTGCACGGTCATAATCACTGACACGGATTACGATTGGCTTTGCACCGCCCTTGAAGTAAGGACCAACTGGTGTACAGAATACACGGAACTGATACTCATCCGCTGGCTTTACACCGATAACCGGGTTGCTGCCGAACATATACGGACGGATATATAATGTAGCACCAGAACCGAAAGGTGGTACGAATGCTTCATTCGCTGC
>ENA-UESJ01001521-UESJ01001521.1-human-gut-metagenome-genome-assembly--contig:-NODE-1521-length-10748-cov-7.375691_pt1 | contig 10748 bp, 10 predicted proteins | sample MGYA00243000_ERZ508001 | MGnify/ENA primary metagenome ERZ508001 (study PRJEB26167, sample SAMN06115479) | human gut metagenome | host: Homo sapiens | place: China:Chongqing | collected 2015-03-03... | reverse complement strand
CATCAGACACAATCAGTCGCAGAATACCAAAATCTGCTGTTTCGGCCATACTAAAAGCGTGCATATTGATACCGTTTCCAGCACTTTTATTCCCGATTCAAGTCCACACTGCTCATATATCCAAGAAAACCATCCCTGCTTATTAACAGAATACTTTGCGTGCAGATTAATTCTCGCAGAAATATTTCCGGCATTAAGATATTGTGTTTTAAGACTGTTTTCCATGTTGGTAAGATGTATTAAAGAAAGCATGCTGCTCCAGTCTATGGATTCGCTGTCCTTTAATATTTTTTCCGTATCTTCTATTGCATTTTTTACAAGCTGCATCTGTGCAATCTTATCCTTTATAAGATTAAGCTGCAGATGAAGTGAATTTATAAGAATGTTGTAATCCGAATCACCTACAGTTATATTTTTTATATCATCAAGAGAAAACCCAAGATACTTAAATAACAATATCTGCTGCAGCCTTGCAAAATCTGCATCCGTGTAAAATCTTGCCCCATTTTCATTGACATATGATGGCTTTAAAAGATTCTTTTTATCATAAAAACGTATTGTCCTTACTGTCACATTTGCTTTTTTTGCAAATTCTCCTGATGAATAAAATCCCTCTTTATGCATAAATCCACTCCTCTGCCAGTTAATTTTTATAATTTGAATATTTTTAAAAAAACGCTTGAAGATGACGTAACGTCATCTTTTATTATATATTTAACAAAAATTAATGCAACATATAATGACGCTGATGCGTCAAATTTTTATAACAAAAGATTGGAGATTGATATTTTATGAAAGGAATCATTTTAGCGGGCGGTTCCGGTACTAGGCTTTACCCTCTGACAATGGTTACAAGCAAGCAGCTTCTTCCGGTATACGACAAGCCCATGATTTATTATCCTATGTCAGTTCTTATGAATGCCGGAATCCGTGATATTTTAATTATCTCTACGCCTCAGGATTTATCACGTTTTGAAGAACTTCTTGGCGACGGCCACCAGTTTGGTGTAAACCTGACATACAAAGAACAGCCCTCACCGGACGGACTCGCACAGGCATTTATTATTGGCGAGGATTTTATCGGTGATAATACAGTTGCAATGGTTCTCGGCGATAATATTTTTGCCGGAAGCGGATTAAACGAACGCCTCAAAGCAGCCGTACATAATGCTGAAAGCGGTGTCGGTGCAACCGTATTTGGTTATTACGTTGATGACCCCGAAAGATTTGGTATTGTGGAATTTAATTCGGATGGAAAAGCCATTTCGATTGAAGAAAAACCCGCAAAGCCAAAGAGCAATTACTGTGTAACAGGATTGTATTTTTATGACAACAAAGTTGTTGAGTACGCAAAAAATCTTAAACCTTCTGCAAGAGGTGAGCTTGAAATTACCGACTTAAACAGAATCTATCTTGAATCCGGAAATCTTAACGTAGAACTTCTCGGTCAGGGATTTACATGGCTTGACACAGGTACACATGAAAGTCTTGTTGAGGCAACTAATTTTGTAAAAACAGTTGAAACACATCAGCACAGAAAAATTGCATGCCTTGAAGAAATTGCATATTTAAACGGCTGGATTACAAAAGATGACGTATTAAAGGTATACGAAATCTTAAAGAAAAACCAATACGGACAATATCTCAAAGACGTTCTTGACGGAAAATATATTGATACAATCCGCAGATAAATTTTTCACATACAGTATAAGGAGATTACCAATTATGAATATTATTGTAACCGGCGGTGCCGGATTTATCGGAAGCAACTTTATCTTTCATATGTTAAAAAAATACCCTGATTACAGAATCATCTGTCTTGACTGCCTTACATATGCAGGCAATCTTTCTACACTTGCACCTGTAATGGATAATCCTAATTTTAGATTTGTCAAAGAAAATATCACAGACAGAGCAGCTGTATACAAGCTTTTTGAAGAAGAACACCCTGATATGGTTGTCAACTTCGCAGCAGAATCACATGTTGACCGTTCAATCGAAAATCCTGAGATTTTCCTTGATACTAATATTAAAGGTACCGCAGTGCTTATGGATGCATGCAGAAAATATGGAATCACACGTTACCATCAGGTTTCTACAGATGAGGTTTATGGCGATTTACCTCTTGACCGTCCTGATCTCTTCTTTACTGAGGAAACACCTATACATACATCAAGCCCTTACAGTTCTTCAAAAGCCGGAGCCGATTTACTCGTTCTTGCATACCACAGAACTTACGGGCTTCCTGTTACAATAAGCAGATGTTCCAACAACTATGGTCCATATCATTTTCCGGAAAAACTCATTCCTCTTATGATTGCAAACGCATTAAATGACAAGCCACTTCCTGTTTATGGTGAAGGTCTTAATGTCCGTGACTGGCTCTATGTTGAAGACCATTGCAAAGCTATTGACCTTATCATTCACAAAGGAAAAGTTGGCGAAGTATACAATGTTGGCGGACATAACGAAAAACGTAATATTGATATTGTAAAACTTATATGTAAAGAACTTGGCAAGCCTGAATCACTTATTGTTCACGTTGGCGACCGCAAAGGGCATGACATGCGTTATGCCATCGACCCGACAAAGATTCACAATGAACTTGGATGGCTCCCTGAAACAAAATTTGAAGACGGTATCAAAAAAACTATAAAATGGTATCTTGACAACAGGGAATGGTGGGAAACAATCATTTCCGGTGAGTATCAGAATTATTATGAAAAGATGTATAAAAACCGCTGATTAACATTTTATACATACCATTCAGACAATACATAATGGAGATTTTATATGAAATTTTTAGTTACAGGAGTTGGCGGCCAACTCGGTCACGATGTGATGAATGAATTAATAAAGCGTGGTCATGAAGGAATCGGAAGTGACATTGCACCTGAATATTCGGGAGTTAAAGATAATTCAGCCGTAACAGCCGCACCTTATATATCCCTTGATATTACAGATGACTTTTCCGTAAATAAAGTCATAACCAGTTTAAATCCTGATGTGGTTATTCATTGTGCTGCATGGACAGCTGTAGATGCTGCAGAAGATGAAGAAAATAAAAATAAAGCCCATTCAATCAATGCTGATGGAACCAGAAACATTGCCGCTGCATGCAAAAAAACAGACAGTAAAATGATTTACATAAGTACTGACTATGTATTTGATGGTCAGGGAAGCACTCCATGGCAGCCAGACTGCAAAGACTATAAACCGCTCAATGTTTATGGCGAAACTAAACTTGCAGGCGAGCTTGCTGTTTCCAGTACAATTGAAAAATATTTTATCATCCGCATTGCGTGGGTTTTTGGACTTAACGGTAAAAATTTTATAAAAACAATGCTTAATGTCGGTAAAAAACATGATGAAGTCCGTGTTGTAAATGACCAGATTGGAACTCCTACTTACACTCTTGATTTATCACGTTTACTTATCGACATGGCAGAAACCGATAAATATGGTTATTACCACGCAACTAATGAAGGCGGATATATTTCGTGGTATGATTTTACATGTGAAATTTACCGTCAGGCAGGACTCAAAACAAAAGTTACACCTGTAACAACTGCCGAATATGGTCTTTCAAAAGCTGCACGGCCTTTTAACAGCAGGCTTGATAAAAGCAAACTTGTTAAAAACGGATTCACTCCACTGCCAGCATGGCAGGATGCACTTAACCGATATCTCCACGAAATAGGAGAACTTGCTGATTAATCATCAATAACCCGATACATTTTTATTAACACTATTTTTTAATTTTAAGGAGAATACTATGGGACAGATTAAAGTTACACCTTGCGACATAGATGGTCTTTATATAATAGAACCGACTGTTCATGGTGACAGCCGCGGTTATTTTATGGAAACATATAATCAGAATGATATGCATGAAGCAGGACTTGACATGGTCTTTGTACAAGATAACCAATCAAGTTCATCAAAAGGCGTGCTTCGCGGACTTCATTTCCAGAAAGAATTTCCGCAAGGCAAGCTCGTCCGTGTAATCAAAGGGCGTGTATTTGATGTTGCAGTTGATTTACGCTCGGATTCAAAAACATACGGAAAATGGTTTGGCGTCGAACTCACTGAAGAAAATAAAAAGCAGTTCTATATAAGTGAAGGATTTGCACATGGATTTCTTGTATTAAGTGATACAGCTGAATTCTGTTATAAAGTCACTGATTTCTATCATCCTGGTGATGAGGGCGGACTTGCATGGAACGACCCGGTAATCGGCATCAAATGGCCTGAGATAACAGGCGAATATCCTGGAAATGCTGACCCTTCCGGCTACACATTAAAAGATGGCACGCCACTTAACTTCAGCGAAAAAGATAAATTGTGGGACACGCTTGAAAATACATTTAAATTTTGAAAAAATCCCAGTGAGTTGCAGCTCACTGGGATTTTTATTCCTTTTTTGCAAGGCTGCTTAAACCCTAGGCTGATTGCCGACTAATAATCTCCATCCAGCCATTTACAAATATAGTAGGCTACTATACTTGCCATAATAGAGATTACAAATTCTGCGGATGATACGTATCCACAACCTCCATAATCTTCTTTCTTATATCTGCCGAATCTTCTTCATATGCCATTTCTTTTAACTCTTCAAGCTTTTCATAGAAATGTTCTTTGTCAAATTCGATTGGTCTGCCTATGTGAATAAGTTTGTTATCTGTGTCCTGCATGCCCTCTTCATTCATGAGAAGCTCTTCGTAAAGCTTTTCACCGGGACGCAGACCTGTATATTTGATTTCCATGTCAACACCGAGCGTGTAACCCGAAAGACGTATTAAGTTCTTTGCAAGGTCATCAATCTTTACAGGCTCACCCATATCAAGAATGAATATCTCGCCGCCTTTGGCATAAGCTCCCGCCTGAAGGACGAGTGATACGGCCTCCGGAATTGTCATAAAGTATCTGATAATGTCAGGGTGTGTAACGGTAACAGGACCTCCCGCCTCAATCTGTCTTTTAAAGAGCGGAATAACCGAACCGTTGCTTCCAAGCACATTTCCGAATCGAACAGCAACGAAATCTGTCTTTGATTTCTCATTAAATGACTGGATTATCATTTCACAGATTCTCTTTGTTGCACCCATTACATTTGTAGGATTAACAGCCTTGTCCGTAGAAATCATAACAAACTTCTTAACTCCGTACTTATCAGCCATCTTTGCAACATTCCATGTTCCGACAACATTGTTCTTTATAGCCTCATTAGGGCTTACTTCCATGAGCGGAACATGCTTGTGTGCTGCCGCATGATAAACAATATCAGGCTTGTACTGTTCAAATACCGATTCAAGTCTTGATGTATTTCTTATTGAACCGATAAGCGTAACCACATTTGCATCAGGATATTTTATTTTTAATTCCTGTTGTATGTCATAGGCATTATTTTCATATATATCAAATATAACAAGACATTTCGGCTTGTGGCTTACAAGCTGTCTGCAAAGTTCGGAACCAATTGAACCGCCGCCTCCTGTTACAAGCACTGTCTTGTCTTTAACATAACCCATAATTGATTCTATATCAACTTTTACAGGGTCTCTTCCAAGCAAGTCAAGAACATCAACATTTCTTAAATCCTTAATGTTAATCTCGCCGTCAACCATCTGGTAAACGCCGGGAAGAATCTTTAAGTTACATGATGTTTCTTTACAGATATTAAGAATCTCCCTCTTATCCTTAGTTGATGCTGAAGGAATAGCGAATATTATCTCATCGATGTCATAATATCTTGCATACTCTTTTATATGGTCTCTTGTACCTACAATTTTGACACCACGGATATACTTTCCAACTTTTCCCAAATCGTCATCTATTATACAGACCACCTTTGAGTTGTCGAGGTATCTCGAATTGGAAATTTCTCTCATCAGCACACTTGTTGCCTCTCCGGCACCGATAATCATTATCTTTAACTGTTCCGAGGTATGTCTGTATTCATTAATAAGCTGCCTTAAAAGCCTGTACATAAAACGGCTTGCACTCATTGCAACTATAAGAAATACTCCTGATGTAAAATAACATGAACGTGGAAGCATCCATCCCATAAAAGATGTCACGCAAAGATGTGCCAGCTCTGCAACAACGCAGGCTTCCACAATTTTATAAAGTTCTGCGATACTTGCATACTGCCACAGACTGTGATACATCCTGAAACACCAGAATATTATAAGCGTCACGATTGTAAATGGAATAACATTTACAATGTACTTTTGTATATATTCTTCCGGAACACTTGCTATATTTATCTCAAAACGCATAATCAGTGAAAGAAATACTGAACCATTTATGAGAATAATATCCGTTATAACCAAAAAAATTCTTCTTACAAGGAGCTGTATCCTGTCTTTTCTTGTATCTCCCATATCTTTTCCTATTTCCTTTCACCATCAGTCTTACTAAGTAAGCCTTTTAATGTGCCAACTCCGTAACTTACATGAAGCAATAAAAACAAAAATGGCAGTGCCACATTTGTCATATTTTTCTTTTTGCCTGCTTTCATCACCGAAAATGCTGACATTACTGCTGCCAGAAGTCCATAAGCAGACCACATCAACTTTGTAAGTTTTTTTGCAAGCCTGTTAAGCGGCATACATATTTTCTGGCCTGTTCCGATTACCGACATTATAATTGCCGATACAAAGGCAAATGGCACAAAATGATATAATGACAAACATTGCGGACATATTTTTGCTGTTTTCCCAATCCACAATCCATTTGAATATTTCTGTTTTAACATCTTAGGAAGACTGCTTCTTATATGCTGATATGAGATAATATCAGGGTCAAAGCAAAGTTTAAATCCTGCTTCCCTCATTCTGTAATGAATCTCATTATCTTCCGTGCGTGCAAGATTTTCATTAAAAAAACCGACCTTATCAAAAACTTGTCTTCTGTACGCAGCATGAAACATTGATTTTACATATGTTTTTCCCGGATTGTTCCTGTATGGAGCTATACTTGAGCCAAACATGCTGCTCTCCGCAAGCAGAAGCGTATTCTTCCACGGAGTCTCTTCATCTATAATCACAGGTCTCTGTCCACCGCATATATCCTCTCCGCTCTCAAGAACACGCACATTTTTGCTCACGAAATCCTTAGGAATCTCGGCATGTGCATCTACTTTTATGATTGCATCGCCTTTATATTCCCTGAGTGCTACATTCCAGCCTGACGGCAGTGTTCTCTTAGGATTATCAAGCACCACAACTCTTCTGAAATCATCTTTGTATTTTTCCTTGAAATTATCAAGATGTTTTTTTGTATTATCAGTTGATGCCCCATCAACAAGCACAACTTCCATATCATTATGATTGTAATCCTGTGCGGCTATATCGCCAAGAATTCTGTCAATTGCATTTTCTTCATTATATGCAATTACACACATTGTAATAAACATAATGTCTCCAATCTTACTTCCTGATTACAGAATAAAAAGTATTCCATAAAATGCTACAGTCATCAACCAGTCCAAATTTTCTTAAACTTTCAAGATTATATTGCATTTTAACAGGAATAATCTGCTCTACATAAGTCTTATCGGCATTTTTTGCATCCTTCAAAAGCTTATCCTCATCCTTGTATGCAATGCTTGTCCTCGATGTAAGTCCTGCCGGAAGAAGCAGTGTTGCATACATCTCAGGTGTATAATGCTTAACATATTTCGGCACTTCAGGTCTTGTCCCAACAAGTGTCATATCACCGGCTATTATATTAAAAAGCTGTGGAAATTCATCAAGTCTGAATTTTCTTAAAAATTTACCAACCTTTGTTATTCTTGCGTCACCTGCCACTGTAACCTGGCTTCCGATACATGAAGCATTATTTACCATAGTTCTGAATTTGTAAATCTTAAAAATTCTTCCATACTGCGTAACTCTTTCCTGCCTGAAAAAAACAGGACCTTTTGATTCTAACTTTATCATGGCTGCAATAACTGCCATAGGAATTGCAAGAAATACAAGCATTATTAATGAAACTATGACATCAAATACCCTTTTTGCACGAAACCAGCCTCTTCGCTGTGCGATTATATTATAATATTTTCTGACCTCACGCGTTCTCATACGGTCAGGCAGCTCATTCCACTGTCTTAACTCCATAATTAAATCTTCCTTAATCTGTTAAAATTCTCAATGATATACTCTGTCTGCTCATCTGTAAGACATGTGTGAAGCGGAAGTGTAATTTCATTTTTATACATCTCGTATGAATTTGGGAAATCTTTTATATCAAATCCAAGGTTCTTGTATGCCGTATGCATAGGAAGAGGTTTGTAATGGACATTAGTTGCAATACCTGCCTCTGCCATTGCTGTTATAAGGGAATTTCTCTTTTCTTCATCATATGGAAGCACTCTTACAAGATAAAGATGTCCACTTGAAATATTACCGCCATCAAAGTGTTTAAGTGTCATTATATCATCATCTTTAATCCACTCATCATAACGCTCAATAATCTCTTTTCTTCTCGCAAGAAGGCTCTTATAACGCTTCTGCTGTACAAGGCCTACAGCAGCAAGAATATCTGTCATATTACATTTGTAATAAGGTCCCTTTATGTCATATTCCCATGCACCTAACTTTGTCTTTGCAAGTGCATCTTTTGACTGTCCGTGAAGCGTAAGAAGCATAAGATTATGATAAATCTCCTCATCATCAACACCCGGCACAGGTCTCCATACAAGTCCGCCACCCTCAGCTGTCGTAAAATTCTTAACAGCGTGAAATGAAAAGCTTGTAAAATCAGCACATTCTCCACTCATCTTTCCATTCTGTGAAGCACCATATCCATGTGCAGAATCAGCAAGAATTAAAATATGTCCCAATGCTTCCTGCATCTTTGAAGAAGGTCTAAAAAGGCTCTTCTTTGATTCAACAATAGCTCGTATACGGTCGTAATCAACCATAACACCGCCCAGATCAACAGGTATGATTGCCTTTGTATTTTCATTAATCATACTCTCAACCGCAGCATAATCAATGTGGAATGTTCCTTTTTCTACATCCACAAGACGCAGCGTCGCACCAACATGACATACAACACTAGCACTGGCAGTGTATGTATATGCCGGCACAATAACTTCATCTCCCGGTCCTATCTCAAACAGGCGTAGTGCCATCTCCATACATGATGTTGCCGAATTAAGGCATACGCCTCTGTTTGTATGCGTAAATTCTGCCATCTTTCTTTCAAGTTCCTTAGTCTTTGGTCCTGTTGTAATCCAGCCGGAACGCATAACCTCGGCAACTGCTTCTATCTCTTCTTCTGTTATATCAGGTGGTGAAAACGGTATATTCATAATATCCTCCTTCTATCCTTTCTTTGTCATATCCGGAAATGCATAATTCAAATCTCCGCTGCTGTTGGCAATAGAAATAGAATAACTAATTGTATTATATCCATTCTGCGTAAGAGTTATAGTCTTTGTACCCGACTTTTTCTCAAATGAACACGGCACAATCCCAACATATACGCTGTCTACATAAAGTGCTGCACCTGCAGGTGCTGTTACATTTACCTTGTAACCATTTGTTGATGCTGTAGTCATCGATGAACTGCTGCTCTTAGTCGAGGCTGACTTAGATGTCATATCTATAACTTTTGTAGAATAAGCCGAACTTACTGTAAATGTCTCTGTATATGCTTCATAATAATTAGCTGCCAGTGTCAGGACATGACTGCCAAATTTCAACATAACAGGTTCTGTATAATCCACTTCCTCGCCGTCAATCGTCATGACAGCATTTGACGGAGTAACTTTAAAATTAACAGCTCCCTGCTCATCAACCGGAAGCTTATATTCACTGAAATCAACCGTTGTCTCTTTATTTTTCTCAACCGTAACAGTCTTCTTTCCGCTCATGGTTCCTGCATCAAGTTCAAGATCATATGTTCCGGTTGCTGCAGTAACAAGCATATTATCAGTCACACCTACAAGCTGGCTCTTTCCTATACTTGCATATCCGCCCTCAAATGCACTTACTCCTGTGAACTTAATATATCCGTGTCCTACATCAACTACAATTGAGTAAACCGTACTATCAACACCTCTTAATATTACAGTATCCTGTTTTACAATCTGGGAAATAGATATCTTTTCATTATCTGACAAAATCACCGATTTCTGTGCATATACAAGATTAGTTGAACCAATCGTAATCTTTCTTGTGCTTTCATCAAAATCAAGCCCTGTAATCCCGGTTCTTTCCCACGCATCCTTTGCACCGTAGATTGTCAGTGCTGTTCCTTTTTTATCACATGTAACTTCGTATATCTCACCCGGCTTCATATTGGATGGTGCTATCTTTGTTCCATATTTTGTCTGAATATCAGTTCCCCCCGTATATGGAACTTCATATTCTATTCCTGATGAATTTTCAACAAATCTCATCTTTTTGGCATCTTTATCTAATGAAGACAAAACACCTTCTATTGTAATTTCATTTGTTTTTGCATTTACAGGTGCATCCGTAATTGACTTTGTCGGTGCCGGAAGTATTGAGCTTCCCGGTATGACAGAACTTGTTTTTTTCGAGCCGCAGCCTACAAGACCTGACACAGAAATGACAACAATCATCATAACGGAAACTGCCTTATATATTATATTAAAAAATACATTTTTGTTCATACGTACTCCAATTCAAAATCTATCCGTACTTCCATAAATCCTTCTGTAGTCTGGTACATACAATCCTCCAGAACAGAGTATCTCAGGTTTCTCTTCA
>ENA-UESJ01001517-UESJ01001517.1-human-gut-metagenome-genome-assembly--contig:-NODE-1517-length-10769-cov-14.324916_pt1 | contig 10769 bp, 10 predicted proteins | sample MGYA00243000_ERZ508001 | MGnify/ENA primary metagenome ERZ508001 (study PRJEB26167, sample SAMN06115479) | human gut metagenome | host: Homo sapiens | place: China:Chongqing | collected 2015-03-03... | reverse complement strand
GACGGCGAGACTCGTGTGCGCACCATTGAGCCGGTGGGCATCCTGTTCAGCGAGTATTATTTCTATCTGGCGGCGTTTATTGAGGGCATCGACAAGGATAAGCATTTCCAGAATCCGCAGGATAACTCCCCGACGATTTACCGCATCGACCGCATCCAGAACTATAAGACCCTCGACCGACACTTTGCACAGCGGTACACCGACCGCTTTCAGGAGGGCGAGATGCGCAAGCGCATCCAGTTCATGTACGGCGGCGAGTTGCAGACCATCCGGTTCGAGTATACCGGGCCAAGTTTGGAATCCGTTCTCGACCGACTGCCCACTGCAAAGGTTTTGCGGGTAACGGAGAAGGGCTGGATCGTAGAAGCTGAGGTGTTCGGTACGGGCATCGATATGTGGGTGCGGAGTCAGGGAGATTACATTAAAGATTATAAAACCATAAGGAGCGATAGAATATGAGCGAAATTCAGGTGGAAGTGTGTTTTACGGACAAGCTGGAGTCTGTCCGCGTGGGCGGAAAGAAGATGGAAATCCCGAAAGCCGTGAAGGCAAAGCCCGTCGAGGAGTGGTTTGAACCGGCTGCGGGCCGCGTGAAGTGGGGCGGACTGGGCGCTGAGATAAAGGAAATGGATTTCGGCGGAGAGAAGGATGCCGCGTACAGTTTCCTGTTCAACGGCCCGGAGGACAAAAAGCAGGAGTTTATGAAGTGCGTGGAGCGCTTCTGCCTGGGCGAGGAAGCACAGCAGGAAACAAAAAAGAAGACTGTGCAGGACTACCTGCAGGAGGCTAAGAAAAATCAGCAGGCCGGCAATACCGAAATGGCGTTCCAGCAGTACATGGTCGCGGCCAGAGATTACGGACACCCCGAGGCACAGTTTGAAGTGGCACGGTGCTATCAGAACGGCACGGGTGTGGAAAAAAGCGAAGAAAATGCGCTCGTGTGGTACAAAAAGGCCGCAGAGCAGTGCGATGCCGAGGCACAGTGCGCGCTGGGCGAGTGCTATTATCAGGCTCGGGGCGTTGAAAAGGACGACAAAGAGGCCCGCAGATGGTACGAAGCGGCGGCGACTCAGGGAAATGTGACGGCCCAGTATATGACCGGACGGCTGTATGCGGCACTCTCGTACAATGTGGCGGCTGTGAAGTGGTACACCAAAGCGGCAGAGCAGGAATGCCCGGAAGCACAGTATGAGCTGGGTGTGTGCTATGAGGCCGGTGACGGCGTCGGCAAGGACGAGGCAAAGGCCGCAGAACTGTACCGTAAGGCGGCAGGGCAGGGCTATGCGGAGGCACAGAACAAACTCGGCGAGTGCTACAACTATGGAAGTGGCGTGGCAGTTGATGAAAATGAAGCTGAGAAGTGGTATCAGAAAGCCGCAGAAAATGGAAATGAAACGGCAATGCTGAACTTGGCGGACAGATTGTTCGTTGATGGTAGTCTGGATGATACCGATGAGAAAATGCAGAAAGCTGCAATGTGGTATCGGAGAGTTGCGGAACAGGGAAACATGAAAGGACAGTACGAATGGGGAGATTGCTACTATAACGGCTGGGGTGTGGATAAAAATGAGGAAGAAGCCGTAAGGTGGTATCGCAAAGCGGCAGAGCAGGGATATGCACAGGCGCAGTGTACACTTGGTGATTGCTGCCTCAGGGGAAAAGGCGTAGAAAAAGATGAAAAGAAGGCCGCCGAATGGTACAGAAAAGCGGCGGAACAGAATGATGAAGAAGCACAGTATAAGCTGGGACAATGTTACGATGATGCTGTGGGCGTAGATTGGGACACGGAGAAAGCAGCAGAGTGGTATAAGAAGTCGGCGGAAAATGGAAACAGAAACGCACAGTATCAGATTGGCCGCTGCTATTACTTCGGCAATGGCGTAAATGAAAAGAAAACGGAAGCGGTAAAGTGGTACCAGAAAGCTGCAGAACGGAATCATGCAGAGGCACAATATACTCTTGGCGAATGCTATTACTGGGGTAATGGCGTGCTGGAAAACAGGGAAGAGGCGGTAAAATGGTACGAGAAAGCAGCGGAAAACTATAATGCAGATGCGCAGTATAGTTTGGGTTTTTGCTACGAAAGAGGCATAGGTGTAACGCAAGACTTTGCCAAGGCAGCGGAGTGGTACCGCGAAGCCGCGGAACAGGGTGATATGACATCACAATGCAATCTCGGCTATTTTTATGAGAACGGAAGAGGCGTTGAAAAAGACCTTGCCAAGGCAGCGGAGTGGTACCGTGAATCTGCAGAGCAGGGATATGCTACGGCACAATGCAATCTTGGCTACTGCTATAAGTGTGGTTGGGGTGTGACACAAGACCTTGCCAAGGCAGCGGAGTGGTACCGTAAATCTGCGGAGCAGGGATATGCGCGGGCACAGTGCAATCTCGGCTATTTTTATGAGAGCGGAAAAGGCGTTGAAAAAGACCTTGCCAAGGCAGCGGAGTGGTATCGAAAAGCCGCAGAGCAGGGATATGCAAGAGCTCAATTCAATCTTGCAATATTATATGACGATGGATATGGCGTGGCACAGAACAAAGAAGAAGCGGCGAAATGGTATCGGAAAGCCGCAGACCAGGGTGATGCGGATGCGCAGTGTATTCTTGGCTATTGCTACAAGACAGGAGAAGGTGTAACAAAAGACCCTGTCAGGGCAGCGGAATGGTACCGCAAATCTGCAGAGCAAGGGAATGCTACGGCGCAGTACAGCCTGGGTATCTGTTACGAATATGGCGATGGTGTGACACTATTGAAAGCAACTGCGGCGGAATGGTATCGGAAAGCTGCGGACCAGGGCGATGCTGATGCACAGTATAAACTTGGCGTGTTCTATGAAAATGGATACGGCGTGATAAAAGATGAAGCACAGGCCATGCAGTGGTACAAGAAAGCGGCTGAGCAGGGCAATGAAAGCGCAAAGAACGCTATTGACAGGATGCAGGGCGGCGGCCTTGGCACTGCCGTCGCAGCAGGTGCGGCACTGGGCGGAGCTGCCCTGCTCTGGAAAATTTTGAGGGGTTAACAGCAGAAAGGAAAATAAATCATGGCAGACGAGCTTGAGGTGCTTGAAAAACAGCAGCTTTCCGCGCAGCGGTCGCTGAATGACCTGACGGACCAGCTGACCCTTGCAGACCATCTGGTGTATAAAAAATATCTGACGGAACTGCAGAACTATGGCATGGTGGAGCTTTCCCAGCAGATGCAGGATAGTGCGGTTGGGTGACTCAAGAGAAAGAAAAAAGAGACCTCATCTCGTCAAAAAACTAAATCATAAAAGCATCAAAGAGGGCATTCAAATGAAACAAAATCGAATTTTTGACCAGAATAGTTCTCAAAAAGCACGTTCTTGGCACTATAATATGGACACCAACCGAGCGGAAGCCCAGTTCGCTGATGGCTCTGCCATTGCCATTGACTGCCTTGCCATCGAGGACGAATACGGCAATACCCCGGCACAGCGAGCTGAACTTGATTGGCTACTATACAACAAGCCCTTGGAGTGCGTCCAGCTTGTGCTGAGTGGTGAGATTGAGCATTATCTCTCACTTGGCTGTGACCATGGCAAACTGAAAGACTAACCTCTAAATAGGCCAAACAACCCGCTACTTGCAGTCGCTGCAAATGGCGGGTTGTTTGCTTATTTTAAGTTTTTCCTTTGCTCATAGTAGTGCAAAATCAATGTAGTGCAAAATCAATGGCCCAACGGTCAAAGAAATCACAAATATCAGGCAAATCTACTGGTTTCTTATAAATGTCATTCTAAAATTCAATGGATTTTGCTATTTCTAGCACTTGTTTTTTCGACACGAAAGTCGATTTAACCCTATATTTTATGTATCTCTCGATGATTTCAAGTTTGCCATTTTGGGGGCTTGATTATTGAGAAAATTCTAAATTCCAAAAAGGTCTATCATTTTCATCAATCGCATCGTTATTGAGAATAAGCACTGCACCACCACTTAACAGAGGAGGCAGCTGTAAATAGCTTATATTATTTATTGAGAAAATGAAACGCTATTGCAACAGTTGAATACTGTATATTTTATCAAATTGATACGGATCTGATAGCAACACCTTACCGTTTGATATCACAAGAATGCTTTCGCCTTCTTTAAGATACGACAACTGAAGATTTCCTTTCAAGTAGTTTGATACGCCATAAATTATATAATTGTCATCCGTATCATATAATTGATTTTTTGCAGTCGCATAAATACAATTGTTCTTCAGGTCAACTTCTTCAATTATAAGTTCCGATTTTTTTCTTCCGAATGTATTCGATTGAAATAGAATGCAGAGAACCACTGCCACAAATGCTATGCCAACCATAATCTTCCGTTTGCATTTCATTTTATCAACCTCTGTATGAAAGGAACAGCGTATAAAGCGATTGTGTTATTCTCAATGCCCCTGTATAAGAAGTTGGATATGAAGAACCATCAATTGTGCTTCCATCTTTATGGATTCCGATAGCTACATACCCAGCTCCAGAAATATATTCTACAAGAGGACCACCACTAAAGCCACCTGTCAAATCCCAATCGCCCTTGAGATATTTTGAAGTCTGACTTCTAATATACCCAGAAGATTTACACATCCGATATCTCGCATCGGCACCATTTATTTGGCTCGGATAGCCATAAGCATACACCAACTGTGATGATGAATAATTGCTAGACTGCCAATGTAACCCAAGCCATCCCGTTTTCGTTCCTAAATTATTCTTGAGCGTAATAATCGCCCAATCCTCCGAACTTGTTCCAGCAAGATAAGAATCACTAACAATCATCGAACTTGCCGATACATTTTCGCTTCCAAAAGGTTTACTATTATCAGATCGAGCAGGTGCGACATTTACCGACTTAACGTAGGCTTTTTCCTTTATACTGTATAGATTATGTGCTGCTGTTGCAAGTGCATTAGGCCCAATCATAAATCCAGAACCATAATTTGTCCCTCCATTATTGGTCGTTATCTGTAGGCATACCGTACTACAATATGGTGTTGCCGTTGGATTATCAACAACAGTGATATCATTGCTTCCGATAATCGCATACAGATCGGATAGATCAATATCCGAAATCTTTCCATTTGGAAAATAGCCTGCAGTTGTCTCTCCATCCGTGAAGGAATTGGTTTCAACTATAATTTCCTCTATAGATTCTTCTTTTGTATCAAAATCGTATCTATGGTATCTCTCGATATGAGATTTGCTTCCATCACTTTGATTATCTGCAAAAGCAGTCAGCCCAGAGTTAAGCTCCATTGAAGAAAGAGCCACAATCCCACTTGCTTTCAAAAAAATTCTACGAGATATTTTTTCACTAGCTATTTTAATTTTCCTTCTTTACTTTTAGAGTATACACAAGATTTCTTATACATCAGTTGCTCTGCATTGGAAACACCTCCGTAAAATTTTTCATACGTTAGAGCCATCCTTATTTTAGATTTCAACTTTTACTTTCGCAAAAAAATAAATACCACTGATTTTTTATCCAATAGCCGTGCTAAGATTTATCTCTATGGGATTCAACACATGCGTCTGCTGGCACAACCAAGCCCAATTGTTCACTGTAGTAGTAAACAAGTCGTCATAGTTGTTGTCATATGCAAAATCAAATGTGTCATGAACGGTAATCAAGTAATACATTATAGAATTACCAATCATGAAGCCTGTTCCAGAGGTGCTTACCCTATGCAATGCATAGAATAAATCTGCATTATCAGACTTTTGAATTGTAAAAGACCAACTTCCTCCACTAAAATCTTTCAAGCCACTATTAAGTACTTTGTTTTTATAATTATTAAAAACTGTTGTCGTGTTTAACTTGTCAAGCAATGGCGTCGAAGAATCCGTCACACTCTCAGAATAGTCAATATTATATACAGAGAATTCAACCATAAGAGCCGCACATTCATATCCCTTATCCCGTGCAATTTGCGCAGCTGCCAACCATGCAAGCTGTGTATTATTTAACAAATTTCCAGATGCACGTGTTTGATCTTCATCTTTCATCTTATCGATAAACTTATTTAATTCATCTATCGACATTCCCGAAAAATCAACATGATACTTATCATTCATGCTTTGAATAACAGGATTGCTAGCTTTACGGCTGCTTATGTTAGCAGCATAAGACACAGTATTTATCGAAAACAAAAAACACACTGAAAGAATTAATGATACGAACCTCTTCATAACGAACCTCCTTAAATTCTGTACTCTACTATATAAATTGTGTGCTTCTCATCATCCCAGACAACGAGACTAAAATTCACATCTTCAGAATGTAAAAGCAATGTATTCATTTCGGCTTCCGAGCGTAGTTCCTTATGCTGACTATTATCATAAAGAAAAAAATTTCCACTTGCAATTTCAGGAATCACAAAATCTAATCCAAAATATGACGACACATTTTTTAATATAGAAGATATGGTTGGAGAATCATTAATTTTCTCCCATGAATCGAGTTGATGAATAATTTTGGCTGCATCCACATCGTAGTATACCGCTAACATTATCCCATCATTTTGCAATCCGCCATAAGCCTCATATATCAACGATTCAGAGTATGTTGCTTTTCCAATTTTGAATTGTTTCAAATAATCTCGTTTTTCATATTTGCTTTTTCTTCCAAGCATAAAGCCCAAAAGCAAGCACAGTGCGACTATAGCTAGGTATCGGATAACTCGCGTTGGTCTCGCCTTTATAATTACCTCACACCTTTCTAACTTGCTGAAATATATAACAAACTCCACTTATCTACTGGTACTTCCGGTAATGGTTTCGCTCCGTCCATCGGAATAGCTAAAGGTCGCAGAATACTCAAGCCTATAAGATTTTCCGGGCTTAGTGTTAAAGCTACTGCTCACCATGCAGGTTGAGGTCGTGCTGCTGTTTGAGCAGCTACTTACTTTTTGCCATGTTCCAATTGTCCCCTTTTCATAGAGAACGCCTGAAACGCTGATTTTCTTTACTCCAGTTCGAGTCTGGGCATCAACCTGATAGTATGTTTGGTAAATAGATCCGTTGACCGTACTATCGCCTACATACCGTTCAGACTTTTCAGCGGCCATTGCGGTGCAGGCAAAGCTCAAGAGAATCACCGCTGAAACAACAATGGACAACAAACGCTTTTTCGACATAGACATACACCTCCGTTTTTTTGCTCCCATCAAGAGCCTTTGTATAATCAACGCAATTCGCATTCGCTTCGTTTCAATTTTCAGGAGAAAATTTTTCAAATTTTCCATCTTTGTAAGTTCAGACAAAAAGAAAGCCAGACATTTGTGAACTCTCACAAGTGTCCAGCTTTCTTAACGGATACCTTCCGCAATTTTCATAATCTCATCGTATGGAATGTTTCCCATAACGGTATGTGTAATCCCCCGATGTTCCCAACTTAGAGTATAAACATTCTTTCCATGTTCATCCGTACTGGTTCCAAGTACACCATCTGCTTCTCCGACCTTTACGGTTTCGTACACTGTATGCTCATTATCAAACAGGGACTGCTGCCCTGGCTGGATAATTGAGCAACGGACTGTGTAGCTTTCCTCTGTTTCTTTTGACGAGTAAACATGTAAAAAGTTTTCTGCTCGCTCAAATTTCTGCACATCGTCCATTTCAAAGCCGTTCGGCACATAATGGTCGCTGTATCCATCCGGGAGCCACTCCAGCGGTTCGCCATCCACCTGATAAGTCAGCTGCATCTCAATGGGCAGAAATTTTTGAATCATCGTATAGACTGCCCTGCGGAAATCAGCGCTGACCGCAAGAGCACCAACCGTCAGCATTACGAGTGTCAATGCCGCAATTAGTACTCGTTTCAACACTGGGTGGTGCTTTTTCTTCTTTAAGGCCTCTGTCATTCGTTCGTCCCATTGGGACGTATCTGGGTAGATTTCCTCAAACTGCTTTGGCGTTGGAAGCGAATCCAGTTCTCTTTGCGCATCTGCACGAAGTGCCATCATCAAAGCCGCATCAAATGAAATGTCTGTCCGCTCACTCATGGCTGTTCATCTCCTTCCATAATAGTTTTCGTCCTCGAAAGAGCCGTGTTCGTACCACTTCATCCGTTAATCCCAGCGATTTTGCAATCTCACGGTTTGTATATCCCATTGCCAAAAGGCGTAGCGGATCACGGTACATCGGTTTCATTTGGCCAATCAGTTCTGTTAGACGTTCAATGTTATCGGTGCTAACTGCTGCATCATCCGGCACCGGAGCGGCATCTGGTTCGTTTGGGACATCTTCCAGCAATTCTTCTCGTTGTTTGCGAAGCATATCATATGCACGGCTTCTACTACAACTAACGAGATAAGCAGCGAGTTCGTGACAGTTTTCTCGATGAATTTTAGAAAAATTTTTTGCAACGTACAAAAATACCTCTTGTAGCACATCCTCTGCCAGATACGAATCATCCATGATTTTGTAAGCGGTATGGTAAACCAGCCGTTTGTATGTATTGTACACCTCGGTAAAATCTTCTTCAAAGTTTCGATCATCAAGCACACTTAGATATAACGCAAGCAACGCAGTCACCTCTATTCACATTGATTGTGTGTAGTGTACCACGAACCAATAAAAATGTCGAATACAACCAACTTTTGAAAAGGAGCGTGATGCCATTGACCCAACCGAAAACCGAACCCGCGTATCAAAAAGATAATCTATGAAAAAGATTTCAGTGATATCAATATCAAAGGACGCCAGTCCATGGGAAATATCCTGAGCAAATATGAAGTGCATAAGATTGCCCTGAAGCAACGCGGAGGCTCTACTTTGGGAGGACGCAAAGTATGGTTTGACCATGATGTTCTACGACTGAATTATGACGAACGCGGCCAGTACCTTGGAGAATTCCAAAGCGATGACCTTATCTTGATAGTTCAAGAAAACGGAGAATTCTATACCACCAACTTTGACTTGAATAATCATTATGACCCGGGAATTTGTGTGATTGAAAAATTCAATGCCAACAAAGTATGGTCGGCAGCACTCTATGACGCTGACCAACAGGGATATCCTTATTTAAAGCGATTCACCTTTGAAGCAACTTCCAAAAAGCTCAATTATCTAGGTGAGAATAAGGACAGCCGTCCTATTCTGCTGACCAGCATCGTCTATCCGCGGGTACAAGTTATCTTTGGCGGTCACGACAGCTTCCGCGAGGCCTTGGAAATTGATGTCGATGAGTTTATCGGTGTGAAAAGCTATAAAGCAAAAGGAAAACGAATAACCACGTATGCTGTGGAATCTATCAACGAGCTACCCCCTGTCCGTTTTCCCGACGAATCCTCTTCGGCAGAAGAAGATAACGAAAAAGAGAATGATGATGACAATGAAAAAGAGGCAATGATAGAAGATCCTGACCATGGCAAGAGTGAGACAGATATCATAGATGAGATAACCGGGCAAATGAAACTGTTTTAATCCATGAAGAAAATATTCTTACTATTATTGTTGCTGCCCTTTGTCCTTGGGGGTAAAGCACAAGAAGACAGCCTGCAGACAAACCGATACGTCATGCGGGCTACCCTTTATGGAGCAGGCTATACCAATATTCTTGACACTTATCTGTCTCCGATGGAATATACCGGTCCCGAAATCCGTATTCTCAGAGAGAGTATGAGAATGACCAAATTGCTGAACGGCAACGTATCTGCGCAAAGTCTGTTTCAGATAAACCTGTCACTGACAGACAATAAAGCCGAGACAGGCAGTGAACTGGCTGGATTAATCAATTGGAATTATGCTTGGCACTATCAGTTCAGGCTGGCAGAGAACTTGAAAATCCTTGCCGGACCCATGATTGACTTAAACGGAGGATTTGTATACAACACAAGAAATTCCAATAATCCTGCGCAAGCCAAAGCGTATGTAAATATTGCAGGGTCCGGTATGGTCATCTACCGTTTCCGTATCGGAAACTATCCCCTGATAGCACGCTATCAGGCCAACCTACCTTTAATGGGAGTTATGTTTTCACCCGAATACGGACAATCTTATTATGAGATTTTCAGTTTGAAACATGGAGGAAAAAATATCCTTTTCACCTCTTTACACAATCAGCCGGCGCTTCGTCAACTGCTCACACTCGACTTTCCTGTAGGCAATATGAATGTGCGGGCAGGATATATTTGTGATATCCAGCAGGCTAAAGTCAACCACTTAAAAAGTCACACGTGGTCTCACGTATTCATGCTGGGCTTTGTGAAAAACTTCTATCTGATAAAAAACAAAAAGAAAGTAGGAATGTCCCCAAAGGTCAGTCCATATTAAATCGTATATGATAAAGAAAATATTCAAAAAAACAGCCATCTTCCTTTTGATGATTCTCTCAGGCACTTCCTGCATCACCGAAGATACTTTCAATGATTCTCCCGATGGAAACTTCGAAGCTTTATGGAAAATCATCGATGAACACTATTGTTTCCTAGAATATAAGAATCAGGAATACGGATTAGATTGGAATAAAATCCATTCTGATTATAAGAAGCGGTTAACTTCCGGTATGAGTAATGAACAACTCTTCGATGTCTTATCGGAAATGCTGAACGAACTGCGGGACGGACATGTCAATTTGGTTTCAAAAGATCGTACTTCCCAATACCGAGAGTGGTACGACAATTACCCGCGCAATTTTGATGACAGCATACAAAGCCGCTATTTGGGAAAGGATTATAATACAGACAAAAAAATTGCAAAAAATGTGGATGTCTATGCCATTTTAGGAAAGCAGAATATGGAGGCGGAGGGCAC
>ENA-UESJ01001514-UESJ01001514.1-human-gut-metagenome-genome-assembly--contig:-NODE-1514-length-10793-cov-3.772396_pt1 | contig 10793 bp, 8 predicted proteins | sample MGYA00243000_ERZ508001 | MGnify/ENA primary metagenome ERZ508001 (study PRJEB26167, sample SAMN06115479) | human gut metagenome | host: Homo sapiens | place: China:Chongqing | collected 2015-03-03... | reverse complement strand
AGGAGGTGCTGGAAAGCGTTGCGCGGGATATCCCCGCCCCCACCGGCGACCCCGACGCACCGCTGAAGGCGCTGATCTTCGACTCCATCTACGACAGCTACAAGGGCGTTATCGTCTACGTGCGCATCTTTGAGGGCACGGTCAAACCCGGCGATACCATCCGTCTGATGAGCACCGGCGCGGAGTTCCAGCTGGTGGAGGTCGGCCACATGGGCGCAACGAGCCTGACCCCCTGTGACAAGCTCGAGGCCGGTGAGGTCGGTTACCTGACGGCCAGCATCAAGACCGTGCGCGACACCCGCGTCGGCGATACCGTCACGCTGGCCGCGAACCCCACGCCGGAGCCGATGCCCGGCTTCCGCACGGTCACGCCGATGGTGTTCTGCGGCATTTACCCCGCCGACGGCGCGGACTATTCCGACCTGAAGGACGCGCTGGAGAAATTGCAGCTCAACGACGCGAGCCTGACTTTTGAGCCGGAGACGAGTGCCGCGCTGGGCTTCGGCTTCCGCTGCGGCTTTCTGGGTCTGCTCCACATGGAGATCATCACCGAGCGTCTTGAGCGCGAGTTTGACCTTGACCTTATCACGACGACGCCGGGCGTCCAGTACCGCCTGACGCTGACCGACGGCACGGTGGAGGTCATTGACAACCCCTCCGCCTACCCCGACCCGACCCGCATCGTCAAGCAGGAGGAGCCGTTCGTCAACGCGCACATCTACACGCCGAACGATTACGTCGGCCCGCTGATGGACCTGTGCCAGACGAAGCGCGGCGTGCTGGTCGACATGAAGTATATGGACGAAACGCGCGTTGACCTGCATTACCTGATCCCGCTGGGCGAGATCGTCTACGACTTCTTTGATGCCATCAAGTCCCGCAGCCGCGGCTATGCCAGCTACGACTACGAGTGGGAGGGCTGGCACGAGAGCAAGCTCGTCCGTCTGGACTTTTTGCTCAACGGCGAGGTCGTCGATGCCCTGTCGATGATCGTCTTTGCAGACAACGCCTACGCGAAGGGCCGCCGCATCTGCGAGAAACTGAAGGAGAACATCCCCCGCGCGCTGTTTGAGATCCCGGTGCAGGCGGCTGTGGGCGGCAAAGTCATTGCCCGCGAGACGGTCAAGGCCATGCGCAAGGACGTGCTGGCCAAGTGCTACGGCGGCGACATTACCCGCAAGAAGAAGCTGCTGGAAAAGCAGAAGGAAGGCAAAAAGAAGATGCGCCAGCTGGGCAGCGTTTCCCTGCCCAGCGAAGCCTTTACCGCCGTGCTCAAGCTGGACAGCGATGACGATTGATCTGCAAATATACAAAAGGGATGCTGCGTGCGCGGCATCCCTTTTTTGATGGGAACTCCCAAATGTGAAATCCGCTCATGGCAGAGATGCACTCTTTGCTTTTCATTTTAAATATGTTATAATTTCTTTATATATCAATTTATGTATCCGTTTTTGGAGAGACGGGCTGCGGTTTGGTGCTGCGCCCTTCTCCTTGCAAAGTTTCCCCCGCAGAAAGGATGTGGCCTTTATCAAAGCAAAACACGGAAAAGGCGCAGCACAAAGCGGCAGACACACACACAGCGGCAGCTGCGCACAGAGGACAACGCCCCTCTGGAAGCAGGTGCTGCTGACGCTGCTGGTTCTTGTTGCCCTGCTCGCCCTGCTGGGCGGGGCGCTGTGGCAGAATATCTGCTATAACCGCACCCACTATACGGCAGAGTTCTATCAGATCCATTCCCGCAAGCTGACCCAGAGCTGCCGGGTCGTTTTTCTGACCGATCTGCATCTGCGGGAGTACGGAGCAGATAACTGTGAGCTGGTGCAGGATGTCCGCAGCCTTGCCCCGGATCTGATCCTGCTGGGCGGCGACTTTGTGACCTACGGCGAAGGCACCGATTATGATAATATGCTTTCCCTGTTCCGTCAGCTGAGCGAGATTGCCCCGGTGTGCGGAGTGCTGGGCAACCACGAGGACGAGCTGTATTTTCTGGACAACGACCGGGAACTGGTGGAAAAGTTCACCGCTGCCGGGGTGACCGTCCTGCGCAATGAGGAAGCACGCTATACCGTCCACGACAACGTTATCAGCATTCTGGGCGTGGAGGGCAGCCCGGCGGATTTTTCCAACTACGGTGCCAGCACCTTTATGGACAGCGTGGAGCCGCAGACAGACTACGACCTGCGCATCTGTCTGGCACACGTTCCCACCTACTTTACCGAACATCTGGAAAATTATTCCTTTGAGCTGGGACTGGCCGGGCACACCCACGGCGGCATCGTGCGTCTGCCGAAGATCGGCCCGCTTTACAGTGCCGAGGAGGGCTTTTTCCCCGACTATGCCGGGGGCAGCTACGCGCTTGCCAACAACGCCACCCTCATCGTAAGCCGGGGACTGGGCGATTCCAGCCGGGCGCCCCGCATCAACAATGTGCCGGAGCTTTCGGTCATTGACATCGACTAAGCAGTCTGCACCGCGCGTGCAGGCCGCTGCAAAAGGGTAGAATGCCATGGATGACATCAAAGAAAAGATCAAACAGGCGCTGCGTCATATCTGGACAAATAAATACCGCCTGTTTCTCTGCCTGCTGACCTTGTGCTGTCTGTTCGGGCTGATCCACTATTTTAAAAGTGCGGACAGCGCCACTGCCAGCATCTCCTTCAATTACTCCGAGGCTTCGCTGGGCATGAACCCCAACAAGACCCGCTTCAACGCCTACGAGATCGTATCGGACGAGGTGATGGAGCGTGCCATCCGGCGGGTGGGCTTGCAGGACAGCCTGACTGCCTCCCAGCTGGCCCAGTGCCTTTACCTGAGCCCGGAAGGCACCGGCAGCGCCAACGGCAGCGAGTATATCAGCACCAACTACTATCTCTCCATCAACACCCGCAAGCTGAACCTGGGCAGCCGCAAGCCCACAGATCTTTTGCAGAGCGTGTGCGAATCCTACCGGGAGATCTTTCTGAGCAACTACTGCGATAACCAGAGCATCCTCAAGGAAAAGCTGGAAGTGACCACCGCGTGCGAGCCTTACCTGCGGCTGAACGAGCTGGAGGTGCGCGCCGCTGCGCTGAACCGCTACCTGAACGCCCGTCTGGGGGAAAACAAAAGCTTTACGGACGAGGCAAACCCCGACCCTTCCACCAACAACTTTACCACGCTGGGCAAAATGATCAACAATCTGGTGGATTACGACCTGCCCAACGCCATGGCCTTTGTCATCGAGGGCGGCGTTGCCCGCGACCCGGCCATGCTGACCAGCATTCTGGAATACAAGAACAAGATCGACGATATTGACATGCGCACCCAGCAGGCCTACTATGACGCCGACAAAAAGGGCATTTCCATCTACGAAAAATCCATGACCTCCATCATGATGATCCCCACCGTGGATGAGGACAGCGAATACTATATGTCCCGCACCAAGACCGCCATGGATGCGCTGGCGCGGTCGGCAGACGCTTCTCTGGCCGAGGCCACCGACTACCAGTCCGAGATCGTGAGCACGAATTATGTGATCCAGAAGATCCGAGAACTGGATGCCGGGCAGCCGCGTCTGGCCGAGGCACAGGCCATGGTGAACAAGCTGGAAACCGCCATCAACGAGATCTCGGAGCAGCTGTTTGTACTGGACAAGGCGTATATCAAGTACAAATCCCAGAACTATATCACCTTTACCTACGGCTCGGCCTCCTTCCTGCAGCGCCTGAGCCTGAAAAAGACCCTGATGGAGTCCGTTGCCGTGATGCTGGGCGGCGCATGGCTGCTCCACGAACGCAAACGCAGAAAGGCAAGGCACCGCAGATGAAAAAGTTTGAGATCCTGCGCTATCTGAAGCGTTTCAGCCTGCTGATCTTTCTGGTGTCGCTGGCAGGTGCGGCCGCCATCTACATGTATGCGGACGGTCGGCAGAAGTACACAGCCTCTGTCATCATCCGCTATACCAACGACGGCATCTCGGACGGCTACACCCCGGACGGCAGCGAGCTGGACGTCAACGAGATCTATTCCTCCACGGTCATTTCGCAAGCCATGGATGCGCTGGGCGCTTCCGGGCGGCTGAGCACCATCCGTTCCAACATTTCGGTGACCCCGGTGATTTCAGAGGATCAGCAGACCATCAATGAGGCACTGCTGGATAAGGGCGAAGAGGTGACCTATTTCCCCGATACCTACAAGGTGAGCCTTGTGGTAGACGGAGCGCTGGGCGCGGGCTATGCCCGCAATATGCTGGACGCCATCATCCAGAGCTACTGCACCTATTATACGGAAAAATATGTGGAGCAGAAGCTCTCGCTCAACCCCTCGTCCGGCCTGCTGGACAACGGCTACGACTACTACGAGTGCATCCGCATTCTGGAAAACGATACCAACGAGATGCAGGACTATCTGCTGAGCAAGCGGGAGCACTACCCGAATTTTCGCTCCTCCCGCACCGGCTACACCTATGCAGACCTGTGCGATATCTATTCCGACTTCAAAAAATACACCATCCCGGCGCTGTACGCCTGTGTGCTCAACGGCCCGCAGGTGCGGGACGGCACGGTGCTGCAAGAGTATCTGGCCAACACCATCGAAACTGCAAAGCAGAACGAACAGATCAGCACCGAGCAGCGGGACAGTCTGTGGAGCCTGACCGACCAGTATGTGTACAAGAACGCCGATCTGCTGCAAAACTACTTTACCGACCGGGGCGAGGTGGTGTCCTCGGACTACATCATGGGCAACATCGAACTGGAGGGTGCGGGCGATAAGGCGCAGACCACCTACGATGGTCTGGTGCTGAAACTGGTATCGCTGGAACAGCAGGTCGCATCCAGCCAGATCGACCGGCAGTTTCAGGAAGAGATCCTGCAAAGCTTCCGCAACGTGGATTTTGGCGGCACAGACGAACAGCACGCCAAGATGGAAAGCATGATCAACGACTACGAGGCGCAGCTGAAAAGCTACTACGAGATCATCAATACCAGCAGCAAGGAACTGAACCTGTACATCAGCGCGGATTATCTGAAGATGATCAGCTCGGTGCAGGTAGCTGCCGCCATCAATGTCAAGCTGTATCTGATGCTGGCGCTGGTGCTGTTCTTTGTCATCGGCTGCTGCGGCGCAATTCTGCTGGGCCGCATCTCGGATGTGGTGGATTATCTGCTGTATGTGGACAAAAAGACCGGTATGCCCAACCGCGAAAAGCTCAACGTGTATATCTCCGGCATGGCCGACCGCATTCTGCCGGAGGACTATACCTGCTTTGCTTTGCAGCTGGACAACCTGACCGAGATGAGCCGCCGCTTCGGCTACCATGTGGGTGACGGCATCCTGAAGGATTTTTCCGGTCTTTTGCAGCTGATGGGCGATACTGACGGCACGGTGGGCTACAACGGCGCGGGCAAGTTCCTTGCCTTCTTTGATGAATGCAGCACCCGGAAGGCAGAAGTCATGATCCGCATCCTGCAAAGTCAGGTGGACGAGTACAATAAGCTCAACCCGGAGTACCCCATCCTGTTCACCGCCGCATGGGCGACCACCTCGGAGGAGGAGCTCTACCATGTGCGCGACCTTGTGCGCTGCGCACAGAAAAAGATGTCCCTGATCGCAGGAGAGGGCGGCGCGGCCCTTGGAGCTGCCGAACCCTGAATAAAACGTTTTCTGTAAAGAGCTACGCATACAGAGAACCAGGAGAATGTAGATGAAACAGTTGCTGAAAAAGCTGATCCATGGGAAACGGCGCACCGGCGCAGCTCCGTCTGCGCTGGCGTTTCCCGATGCAGCTGCCGCAGAGAACTACCTGAAAGCTCTTGCGCCGATCCCTACAGGAACGATACAGGCCGACAACCGTATAACCCCGCAGTACGATCTGCACATTATTGTACCGTGCTATAATGTTGCGCACACCGTTGTCCGCTGTGTGGACTCCATTCTTTCGCAAAAGGCCGACTATACTTTTTTTGTGTCACTGGTCAACGATGGCTCAACCGACAAAACACCGGAGCTGCTGGAGCGATACCGCGCCGACCCCCGGGTAGAGATCCTTACACAGTCCAACCGCGGGCTTTCCGGGGCGCGGAACCGCGCACTGGAGCATATCCGGGGAAAGTACATCCTGTTTGTGGATTCGGATGACACGCTGCGCAAGGGTGCCGTACAGGCGCTGCTGTCCAAAGCGATGGAAACGAATGCCGACATCGTGCAGGGCGGCTTTGTCAACATTACTGGGCACGGCCTTGTTTTTGGCCGGACCGGCTACCGGGAGGGCTCTGTTGACGAAACCGGACAGACCCCCTACGGTATGGCATGGGGCAAGGTGATCCGCAGCAGCCTTTTTGCCCATCTGAAATTCCCGGAGGGCTACTGGTTCGAGGATACGATCTTTGCCTTCTGCATCGCCCCTTTCCAGCCTACCCATTATCTGATCCCGGAGTATGTCTGTAACTATACCCGGAACCCGCTGGGCATTACGCTGCGCTCCCGCAAAAAGGCAAAGGCGGTAGATACCGTATGGATCATGCGGTATCTGATGGCAGAGCTGGCACAGAAAAAAGAGGTGCACTCTGCGCAGGTGCAGCAGCTTTTGTTACAGCACATCGCGCTGGCGTGGTATCGGCTCTCCCGTTTGGACGAAGCCGTCCAGCAGGCGGCATTTCTGGTGATACAGCAGATGTATGCAGGGTATTACACCTCACAGGATATCTTCGTACAGGACAGCCGTCTGCTGGCGCTGCATCAGGCACTGACGGCAAAAAGCTATGGACAGTATCTTGCTGCCGCAGAAAAGCTGACATAAGTACCTACCGACACAGATAGAGGGGAAAATTTATGATACGAGTGCTGCATTCGGTCAGCAATATGGACCGCGGCGGAATTGAGACCATGCTGATGAACTACTACCGGCATATCGACCGCGAAAAGGTCCAGTTTGATTTTATCGTCAACAAGAAAAAGCCCGGCGACTACGACGACGAGATCCGCCGTCTGGGCGGGCATATCTACCAAAGCCCGGGACTTGACCCGCTGCACTACCCGGCGTATCTGCGCTTTGTGCAGCGGACCGTGGCCGCAGACCCCCGCATCCGCATCCTGCACGCCCACAACGAGGCGATGGGGCTTTATGCCCTGAAGGGTGCGGAGAAGGCCGGGCTGCAAGTGCGCATTGCCCACGCCCATAATATCTGGATCGTCCGGGACTACAAGTGGCCGCTGAAGATATTCTGTAAGCAGCTGCTGCCCGGCGCCGCCACCCACCTGTGGGCCTGCGGCCGGGATGCGGGCATCTACTACTTTGGCAAAGCGGACTGGGAGCGCCGGGGACAGATCATTCCCAACGCCATCGAGCCGGAGAGCTTCCGCTTCTCCCCCGCCGTCCGCGCCGAAATGCGGGCGCGTTACGGGCTGGAGGACCGGGTGGTGCTGGGTCATGTAGGCCGCTTTGATGTCCGCAAGAACCACGAGCGTCTATTAGAGATCTTTGCAGCCTTTTTGCAGCTGGAGCCCCGGGCGATGCTGGTGCTCATCGGTACCGGCAGGCTGGAGCAGGCTGTCCGTGCACAGGCGCAGACACTGGGCATCACAGACCATATCCTGTTTGCCGGGTTGCAAAGCAATGTGGCCGACTGGTACCAGATGATGGATCTCTTCGTCATGCCCTCCCGCTTCGAGGGTCTGCCGGTGGTGGGTATCGAGGCGCAGGCCTCCGGGCTGGGGTGCGTATTTTCCGACGCAGTGCCGGAGGAGGTACTGCTTTCTGACCATGCCATCCAGATCCCGCTTTCCGCCAGCAATGCAGACTGGGCAGCAGGCTTGCAGCGGATGCTGCAGCAGCCCTGCAACCGCTCTGCCGGTGCAGAACTGATCCGGCAGGCGGGCTACGATATCAACATCGCCGCCGCCCGCTTGCAGCAGCAGTACTTGCAGCTGGGCGGGGAGGCGTAAGTCACCTGCGGGAACACCCGCTACAAAAGGAGAACCCTTTTTCATGCGCACATTGGATCAGATTTTGACTAAAAAGGATTACAGCCGGAAAACTCCGGCCTCTTTGTTTTATAAGGACAGCCCGCTGTGGCAAAAGCTGCTGACCATCGGCTGCGTGGTTTTTCTGTCCGTTGCCGGGCTGGGAGAGTGGAAAGTCCTCAACGGTATGCTGGGCGGTCTGCCCAAGGCCATCACACTGGGAGTAATCGGGCTGGCAATGCTGTACACCCTGTTTTACCCGGACGAAAAGCGCCTCCGGGAGATCTGGAAGCCCACCTTACTGTATATGTCCCTGATGGCGGTGCTGTTTTTCTGGTCGGTGGTCATCTGGGTTGAAAGCTTTGCGGCGGTCTCCTCCATGATCCGCAGCTGCTCTAAACTTGTGTTCCAGAGCATTGCCATCCTCACTGCCGTGGCGCTGGTCTATCTGTTCCGGGAAAAAGCCATTGAGCTGTTTACCATCAGCATCTGTATTACCAACGGTGCCATTATGCTGCTGTGCATTCCCCCCGGAAATTATGTAATTGGGGTTATAATATCTGTAATTCATCTACCGTCCTGTCTTATGGTTCCCGCTATTTTTGCACTTGAAAAACAAATGAACAGATAAACCATGTCGAAGAATATTTTGATTTTATCGTCCAGTCTCTCGTCACCTGTCTGGTCACTTTCGGTGATGCAGTCGGCTATGCCCGCCAGCTGGAGATCCACGACCTGACCTTTGTATTCGGGCAGATGATTTTATACTACGCCGTTTTTGCGCCTCGTACCACCCGGCAGGAAAAGCGCAAGCGCTGGCTGTATCTGCTGCTCTGCTGCTGGTTTTTTCTGGTCGGCATGAAGCGCAGCGCCATTCCGGCAGTGCTCTTGTTCATCCTGATTGGTCTGCTTCTCCGCAAGCGCAAGGTGTCCGGACGGCTCTACCCGGCAGTGGGCGTGTGCTGCATCCTGTTTTTTCTGGTATTCCTCTACTGTGTACGCTATGGCATTATTTCGAGGCTGCTGAACAGTTTTGGCATTGACATGATGGGACGGGACTATCTGTGGAGCATGGCGAATCCCTACTATGAATTTTCCGTCACCTATCTCGGCCACGGCTTTGAATATGTAGATACCATCATTAGCCAGTGGTACGATGCGGGACTCATCAACCAGCCCTTTCCTTTCCACAACGATATCCTAAAGGTCTTTGTGGAGATGGGCTTTCCCGGCTTTCTGCTCTGGTCCGGCATTCAGTATGTTCTGACCCCGCTGTTCTGGCAGCGCTATGCAGACCAGCAGACGGCGCTTTTATATATGTGTGAACTGGGCTATATGACGGTGACCTACCTGACCGATAATACCGCCTTTTATTTTTGGAGCGCGATGGCGCTGCGTCTGGTGCCGCTTGCCTACGCCATGGAGCGCAAAAAGCCCCCGGAGCCCAAGGTGTGGATGCCGGACAGTCGGCAGGAGATGCGGGACCGCATCCGTATTCTGATGCAGGAGGGTTGACAGAGATGACACAAACCGCCAAACGTCTGGATCACATCGACATTGCCAAGGCCATTGGCCTGCTGCTGGTGATCTACGGCCACACCTTTCGGATATCCATGCGCGCCGTATATCCATGGTGTGCATTTTCTTATACCTTCGTCTACCGGTTCCATGTCTCGCTGCTGTTCCTGCTCTCCGGTATGGGCTGCACCCTGACCGCACAGAAGAACCGCAGCCTTTCTGCCCGGCAGTTCGTGTACAAAAAGGCGCACAGCCTGCTGCTGCCATGGGGCGTGTATTCGGCCTTTTTGTACCTGCTGTTTTGTCTGGCAAACCGGCTGCCGCCGGTGCGGGCGCTGCTGACCAGCAGCGCGTACCAGCTGCGGCAGCCTGCGGAATATCTCTGGCTGATGCTGCGCAATGAGAACCCCTACGGTTTTCATCTGTGGTATCTGCCCACCCTGTTCTGGTTTGTCCTCACGGCATGGCTGCTGGACAAAGCCCTGTCCCCTGCGGCAGCCCGGGCGGCAAAGCTGGCACTGGTGGTGGCGCTGCCCGTGTGCTATCAGCTGCTTTTCACCGACTGGTTTTGGGCGGTAAAAAGTTATTTTCAGCAGGGTGCATTTTTCTTTCTGGGCTGCGTACTCCCGCGTGAAAAAGCTGAACAGCACGCAAAGCCTCTGATGCTTTTTGGCGCATTGTGCGGCCTGTGGGTGGTGTGGGGACTGCTGTTCCCTACTATGGTCTGGCCGGATGGCCTGCTTGCAGAAGCTGTGCGCACATGGGTGGACTATTTTAAGGTCAGCGGGTTCTGTGTGGGCATCTGGGCAGCGTGTGTGCTGCTGCAAAAGCCCCTGCGGCGGCTGGTTCCGCTGGGGCAGAACACCATGCTGTTCTATCTGTATCATCAGCCCTTTTGCTGCGCAGTGCCGGGACTAGTGCTGTATGATAAGCTGGGCGTCTCTGCGGGCGGGACGGTTCTTGCCTGCTTTGCAGCCAGTCTGGTAATGCCGTATCTGTTCTACCAGCTTGCCGGTCGTTTGCATCTGCGGCCGCTGCTGCAGCGGCTTGGCCTGCCGGGATAATCATTTCAAGGAGTTGGAATCATGCCCTGTATTTCGTTTATAGTGCCCATTTATAATATGGAACGCCTGCTGCCCCGGGCGCTGCGCTCACTGCGGGCGCAGACCCTGACCGACTTCGAGGCCATTCTCATCAACGATGGCTCCAAGGACGGCAGCGCTGCGCTGTGCGCACAGGCTGCTGCCGAGGATGCCCGTTTTCGCTTTATCGACCAGCCCAACGGCGGCGTAGCCGCTGCCCGCAACGCGGGTCTGGACGCCGCCCGGGGAGAG
>ENA-UESJ01001510-UESJ01001510.1-human-gut-metagenome-genome-assembly--contig:-NODE-1510-length-10828-cov-3.980374_pt1 | contig 10828 bp, 6 predicted proteins | sample MGYA00243000_ERZ508001 | MGnify/ENA primary metagenome ERZ508001 (study PRJEB26167, sample SAMN06115479) | human gut metagenome | host: Homo sapiens | place: China:Chongqing | collected 2015-03-03... | reverse complement strand
CGACAAAAAAACGGAGTTCGTTGAGGAGCTTAACAAGATAACTGGTGGCAAGCTGACTGCGAAATCTGCCGATGAAAAGATCATCGCCCGTGTCAACGAACTGAACGATGAAGATGAAGCCACTTTAAAAGCCACAGTGGAATCACACAAGTCTGAATAATGTATGAAAACGATCCTGCAAGCATTGAAAGATGAAGTCCACTACAAATTAAGTAGTGGCTTCTTTGAAAACCGTTTGCTTGAAAGAAGTCTGGACGGAAATGAAATATGCACCTTCGACATTCTTAAAAGCAAACCGTTCAAAGGTGCTGTGGCCGACTGTCTCATGAGTCTGATTCAGATGCCCAACTTTACAGAAGGAGATGTTTCCTTAAGTCTATCTGACAAGGATAATATACTGACGTTGGCCAACGGCATCTATAATTCAATAGGCGAAACAGAAAAAAACATTGGTGAACCAATAGTCTATATAGGAAAATAATCATGATACTTGATGATAGACCACATAAGCTGCAATATCTTATTACCACTCCCGGTTACGAAGACAAGAACGGCGATTACCACCAGGGTGAAAGCCGATGGGAAGGTGATATCCCATGCCGGAATGTTCCGGCCGGAAAAGCTGAACAAAAGCAATTTGAGGACGGAGCAGTCCGTACCTATTCAGCCACGATACGTCTTGATGCTGAATGCCGGGAATTTACTGTTGGAGATCGTGTGAAGTTATTCCTGTCAGGAGATATCGTTAGAGAATGTGAGGTCAAAGGGTTTCATCGTTATCAACTATATGCGAAACTATGGGTATAAAAATGACGACACCTGCAAGTCGGATAGACACCCTTATCAATAAGGAAAAAGAACGTGTTGAAGTGTTAACTGTCCGCGCCCTCTCCTACCTTGGAGAATTGTGTGTGATCGAAGCAAGGAACAGACCGCAGGAGATAAGCTGGTATGACCGGTCAGGAAACTTGCGCAGTTCGATTGGCTATGCCATCATCCACAACGGAAAAATACTTGAATACTCAGATTTCACACAAGTACGACAAGGTAATGAGGGAGTCAGGAAAGGCAAGGCACTTATTGAGGAATTGTCTAAAAAATTCGCGAATGGCTACGCACTTGTTGTAGTAGCCGGAATGAACTATGCTGAATTTGTGGAAGCAATGGAAAATAAGAATGTACTTGCATCCGCCGAACTTTTTGCAAGAAAGGAACTACCGGGAATGATGAGTAAACTGAAAAAGCAACTTGCATCATGATGAAGTCTGATATTGAAATCAAAGATGATATTTACAAACACATCAAAGGTTCCCTTTTGGAAAAAGTCGTGAACGGAAAACTTTGCAAGGCATCAAAAAGACCATCCAACTCTGACAGGGAGGATATAGTCATATCAATCCTTGAAAATGGAAGCGGACAGATACAGGAAGCTTTCGTGAATGTGAACATTTATGTAAAGGACAATATCCGTAATGGCGAGGCGGAAATGAATGATGCACGCTGTAGAGAACTTTGCAAAGTCGCTATCCAAGTATTGGAAACAGGGCATGGAGAAAGCTACCGCTTCACGCTGAATAAACAAAGGGTGCTTGAAGTGAACGGAAAGAACGAGCACTTCATTAACAATAAACTATTATATTCATTCAATAACGAATAAGATCATGGAATTATCTTGGGGAAAATGTACTATCAAAATTGGAAAGCTGCAAAGCAGCGGAGAAGCTCCTTCATCTTGGATTGATATACCGACACCTGTCGAGAACTCTACAAAATTGACACCTACAAAAGGTGCGAAGAAAGAGGCCAAGATTGAAGGTGGAGAAAACGAGGCTGTCAAGTATGCGGCAAACACCTATACGTTTGAGTTTGAAATCCGGGCTGGCAAAGGCCGTAGAAAACCGGTGGAAGATACAGATGGTGTGATTACAGGTGAATACGCTGTCAAGCTCCAGCCTGAAGACAAAACTGTTGAAGGTATCATAATCGACAGAAGCGTGTTGTCCTTGGAGGATACATACGACACAGATAATGGCACCAAGTGGAAATATACCGCTGACGTATTGAAACCTAAGACCGGCAATCAGGTAAAATTCGAAGTCGTAAATTTTAATGGTGCCGGCAGCCTTCGAGTGATCATCACAGATGATGACGGAGCCGGCATGTGGAAATTATCTACAGAAACGGACTGGCATCATAGCGGTACTTCAATTACCACAAAAGCCGGTCTTGTGACAATCATATATAAAGATATCGAAGGAAAAACACTGCCTACACAGACATCCGCTACTGTTAAAGATGGGGAAACAGTTGAAGTAAACGCGGTGTACACTTTTGCCGGATGATAATTTTCCATTCAGAGAACAGGCAAACGGAAAGACGTCCTTTACAGGTTGAAGGATAAACCTGCATCAAATTTATGATTTATGAATGACAAAGAGCGAAATATTGAGATGGATGTGGCCGACGCCATCATGGAAAGACCTGCCGGCTTTACCGTTGGCAAGCGGTCTTTCTTTATCCATCCCGTCACACTCGGCAAAATGTATCTTTTGGCCAGATTATTTGATTCCCTCGAAATAAGCAAACAGGTTGTTTCCACCAATCCTTATATGGAAGCCATAAGGATCTGCAAAACGAAACGTGATATTGTCTGCCGCATACTCTCCTACTCCACGTTCAACCGGAAGAACGATTTGTTCGACAATAGCAAGGTGGATAAGCGTACAAAATTGTTTTCCCGAACACTCTCTGAGGAGGAACTTGCTACCATACTGGTTCTCATTCTTACAAGTGATAATATGGATACCTTCCTGCGGCATTTCGGAATAGACAAAGAAAATACGGAAAGAAAACGGATAGCCAAAGTAAAAAAGGACAATAGCAGTATCTCATTCGGAGGCAACAGCACCTACGGAACAATGATAGACTTTGCCTGCCAAAGATACGGATGGACTTTTGATTATGTAGTATGGGGCATCAGCTATATCAATCTAAGGATGTTAATGGCTGATGCCATCACGACTGTATATCTGTCCTCTGACGAAATGAAACAACTCGGAATATCTGGTTCAGAAGAAATAATCGATGCTGGGAATCCAAAGAACAGGGAACGTATCAAAGCCCTGCTTGAGGAATGAATCGGAAAAACAGAACAATATTTTCATAATCAGTCAAAAAAATTACGGGATCTATAATTTTATAACAAGAAAAATAGAACAAATGTCATGTCAATGCACATGATACCCATCAAATCGAAAAGACTATGGCTGGATTGCATTTTGATATAACTGGGGATAACTCCAACTTTTTACGCAAGCTAGAAGAAGCACGCTCTGGAAGTACTGCTGGACACAAAAGCGGCGGTGGCCTGGGGCGAAAACAGGGACGAGCCGGAAATGGAAGCGGTTGAGGAAGAAGAAGAAGCAAGCTATTCACTGGAAGAAGTGCGCCTGCTGCTGCAAATACTGCAGCCCCGCAAAAGCGCGTCCGGTTTAAAAAGGTAAAAGCGATGAATAAGGGAGATGGACGAAGTGAGTAAAAGGGAGATACGTGCCAAAAGACTGGTGGCGGCAGTACTGCTGGCGATCAGTGTGCAGATGTGGTCTGCGCCGCCGCTGTGGGCGGCGGAAGCGTCAGTGCAGACGGAAACGTCGGCGGCCGGGGAACCAAAGGAAACAAAGGACGCAAAAGCAGCGGACAGCGAAACCGGCGGTGAAGCGGACGCCGACGAAGAAGAAACTGTTGTTGTGCCGGTCATCGGCTACAGTACGCGCTCGGCCGCAGGCAGCGACTACGGCGTCATGCCGCTGGCTGATATGGCTGTTGATGGCGCGCTGACAGGGGTAACCGGTATCAACGATGCAAAATTTTACGCAGATACTCATGATTTGCTTTTGGGATATGATGCTAAATCTCAAGGTACAGGTACTGTTGCTCTTGGGTCTGATGCTAACGCTGGCGGTCAATATAGCACGGCAATAGGTGCTAGTGCAAGTGCGACGGCTGAGAATAGTAGTGCGCTGGGGATGTATGCCAGAGCTGGATTTAAAGATAGTGTTGCGATTGGATTTAGTTCTAATGCGACGGCTGACAATATGGTAAGTTTTGGCGTCACTGAAAATGGCGGTAGCACTTGGACTACCCGCCGCAGTTTAGAGGGTATTGCTAATATCGATATGGAAGGCGCGCTGACAGGGGTAACCGGTATCAACGGTTCAGAGCTTGTTGTTGATAAAGTCAATAATAATTTCTTTATTGGAACAACAGAATATGATGATTTTGATAAAAAATCTAAAAACAGGGCTGTCATAGGTCTTGGCATATTAGCCGATCCATATGATAATATCAGTGTTTTTGGTACTTCTGCTGAAGGTCGTGGTGAGTCAGCCAGTGCTTTTGGTTATGACGCTAGTGCTGATGAATTTGCCAGTGTTTTTGGTTCTGGTGCTAATGCCGCTTCAAATGGCAGTGCTTTTGGTTATAATGCAGAAGCTGTAGAGCAATATACCAGTGCTTTTGGTTCTGGTGCTGTAGCTGGAGACAATCATACCATTGCTGTTGGTTATAGTGCGAAGTCTGCAGGGACTTATTCTATTGCTGTTGGTTCGGAAGCGATAGTCGAAGTTGATAGAGGTATCGCAATAGGTGCTTTTGCCCATATAGAAAAATACGGAGGTTATGCGGAGGCTGGTAATATTGCTATTGGTACTGAGGCGCATACGAACGCTCTATATAGTATGGCTATTGGTGATCGTGCAGATTCAACGTTTAAAAACAGTATTGCTATCGGTGCAAGTAGTAATACGACAGCGGAAAATCAGGTATCTTTCGGGACAGGAAGGGTTAACACTGTTAATGGAAATGAAGTAATCACCTGGGATAAACGCCGCAGTCTGGCTGGCATCAGCGATATCGATATGGAAGGTGCGCTGACAGGTGTAACAAGTATTAACGGTAGTGTGCTGGCAGCTATGAATGAAGATGTGACTAACAAAAGCCTTGCTATTGGCGCCGGGGCTGTTTTTATGGATCCTGACTCGTCAGTAACAACAATTTCTAAAAATGCCATTGCCATAGGTAATGGTACAAAAGTGTTGGGTGATGGCTCGCTTGCTATCGGTTATTATGCTTATCAGCGTGTAGGGGCTTATGCCGGTGGTATAGAAAGTATTGCTATTAACGGTTGGGTTTCTTTGGAGGCAAACTACAATATAGCAATCGGCGGTTCTGTAGTAGATGCCGACAATGTTGTCGCTATCGGCTATAATGCAGCGTCGGATTCTTCTAATGCTGTAGCAATTGGTAGCAATACTTATGCTAGTTATGATGGTACTGCTTTGGGGTATGCTGCGCAGGGAACTTACCACAACGCTGTTGCTATTGGTGCATATAGCGGAACGACAGAGGAAAATCAGGTATCCTTTGGTCATAAGGTTGGCGATCGCAACTATGCAGATGGCAGTGACTACAGTGACGACCTGTTCCGCAGTCTGGTAAATGTTGCCGACATTGATATGCACGGCAACATCAGCCTGGGCGGCGAGTGGAAGGAAAATACAACTTCTGGCCTTTACGAAAGCAATGGCAAAGGCGAGTTGAACGGCGTCACCAGCATCAACGGAGTGATTTTTGCCAAAGACAGCATGAATAATCAAGAAGGTTTGCTTATTGGCACACTTGCTTCTGGTACTAGTTTCTATGGAGCTGCCAGTGTTATGATCGGTTTGAACATTGATAATAGCGCCATAGATGCTGTAGGTATAGGCAATTATGCAAAAGTAAGCGGTGACGGGTCTGTAGCTATTGGATATGGAGCTGAGGCAATGAGTAATATGGCTATGTATCCTACGGCTATTGGTTTCTTCGCACGTGCTATCGGCGATGATGTTGTGGCGATTGGTGCTTACAGTTACGCTGAACATGAGTATAGTGTAGCACTAGGTGATGACAGCAGTACCTCGGCAGAGAATCAGGTATCCTTCGGACATAAGGCTGGCGATAAATATGGCGATGGCGGAAGAGATACCTACAGGGACGACCTGTTCCGCAGTCTGGTAAATGTTGCTGATATTGAAATGCACGGTGCTTTGACAGGCGTTACAGGTATCGACGGTGTAACCGTCAGCGGCACGGATGCCAGCACGGGGCTGACCGTGGGCGGCAATGCCGTGATCGGCAAAACTGATACGCCGTTCAGCAGTACGGGCTTTGCAGTTGCTAAAGACGGCGCTGTGACTGCCAAAACTGTCAACGGAGCGACGATAACAGGTACTAGTTTTAATGGTGTAACGCTTAGTACGGACGGCAAAGTCAACGGCGCGGCTATCACCAGTAACAGCTTTAATGGTGTGACGCTGGAAAAAGGCGCCGACAGTCACTATAAAGTTGGCGGCGTCGACGTAACGAAAATGCAGACTGACGTTGCAGGCAAAGCGGATGCGGCGACAGTAACGGCTCTGGATACAAGGGTCGGCAAGTCGGAAACGGATATCGGCACCTTAAAGACAACAGTCGGCGACAGCAGTAAAGGCTTGGTCAAAGATACTGCCGACTTGAAAGCGGCGGTCGGTGACAGCAGTAAGGGTTTGGTGAAACAGGTAAGTGATGTCGATACTGCTTATAAAGCGGCAGATACTGTTCTGCAGGGCAGGGCAAAGACACTGGAGGACAAAACGGCAGGCATCAGCCGTAGCGGCAGTACTACTACACTGGAAACAAACACCAGTGTCAGCAGCAGCGGTATAACAACGAATAAAGTAACGGTCAGCGGTGCGACAGCTACAACGCTGGAAAACGGCAAGCTGACGGTGGGCGCAGCTACAGTGCAGAATACAGGTTTTGCAGTGGGCAGCAGCAGTTTGAATAATGGCAGTCTGACGGTAGACGGTAATAATAAACTGACGACAGCAGGACTGACGGCCAGCAAAGTAACTGTAGGAGCTGTAACAGTGAGCGGCGGCAAAGTGAGCGGACTGACGGACGCGGCTTTGAGTGCTGTCAGTACGGAAGCTGTAACAGGTAAGCAGCTGAACGCGACCAATACGACGGTCAGTGCTTTGGATACTGCTTACAAAGCAGCGGATACGCAGATACGGACTGATTTTGCGGCAGCGGATACGACTTTGCAAAATAATATCGATGCAAAAGTGGCACAGACTGCCTATGATACGAAAATGAGCGATTTGGACAGCGCCGATACTGCTTTAGGCAGCAGGGCAGCAGCTTTGGAAACGGCGGTCAATGACAGCACTACAGGGTTGGCAGCAGTCAATACTAAAGTAGGCGCTTTGGACACTGCTTATCAGGCAGCCGATACGCAGATACGGACTGATTTTGCGGCAGCTGATAATGCTTTGAAAACAGAGCTGAATACTGCCATTGATGAAAAAGCTAAGAAAGCGACTGATTTAGCAGGGTATGGCATTACCGATGCTTATACCAAAAATGACGCTGATGCAAAAATAACTGCGGCAACTGCCGATATGGCAACTAAAACGCAGGTAACGGCAGATATCGGCACAGCTAAAACAGCGCTTGAAAGCGCTTATCAGGCAGCAGATACGGCGTTGAGCAATAGAGCGGCAGCCTTGGAAACAGCCGCTACAGGTATGAGTTATGACGCTGGCAAGAATACTACCACCTTTACTGGCGGCGTGACGGCGACTGTACTGACGGCAGGTGAGTTTAAAGTCGGCGCAACAGGCTTCGGCTTTGGCAATGACGGCGCTTTAACGGCTAAAACTGTCAACGGTATAGAGATCAAAAAAGACGAATCGAAAGTAATGGTAGGCGGCATCGACCTGACGGCGCTGAGCAATGGTGATGTAGTTACCGATAATACCAAAGGCATCGGACGGAATCAGGATACGGCAACGACTACTATCGAAACCAATACGGCGATCAGCAGCAGCGGCATCACTACTAATGCCGTAACTGCCAGCGGTACGGTAAAAGCAGGTGAATTTGTAGAAGGCGATAAAAAACTGTCTGATAAATATGCCGCTAAAACAGCGCTGGCTGATTATACGACTACTACAGATATGAATACGAAGTTCGCTGATTACGCAACTACTACAGCAGTAGACACCAAACTTGCTGATTACGCTAAGAGCGACAGCGTTTACAGCAAAGCAGCGGCGGATACGGCCTTTGCTAAAGCAGGTGACGTCGATACTTTAAAAACAACAGTTGGTGACACTGATGGCGGTCTGGTAAAAGATGTTAAGGACCTGCAAAGCGGCAAGGCAGATAAAGCGACTACGCTGGCCGGTTACGGCATTGCTGACGCGTATACGCAAACCGAAATCAATGAGAAGATCGTTGAAGCAACGAAGGATCTGGCGACCAGCGCGACCGTAACAGATATTCAAAGCGGGCTGGAGGAAGTGACTGGCAAAACGGCAGGGCTGAGTTATGATACTGCTTCCGGAAGCAGTAAGTTCAGCGGCAGCGTGGTTATTGGCAATGAGGGTGCTAAAACCCATACTCAAATCACAGATGATGCGATTATTTTCGGTGAGGGCACTGATAAGCAGGTCACAGTAGATGCCAGCGGTATCCACGTAGGTAAAAAAGCGGCCGGCGGCATTGCTTTATATGCCGATGCTGACGGTACGCATATCGATCACACCAGTCTGGTAACAGGCTCGGTAACGGCGGACAATCTGAACGGCGTCGCTATCAGCGGCAACGCAACTGACGGTTTGAGTGTAGGCGGCGTCAGTATCAAAGCATTGTCGGAACGTCTGGACAGCCTGGAACAGGATGGCGTGGCTACCGCCGACATGGGCGGCATCAAACGCACTGACGTTGTAGAAAACAGTGGCAAAACAATAATCGAAGACACAACCAGTTTTACTAAAGACGGCTTGAAAACAGCGAACCTGGAAGCGGCGACGGCTGCTCTCGGCGGCGTGAATTTTGCCGCAGGCGCAGTGACAGGCGTCAGCAGTATCAACGGCGTTGTTTTTGGCAGTGATGGTAAAATCGGCGGCGTGAGCCTGAGCGGCGGTAAAGTGGACGGCGTGGACGTTGGCTGGCTGGATCAGCGGGTAAAATCGCTGGAAGACAACGGCACAGGAGGCGGCGGTACGGGCGGCGGTGGCAGCAGTGCCAATACCAGCGGCATCCACAAGCCTGACAGGGATACTACTAACATCGAAGGCAATACCAGTATCACTACTGACGGCATTGAAACTAATAAAGTCAATGCCAGCGATGCGATCGTTGTCGCTGATGGTGAAAAGAATAAAACAGTTATCAGTAAAGACGGTATTCTGGTGGCCGAGGGCGAAAAGAATCAGGTCAAGATCAATGAAGATGGTATCCACGTTGGTAAAAACAGCTCGGTTGTCAACGACACCGACGGCTTTATTACGGATAAAGGACTGTATATCGGCGTCAGCAGCAGCAGCGATACCAGCACAGCCAAATTCAGCGTTGCCCCTAACGGCAACCTGAGCAGCAAAGCTGGCGACTACGGTTTCAGCAATACCTCGGCAGACGGCGCCAAATTTACCCACAGCGGTGATACGGCTTACGGCACAGGCAGCCAGCTGGATACTACGATCCAGGGCAATAAGGTGACTACCGGCAGGATAGATACGGACGAGTTATACGTAGACGGTAATAAGGTAACTGTAGCCGGAGGTACTATCGGCCAGACTGACGCCGTAGACAACCATTTGAGCGGTACTGATGCCGACGGGAATACAGTGACCAATGACTTTAAGACCAGCGCTGTGAACGGAACGACACAGGCGGCTGAGAAAACCTCGGCTGACGGTAAGGAAAGCACCAAGACCGTCAATAATACCTCGGCAGGCGGTACCGGCGTGACGACCAGCAGGACCACGACCGACAGCAAAGACAATGTGACGGTGAAGGAAAGCAGCTTCGGCACGAATGAAAAAGGTATGACGCTGAGCACGAGCAATAAGGTAACTGACAAAGACGGAAAGGTTACTAAAGACACCAGCGGCACGACCACGATGACAGGCGACAGTATCAGCGTCAGCAAAACAACGACGACTACGGAAAAAGACGCTGACGGCAACGAGAAAGAAGTCACCAAGACCAGCGGCACCACGATCGGCAGCGGCGAAGTGACCTTGAAACGCGAGGACGGCAGCACGATAGAAGTAGGCAGCGCCATTGAAGGTATGCAGAGTGATATGCGAGAGCTGGACGGCAGGGTCAGCCGTATGGGAGTCGAGATCAAGGAAGTGGGCGCACTGAGCGCCGCTTTGGCAGGTCTGCATCCGCAGCCTGAAAACGCCAACAGCCGTGCGGATTTCGCAATGGCGATGGGCAGTTATGAGGGCAAGCAGGCGCTGGCAGTAGGCGGGTTCTATCGCCCTGACAAACGGACGATGCTGAGTATCGGGGCATCGACGACCAGCAGCAAGCATATGATGAATATGGGTATCAGCATAGCGCTGGACAGGCTGCCGGAAGCAGAGCGCAGGGCGAAGGAAGCGGCCAAAGCTGCTGGCGTTGAGCAGGAAACACTGAACAGGGTGCTGGAGCGTCTGGCGGCTTTGGAGCAGGATAACAGGCGTTTGCAGGCTGATAATGAAAAGCGTGATGTTGCTTATGAGAAACTGGCTGCTGATTATACGCAGCTGAAAGAAAAATATATAGAAGAAACTGCTGACAGGCAGCAGCCTGAACAAGCTGAGGCTGAAGAATAAATGTTGGGGGTTGGATGGTAATGAAAAAGACAGTAATCTTATTGATATTAACTCTGATGATGGTGGTTATTGCTTGTTTGTTGTCGCTTGTTTTTATGTCGGGGGTATATGGAGTACGTGAAGGAACCGTGATTTCG
>ENA-UESJ01001508-UESJ01001508.1-human-gut-metagenome-genome-assembly--contig:-NODE-1508-length-10831-cov-5.183281_pt1 | contig 10831 bp, 10 predicted proteins | sample MGYA00243000_ERZ508001 | MGnify/ENA primary metagenome ERZ508001 (study PRJEB26167, sample SAMN06115479) | human gut metagenome | host: Homo sapiens | place: China:Chongqing | collected 2015-03-03... | reverse complement strand
ATTTCTTTCGTAAAAACCAGACATTTTTAGCATAAAACGACCGGAGAATTTTTTCTCCGGTCGTTTCATGTCATATTTGGGTCGATTGGTGTCAAAAACGGTCATAAATGGAAAAAATAAGGTACACTATCTTCAGACAACAGAGAACTGTTGTAAGAAGGAGGAAACAATTATGAAGAAAAAATATTTTGCATGCGCAATGGGACTGGTACTGGCATTGTCTTTGACAGCCTGCGGTGAGGAAGAGGTAATTGTGGAGAACACCAACGAAGAAGTGACCCAGGAAGTACAGACCCAGGAAGTACAGACCCAGGAAGTGGCAGAAGCTCCCACAGAGACTGTAGCAGAGACAGGTACAGAAGCAGAGGGCGGTCCCCTGTTACAGGTGGCAGTTATGGAAATCCCGGATCTGAGTGGTACGGAATGGAACTTTGCCGGCGGTATGATCGATGGTGTTGAGATGGAAGAAGAGGATCTGAACGCAACACTGGAGACTTATGGCGGTACCTTACAGCTTGTATTTGGTGAAGACGGTGCAGTTACCATGGTACAGGGCGGCGGAAATGCAGAAGGTACTTATGAGTATTCCGATGACAACACAGCTATCAAGATGACACTTGATTTTGGTGGAACAGAGGTTACCTATGCCGGATTTTTGTCTGAGGTGGGAGATACTGTAACACTGATCGCTATGTCTGATATGAATGGTTATGACGGACTTTATTTTGTACAGTAAGATAGTTTGAAAAGATCTTAAAAAGACGAAAAGGGGAGGGAGAGTTAACGATGGAAATTGTGATTATCGTGTTGCTGCTTGCCTCCCTTTTTGGTGTCTGGCTATTGTCGGTGCGGCGTAAGCTGGAGACACAGGAAGAAAATATCCGGAATGCCATGTACCAGACTCTGGTACAGCTCTCCGCAGAGCGGGAGGCACTGGAAGGATTGGCGGAGTTTCTCGGACAGACCATGGATGCGGAGACTTTCCGGAGAATGAAACATTCGCTGGAGAGTGCACAGACTGCCGGAGAGGCCGGACTGCCGGAATGGGTGGCAGAACAACAGAGAGAATTATTGAGAGTACAGAAAAAAATTGCAGAGATCTCGGAAAGCATGCCGCTTTTGCAGGCACAGGAGACTTATCAGAAGTACTGGAAAGCAGCAAAAAGCTATGAACATATGGTGGAGACCAGTGGACTGATTTATAACGATTCCGTGGAAAACTACAATAGTATGCTTCACAGAATACCGGATCGTATCGCAGCGGGAATCTGCGGATTTCACCGGAAAAAGTTAATTGAGATCATGTAATCCATATATTCTTAAGGAGGGTAAAACGATGGGATTATTTACAAACAACAAAAAGTTATGTCCAATCTGCGGAAGTCCGACACCGAGACTGCTGGCATCCGCGGTGGAGGGGCAGAATCTCTGTAAGGAATGTGCAGCCAAGATCGATCTGCCGGATGGTGTGTTGAATTCCATGACGCTGGATGATTTCCGGGAATATATCAAGTGTTATGATGCCAACAAGCCGCTGCGTGACAGTTTCACGGAGACTTACCGTTATGACTTCGGCTTTTTCAAGGGCAGTCTGCTGCTGGATATGGATCATCAGCTACTGCGGCTGGGAGTCGTTGACACGGCATTTGCATTGGAGCCCTCCGACATTAAGTCCTTCCGTATTCTGGAGGACGGCGAGGTATTGTACGAAGGAGAAAAGGGGAACTTCCGGAGCTGCAAGAGTGATATCAAGGAACGTTTAAATGAGTTAAAGCCCAGGATCGACGAATACAGAATGCTGCGTCATCAGTATGAGATGATGGAGGAAATGCGTCGCAGTATGGATGAGAACAACCGGAGAGATGACAGAAGAGAAGATCTGGATCACAGAGATTACAGAGATCGTGTAAACGAGCCGGACTTTAATATTCCGAATCCGGTGGAGAAATTCGCTGTGGAGATCACACTGGATCATCCTTACTGGAAGAGTTTCTACAAAGAGACAGGAGCACCGAAGTTCGATTCCAATCAGCCCAGCACCATCGACTATCTGGATGATTATACCCAGAAGACAGAAGGACTGCATGCACTGGCACAGAACCTGATGCAGATCATTGATCCCCAGGTACAGGAACAGGTAATAGATCTCCATGCCGCAACCCAGAGTACGCAGAGTGCACCGCAGGCCGCACCCGTACAGGCAGAGGATCCCACCGTGGCACTGCCTAAATATAAGGCACTGCTGGATGCAGGTGTCATTACGGCAGAAGAATTCGAAGCCAAGAAGAAACAGCTGCTGGGACTGTAAACCAGGTATTACAAGAATCCGGATTGGAGAAAACAGATGAAAAAGATATTACAGAGAATCGGACTGCTAGCAATGGCAGGGATGCTGCTATGGGGCTGGCAGGGGATGGAAGCGAAGGCGGAAGACGAAAATAAGTTTACAATCGATGATAGTGCTATGGATTCAGGGGCATATGATAAAGGCAAGACACAGATAGTTATAGTGGAGACGTCTGGGGAAGATGCATATTATCTTGATGTATATTCAAAAGATGGCTATTATTTTGTGAATGCACCCAAGGTGGAAGTTTGTTATAATAATAAAACAATGAGTCAGCCTTCTGGAGATGAACTACGGTTGGATGGAACTTATTATAGGTATTGCATAGGCAAGGCATCGGAATATACAGAAAATGCGTATGAAGTAAAGATATCAGGTGGAAACCCACAGCAAATTACATATATTAAATCAATTAATATAGAGATTACATCACCGGTAGCAGGAGAAGTGCTTCCTACTAACTGGACTAGTCCAACAGAAGGAGTAAGATTATACTTGCGCTGGATGAAAGACGGTAAAATGATAAACGGGGATGTGAAAGCTGGTGCTGATACGGATTATGAAGCAACGTTGCAATTATGTCCATTAAAGGGCTATAGGTTTGACACGAAGGCCATTCTGGTTTTGCCAAATAAATATAATCAGATGAGAGTTTTTGATGATGGTACCCTCATAAACTTATCGTATAGTCTTTCCTCTCGTGACACACAGACATCCAATCCCGATAATACGAATCCCGGCAACACCAATTCGGAAATAACAAGCGATTCATGGAAAAAATGGACAATCAATACGGATAAGGCGGAGCATTGTGATATCTCTCGTGGCTATGGCTATTCAAGCCATCTGGATGACAAGAAGACTCATCTTTATCTTGGTGTATATCCTGAGGATGGATATACTTTTGTGGAGGAACCGAAAGTTACTTGGAATGGCAATCCTTTACAGCTATTGACGGATCATGAATTCAATTCAGAGTGGCACAGTTATCTGTTAGATGATAACGGATCCGGAATCATCATGGTAGAGGCAAAAACTGTGAAGAAAGAGACGAATGTGCCGGAAACAAGCGCACCGGCATCAAACGATGACAGCTCAGAGGAACCTTACAAGATCATCGAAGGCACCAAGGGTACCTGGAACGGCAGCACCACGGAGGGCCTGACCATCCGTGGCGACGGCGATTTTGCAAAATTCGCGGGTGTCCGTGTAGACGGCAACTGGATTCCCAGTGCGCACTATGAGGCAAAATCAGGCTCCACTATCGTGACCCTGAAGCCTTCCTACCTGGCATCCCTGTCAGAGGGTGAACATACCGTGGACATCATGTGGATCGATGATTCCGCCAGTACCACCTTTACGGTAGCAGCTAACACCGCAGCTGCACAGGCGGAGCTGGACAGCGTTCCCAAGACCGGAGAAGGTGTGATGGGATGGATGCCCGAGATACTGCTGCTTGTAGCTGCAGGTCTGACTATAATGGGTGCTTTACGACTGAAAAAAGCAAAATAGATTTGTATTGACAATGGGAGGAAGCAGATGAAAAAGATATTACAGAGAATCGGACTGTTAGCAATGGCAGTGATGCTGCTGTGGGGCTGGCAGGGAATGGAAGCGAAGGCGGCAGTAACCGACGATACTATAAACTGGCTACGACAAGGAGTAAACTTAAGTGAGTGGGATTTTACATATGATCCTGATCATCATTACACGCTGAGTTATGGTATGGGTGTCGGCTATGGAACTGGGTGCAATACTCCTTACCAGGATAATCATTATGTTATTTACATAGAGCCGGAGGATGGATATTGTTTTGCAGATAAGCCTACGGTTAAGGCAACGATAATGGATGACGCGGGAGACGTGATAAATTTCATTACGTTGACTCCAATTGGAAGAAGCAGTGCAACAACCGGCTATGGATATGAAGTATGTAGTTTGATCGGTAAGAAGGGACACTTAATCTTATATGCAGAAGCTGTAAACCTGGATCTGAGCACAAAGTTTATAGAAAATGAAGGCCTGCTTCCCAATGATACAACCAGTTCTTTCTCCTTTTATACAGGATGGAATTTGAGTTATGACTCTGTGACAATTCAGAGCATATCCTATCATATTACGAATGCTGCAGGTGATAATGCAGACGATTTGTTTCAGGTGGAAACGACTGATTATGCCGGCAACAACGGTGAAACAGTTGGACAAGGCGTAAAGGTAAGCTATAAGACACAGGATTGTGCTCCGTCCGGAAAATATACCATGACGGTTACAATGACTTATGATGATATAGTTCCTTATACCCGGAAAAAAGTTACCAGTTTCGAATTTACAGTAGGTGAGGCCGGGACCACTACGCCGGAGACCGATACATCGGAGTCAAGTGATGACAGTCAGGAAGATCCCTACAAGATCATCGAAGGCACCAAGGGTACCTGGAACGGCAGCACCACCGAAGGCCTGACCATCCGCGGCGATGGTGATTTTGCTAAATTTGCGGGTGTCCGTGTAGACGGCAACTGGATCCCCAGTGCCCACTACGAGGCAAAATCAGGTTCCACTATCGTGACCCTGAAACCTTCCTACCTGGCATCCCTGTCAGAGGGTGAACATACTGTAGATATCATGTGGATCGATGATTCCGCCAGCACCACATTTACGGTAGCTGCAAACACCGCAGCTGCACAGCCGGAGCTGGACAGCGTGCCCAAGACCGGAGAAGGTGTGATGGGATGGATGCCCGAGATACTGCTGCTTGCAGCTGCAGGTCTGGTGACATTCGGCGGACTTCTCCGCAGACGTAGTAAAATTCAACTTTAAAGGGAAAAACCACATAAAGATTGTGTAAAAAGTAGATATATTTTTAAATTGACGAGCACATGGCTGTTGGATATACTATAACTGTATCGCGTTTTAAACGACGTGATACGGAAAGCAGGATCCGACAGCCATGAGCAGTTTACAAAAGAAAGAAACATTATTAATCGTTGATGATTCAAAATTTCAAAGAGTAGTGATCAGACAGTCTCTCGGGGAGCATTTTAACTTCGCAGAGGCTGTTTCCGGTGAAGAATGTCTTACGATCATGGAGAAGGAAAGCGATGCCATTGATCTGGTGCTGCTGGATCTGGTCATGCCGGGGATCGACGGCTTTGAAGTACTGCGCCGCAGACAGAATATGGAGGGCTTCAAGGACACGCCGGTTATCGTTCTGACGAATACGGAATCGGTGTCTTCCCAGTCGGAAGCATTTGCACTGGGGGCGGATGAATTCATTATCAAACCGGTAGATACCCGGATAGCGCTTACCCGCATCAACAATACACTGGGGGTAAAACGCAGGCTGCAGAATAGCAGAGATGAGCAGAAGGCCTGGAAGACAAAGTCGCAGATCGACGAGATGACCAGTCTGTTCAACAAGATGACAGTAGAGAAGCTGATCACGAAGACTCTGACAGAACATGAGGATGGTCTGCATGCTCTTATGGTGATAGATATCGATAATTTCAAATCCGTAAATGATGTATACGGTCATACTATGGGAGACCATGTGATCAGCGTCATTGCAGGAGTCATTTCTTCACAGTTCCGCAGCACAGATTATGTGGGACGTATGGGTGGAGATGAGTTCGCAGTATTGATGGGAGACATTCCGTCCAAAGAGATCGCACTGATCAAGGCAGAGAATCTGGTCAACCTCGTAAAATATAAAGAGAACTTATCCATACCGGAAAATATATCCATCAGTGTGGGAATAGCATTTTCCGATCCAGAGGATCATTGCTACTATGATCTTGCGGCAAAAGCAGATCAGGCATTGTATGTATCCAAGAAGTCGGGAAAAGGACGCTACAGCGTGTTCGGTGAGGAAAATCAGATCCCGGATCAGAAATTACAGGCTTTTGTGTGGTCATCCTCCCGTAATGTTACCAGCATGCTGGAGTTTGCACTGCCGGAGTTTGTTCATCTGAAGAAAGTATCCTCGGTGGAAGAGATCAGAGAGAGCATGGGAGAGAAGATCGGCGAAGACCTTCTGGGCCTGTTCGTGGATATCTCGGAAGAAGAGGACGGAGGACAGGCACGCTGGCAGGAGCTTGGAGGATTACAGAGAGAACATGCGCTTTCCATGATCGCCATCTGCAAGGAAGGGAATCTTGCACAGATGAAATGTGCGTTGGAGACGGAAGGGATCCAGGATCTGCTGCTAGCCCCGCTGGAGGCAAATGTACTGAAGCGGCGGTTGAAGATTTGGACGCAAAATTAGAAACAGAGGATGTGATCATATGGATTTATTTGAATATATGCGAAGCACCAATATGGAAAAAGAGGCTCCTCTGGCGGCGAGAATGCGTCCCCGGACACTGGATGAGGTCGTAGGGCAGGAACACATCATCGGTAAGGATAAGCTGTTGTACCGCGCCATCAAAGCAGACAAGATCAGCTCCATTATTTTCTACGGACCGCCCGGCACCGGCAAGACGACGCTGGCGAAGGTCATTGCCAATACCACCAGCGCGGAATTCCGGCAGATCAATGCCACGGTAGCCGGTAAAAAGGACATGGAAGAAGTGGTGGAAAAGGCTAAGGAACTGCAGGGAATGTACGGGAAACGTACGATCCTGTTCATCGATGAGATCCACCGTTTTAATAAAGGACAGCAGGATTACCTGCTCCCGTATGTGGAGGACGGTACGATCATCCTCATTGGTGCAACCACAGAGAATCCTTATTTTGAAGTGAACGGAGCTCTGATCTCCCGCTCGGTGATCTTTGAATTAAAGCCGATTCCAAAGGAAGCGATCAAAGAACTGTTAAAAAAAGCGGTCTACGATACGGACCGCGGAATGGGTGCCTATAACGGAACCATAGATGAAGATGCGTTAGATTTTCTGGCGGATATCTCCGGTGGAGATGCCAGACACGCGCTGAATGCCATCGAACTGGGAATTATGACTACCGAACCTTCCGCCGATGGGAAGATTCACATTACTCTGGATGTGGCACAACAGTGTATTCAGAAGAGAGCAGCACGATATGATAAAAATGGTGACAACCATTACGATACCATTTCCGCATTTATCAAAAGTATGCGGGGGTCTGACCCGGACGCGGCGGTATATTACCTGGCGAGAATGTTGAATGCAGGAGAGAGCGTGACTTTTATCGCAAGACGTATCATGATCTGTGCTTCGGAGGATGTGGGAAATGCAGATCCACAGGCACTGGTGGTAGCGGTAAATGCATCTCTGGCGGTGGAACGGGTAGGTATGCCGGAGGCACAGATCATTCTGGCTCAGGCAGTAACCTATGTTGCCACAGCGCCTAAGAGCAACCGCAGTTATGAAGCGGTATCTCAGGCAATGCAGGAGGTACATGCCACCGGAGATCTGCCGATTCCGACACACTTGCAGGATGCACATTATAAAGGAGCAGCAAAATTGGGACATGGCACAGGATATAAATATGCACATGATTATCCGAATGATTATGTGGAACAACAGTATCTGCCGTATGAACTGAGTGGCAGAGAGTTCTACCAGCCATCCGGCAACGGCTATGAAGTGAAGATCCGCGAGCATATGGCGAGAATCAAAAAAGAAGCCGCAGAGGCTTCTTCTGAAAATAACGAATCCTAAATGAAATACCTGATCGAGGAATTAGAATAATTCGAGGAATTAGAATAATTCCTTGATCAGGTATTTGTAGATTTCCTGGTTTTTTTTCTGCCAGTTGTCGCAGATGGCTGCGGCGGTTTCTTCCACAGGTACGGAGAGAGTAATGTCTACCAGGTTGATACCTCTGTCTTTTGCCACGAGGTGAGCTTCGTATTCGCCGGAAGTGGATTTATAATAATCTCCGAGAACAGATACTTCATTTCGAAGTGTGAATTCGTTCTCGCGGAAATAGGTATCGATTTCCTGCTTGATCGTATCGCCGATGCGGTTTTCGAAGAAATTCAGAGTTTCTTTTCCTTCGGGAGTGATGGACAGATGCGTACGGTTACGAATGGATTGCGTGGCGATCATACCGGCATCGGTCAATTCGTTGATCACCTGCTGCAGCGTCAGGAAGTTGGTATATTCTTTTCCTAAAATGAAATCGCTGACCTGTGCGGCCGTGAGAGGGAAAGTCACACGGTTCAGCATGTAGAGAACGATAAGTTTATATAAAGTAAGCGGATCTTGTAACATAATGGGATAACAGCCTTTCTAATGTTTATCTTTATTTATTGCTTCATAAAGGTCACCCTGACGGATGCCCTGCTCTTTCATACGGTGGTGCAGTGAGTTCAGTACCTTTCGTTTGTCCAGACTCCATTTCGGAGCGATCAGCAGATCTTTTGGCCCATCACCGGTGACCCGGTGGATCACGATGTCCGGAGACAGGTGGGCGAGGCAGGAGACCAACAGATCCAGATAATGTTCCGGAGTCAGTGCCTCAAATATTCCCTTTTCATAATCCTCTGCCAGATCGGTATTTTTTAAAATATGCAGTAACTGGAGCTTGATGCCAAAGGGAGCAATATGGTTTAAGTATTTCATGGTTTCCAGTACCTGTCGGTCGGTTTCTCCGGGGAGTCCCAGAATCGTATGGACGATAAAAGGGATTTTGAGTGTCTTCAGATTGGTACAGGCTTTCTCAAAGCAGGACAGGGGATAGCCTCTGCGGATATAGTGGGCAGTCTCTTCGTGGATTGTCTGTAATCCCAGTTCGATCCAGAGGAATTTGTCCGGATATTCACCTTTTAATTTTGCAAGCAGAGCCAGTACTTCCGGCCCCAGACAATCCGGCCTGGTGGCAATGGAGATGCCGCAGACTTTGGGATGGCTCAGGGCAGAACGATACACCTCTTCCAGATAGGGGAGAGGTGCATAAGTGTTGGTGTATGCCTGAAAATAGGCGATCAGGTCATGACCGGTCACTTTATCACCGAATTTTGCCATGCCTTCCGCAATCTGTTCCTCCATAGTCTTCCCGGCAATGTCCACAGCAAAGTCACCGCTGCCGCCGGAACTACAGAAGATACAGCCCCGAGTGTCCAGAGTTCCGTCCCGATTGGGACAGGACATCCGGGCATTCAGGGCTATTTTATAGCATTTATGGTGAAACGTATTTTTGCAATAGGAATCCAGAGAGTAGTAGGGTTTACCGTGCCAGTCTCTTGCTATGTCTGTCCGTTGCATCAGTGAATATGACTTTTCACAGCGTCAGCCACAACTTCGGCTACCTGAGGATCGAAAGCTTCCGGCATAATATTGTCGTCAGACAGCTTGTCTGCGGGAACCAGGCCTGCAATGGCTTCTGCGGCTGCCAGCTTCATTTCCTCGGTGATCTGGGTAGCGCGACCTTCCAGAGCACCCTTGAAAATACCGGGGAATGCCACCACGTTGTTCACCTGATTGGGGAAATCACTGCGTCCGGTTCCTACGACACGGGCACCTGCGGCTTTAGCTACATCCGGCATGATCTCGGGCACGGGATTGGCCATGGCGAACAGGATGGAATCGCGGTTCATGGAAGCTACCATTTCCGGTGTGACAATGTTGGGAGCGGATACACCGATGAAAATATCAGCACCCTTCAGAGCATCTGCCAGAGATCCGGTCTCGTTGTTTAAATTGGTTACTTCTGTCATTTTTTTCTGCATCCAGTTTAAACCTTCGGTGTCTTTGGATACGATACCTACTTTATCGCACATGATAATATTGGGGAATCCATAGGTCAGAAGCAGCTTCGTAATCGCTACACCGGCGCTGCCGGCACCGTTTACCACGACACGGCAGTCTTCTTTTTTCTTGCCGACTACCTTCAGGGCATTGATCACACCGGCGAGAACAACGATAGCGGTACCGTGCTGATCGTCATGAAATACCGGAATATCCAAAATCTCCTTCAGACGTTCCTCAATCTCAAAGCAGCGGGGAGCGCTGATGTCTTCCAGATTGATGCCGCCGAAGCCGGGTGCCAGATAAGTTACGGCTTTGATGATCTCCTCAGTGTCCTGGGTATCCAGACAGATGGGAACTGCATTGACATTGCCGAATTCCTTGAAGAGGACTGCCTTGCCTTCCATAACGGGCATTGCCGCATAGGGACCGATATTACCGAGACCGAGAACCGCACTTCCGTCGGAGACGACAGCAACGGTGTTTGCTTTCATGGTATATTTGTAAGCGGCTTCTTTGTCCTTTGCAATTACTTTGCAGGGTTCCGCAACACCGGGAGTATAAGCGATCGCAAGATCTTCACGGGTCTTGACGGGAGTCTTGGAGACGGTTTCCAGTTTGCCGTTCCATTTTTCGTGCATCAGTAATGCTTTTTCGTTGGTTGTGGACTGGACAGCGGTAATCGTCAAGACGTCCTTCCATAGAAAAAACAGCCCATGATACAATCAATCTCGCCGCTCTCCACCAGTTCTTTTTTCTTCTCCCAGTTGATCTGGACAACCTCCACCTGATATCCCATTCTTTTGAAAGCTTCCGTAGC
>ENA-UESJ01001503-UESJ01001503.1-human-gut-metagenome-genome-assembly--contig:-NODE-1503-length-10865-cov-4.858825_pt1 | contig 10865 bp, 8 predicted proteins | sample MGYA00243000_ERZ508001 | MGnify/ENA primary metagenome ERZ508001 (study PRJEB26167, sample SAMN06115479) | human gut metagenome | host: Homo sapiens | place: China:Chongqing | collected 2015-03-03... | reverse complement strand
AGTCTCTGATCACTTTCAATGCGGGTAGTGCATTTCCATCATAATCGAACAGTGCCTGATTGGCCCATTCGTTTCCCCCGGGACCGGGATCCTGAATATACTTCAGGGACTCCTCGTTGGCCCAGCCACAGCCGGGCACCGGGATCCATGCCGGCTCCCAGTAATAGAAGCCTTTTCCTCTGCCATCCGGAACCTGCGCAATGCGTTCCATGACCTTCTGCATGAATGCAGCCTGTCCTTCCGGTGTCATAGGATACTCTACTGCCTCCGCAAGGTGAGGCTTGGTCGCCATGCCCTTGCGCTCTTTCGGTGCGAGCTTTTCTCTGTCCGCATAGTCTTCCATAGTAAATCCCATGGAAACCTCTGCTACGATGACATCCTTCTGATATCTCTGTGAGAGATCATTCATATTATTGGTCAGGTCATCAATGGTTCCGTGCCAGAAGGGATAATAGGACAGTCCGATGACATCGAAGTCCTCTCCTCTCTGTACATAGGCATCAAACCATTCTCTGCAGCGGGCATTGTTGCCGCCGCAGTCCAGATGAAGCATCACTCTGCTGTCCGGTGATACTTCTCTCACCGCACGGATGCCAGCACTGATGAATCTTGCAATATTGTCAACGTTGTCCCATTTTCCGTGGGGCCACATCAGACCATTGGTGATCTCATTCCCCACCTGTACCATCTCCGGAAGCAGATCGAGACGCTTTAATTTCAAAAGCACATCCTTTGTGTAGTCATACACATGCTTCTCCAGTGCATCCGCGTCGGCATACGCCCACTCCTTGGGAGGGAACTGTTTGCCGGGATCTGCCCAGAAATCACTGTAATGCAGATCCAGCAGATAGCTGTAACCCAGCTTTTTGCCTGCGGAAGCCAGTGCCACCAGTTTTGTAAAGTCACTGGTACCGGCTCCGTAAGGCTTGCCGTCCTCACTGTAAGGATCATTCCAGAGACGGATGCGCAGAGAGTTGGCACCGTATTTTTTCAGGATCTCCAGTGCGTCCCCCTCTTTGCCTTCGTCATAAAACCTTGCACCGAGAGCTGTCTCCTCCGGCAGACTCGATACATCCATACCTTTGATAAATTTATCCATAAATTTAACTCTTTGTCTCCATGTCATACGTTTATCCTAAAGAATCCATTCCATGGATTCTCCCAGGTTAAACCGCCGAAGCAGTTTAACCCTTCACGGCACCACCGGTAATACCTTCCACATAGAACTTCTGCATGATGACAAACAATACAGAGATGGGAATGGATACCAGTACACCACCTGCACAGAACTGACCAAAGTAAGTATTGATCAGGCTCTTATCCAGCATATTGTACAGACCGATAGCAACAGTCCACTGGGAAGAAATACCGGAATTCAACATCAGCTTAGCATATACGAAATCCATCCAGGGGGACAGGAAGGAGCTGATAACGGTATATACAATGATAGGACGGCTCATGGGGATAACAACCCTCCAGAAGATCGTAGCCTCACTGGCTCCATCCAGATAAGCGGCCTCGCGCAGGGAATTCGGGATCGTATCGAAGAAGCCCTTTGCAATCAGGTAACCCAGACCGGAACCGGCAGAATATACCAGGATCAGTCCGAGGTGCGTATTGGTCAGGTTCAGAGTCTTCAGAATGAAATATACTGCGATCATGGACAATACACCGGGGAACAGATTCACAATAACTGCGGCGTTCATCAGCGGCTTACGTGCCGGGAAACGCATGCAGGAGGTCGCATAGGCCACCATCAGTACAAAAGCAGTGGAGATCACACATACCACACATGCAATGATGAAAGTGTTCTTGAACCAGTTCGGGAACTGTGCCACACTGTCTGCTGAAAAAAGCAGATTCTTATACTGCGCCAGACTCCATTCCTTCGGGAAAAAGGTGCTGGTATTCATGCCGGTGTATGCACTGAAGGAGGTGACCACCAGCCATACGATGGGCACCAGCCAGACAAATGCCAAAAACGCCAGTAACAGGTTATGTAATAAAGTCTTAATAAATCTCTTCATTAACGGAACGCCTCCTCTCTGTCACCCTTCAGGAATCTGCTGAAGGCAATGAGGGTAAATACCGCACATAGGATAAACACAATAATACCGATGGTGGATGCCATCTTGTAGTTGTAATAGCCCTGTGTCAGATTGAACAGCCAGGTGATCAGCAGATCCACTTCCTTCGCCTGGGAGTTCGCCATAGCCTGATTGGTGGTGGTATATACCCCCTGGGTCAACAGATAGATTACGTTGAAGTTATTAATATTCTTGACAAAATCCGTTACCAGAGAAGGGCCGGTGACGAACAGCATATACGGCATGGTGATATGAATAAAGCTCTGCATCGGAGTAGCGCCGTCAATCTTCGCACTCTCCAGCTGGTCAGAAGGAATATTCATTAACACGCCGGTAGCGATCAGCATCTGGTAAGGAACACCGATCCAGATATTGATCAGGATGATCATTACATGTGCCCATCCGGGAGCGGACAAAAACGGAATATAACTGGTACTGATCGCGCCGATATCTCTCAGCCACTGAGTAATTCCCGCATTGGCACAGATTGTGTTCATGATGCCGTTGTTCGCGAAAAAGTTACGTACCAGAAGAAGGGAAACAAACTGGGGAACTGCGATCGTTACAATGAACAGAGTTCTCCACAGCTTCGGCAGCTTCGTTCTCTTATTATTGATCAGCAAGGACAACAGGATACCGCCAAGGTAAGTGGTAAAGGTTGCGAACAGTGCCCATACCAGTGTCCAGATCAAAATCTTACGGAAAGCATAACCGAAGGTAATGGTCATTCCACCGTTGGCGAACAGATTCTTGAAATTGGTAAATCCCACCCAGGTAAACAAAGCGGAAGGAGGCATATGTCCCTGATCATAGTTCGTAAATGCGACAGCGATCAGGATCAACAGAGGAATGATCGTAAAAATAACGACTCCCATGACGGGAAGTGTCAGCAGTGTGATATAGAATTTGTCATTCTTGAACTGCTGCAGATCCTCTACAAACGTATTGATATGTTCTCCTGCCTGTGCTTTTTTCTGAAGCCGGTAAACAGTCACTTCATTCTTAAGCCAGATCACCAGAAATGTAAACCAGATAACAAATGAAACTACGGAGAACAACAAGATCATAAACGAGTTGTCATAATCGTTGAACTCATTCTGCATCGTTGCGATATTGAAAACCGTCTCCTGCTGAACCGTTCCCAAAGTTCCAAAATCACGTACATACTCTGTGGCAAAGCCAAAGGTAAATACAATGACTGCCACTTCGAGCAGAGTCATTAAAATACCTTTGATAATTTGTTTTCTGCGGATATATCCTGCTCCCATCCAGACCAGGGATAATTTTACGAACAGATCTCCTTTTACAACTGCCTCACCGAACTCCTTGAAGAATCCGCCGATTCCGCTCTTTTTCTTCTTCATTCTCTGCCCTCTCCTTTCTTAATATTAAAATAAATAATTTAGTAACTATTCGGAACACCTTCCCGCGTTCATCTGACTAGTTACCTAACCCGGCAGGCAGGAGTCGAACCCGCTTACCGGAAACGTTTCCTGTAAAAAAGGCATCCCTCCACTACGTATTATTGTTCATAGCTTCAGGACGCCTTTCTATTCTCTGTATTCGTTCTGCACCAGAACGTTTTCATCATTCATTTGTCACAGAACCGGAACAGATCATCTTCCCAAACTTATTCAGCGGGTACGGAAACACCTTCTACCAGCTCATCCAGTGCTGCCTGGATACCAGCTTTATCATCAGCCTTCAGCTGACCCTGAGCTACCTTCTCACCAAAAGTCTTGGAAGGATCCCAGTACTTGCCGCCAACGATCTGAACTACACCATAAGCGGACTGCTCAGACAGAGCTGCAATAGCGGTATTGGAAGAAACTTCCTCGGAACCTGCTACGTTGATATTGGAAGGTCCGATCTCTCTCTCTGCGAAACGTACTGCCTGGTTGTCTTCGTTGGTGATCCAGTCAGCCAGCAGAGTTGCCCAGCCTGCATTTGCAGAATACTTGTTAACGCCTACCAACTTGAAGCCTGCTACGGAACCCTGCTGGATCTGCTTGTCACCACAGGTGTAGGTAGGAAGCTTGGTAGCTGCGTAACCATCACCGAAAGCGGTCTGAGCTGCGGCTGCATCCCAGGTACCGGAAATTACTGCACACAGGTCACCGGAAGCGATCTGGTTGGAAATATCACCATCAGCGATCGGAAGGAATGCGCTGTTGCCGGCAATACCCAGCATAGACTGTACTACCTGTACACCGGTAACGCCATCAGCGCTGGTGCCGTTCCAGTCCATAGCAGTGCTGCCGTCATCATTCAGTGCGGTAGTGAAGCCTGCACCATAGAAGAAGGAAGCGTTATACCAACCGGAAGCAAGAGTCATACCAACCTTCTTGCCAGCCTTCTCAGCTGCTGCAAGTAAGGTATCCCAGGTCTGTGCATCTTCGGGAGTTACTAACTCGGAATTGTAATATAAGAAGTAACCGTTATCAGCGCTCATAGGGAATGCATACAGTGTGCCATCCTTGGTTGCTGCGTCTACAGAACCAGGAGCATTTGCACTCTTAACATCAGCTACACTCTTACCTGCGTAAGCTTCCAGAGCTGCATCCATTTCATCAACGGACTGCAGGGCACCTGCATTTACCAGGTCGATCAGCTGATCAGATGCGAAAGCATACACATCAGCAGCAGCCTCAATATCGGCTAAAACAGTATCCTTAGCTGTGGACTCGGATTCGGTACCAAGCTGGATATCGAAGTTTGCATAATCTGCATAATGCTCCTTGAAGGAATCGATCATGCCCTGTAACATGGTCTGATCTTCCTCAGCACCCCAGATTCTCAGGGTAACGTCCTGCTTCTCAGCGGGAGCGGTCTGCTGTGCAGCCTCGGTGGTGGTTGCTGCTGCAGAAGTTGCTGTGGTATCTGTTCCGGCATTTGCAGAAGCATCAGAGTTTCCACAAGCTACCAGAGAGAATGCCATAGTCAGTGACATTGCTAAAGCGACTAACTTTTTCATTTTGTTATCCTCCTGTTTTGTTTTGCAAGTTTGTGCGTATTGCGCAACCGCTTGTCTACAATAATAGTTTAGCAACATTTCCTTATGTTGTCAATTTGTAATAATGACTGATATTGAGATCTAAAATTGTATATTTTGCACAAATGTGCTTTGAAACCCTTGATTTTACAGGGTTTTCTGCATACCTGTTTTTTGTAAAAAGTAGTTTTTCTCTTCATTTTTGGGGAAAAATTTAGGAAAACGTTTTTCTAAGTCATGGCTTTCCGCATCAAACTCAGCCCTTCGTAGACTCTTTCAAGATGATCTCATAGTCCAGAAGTGTCTTGTCCGGAACCGTTTTCCCGTGAATCATGTCCAGCAGCACCTGACAGGATCTCCTGCCTAGCTCTGTGATATTGAATTTCAGGGAAGTCACTGTAACGGGATAGTTCTCCAGGATACGACTGTAATGGCAGGATGCCACTTTCATCTGATCCGGGATCCGCACACCCATGTGAGAAAGCTTTCTTACCACCTCATCGCAGATGTAGTCATCCTGGCACAAAATACACTCCACACCGCTCTTTTTCAGCTCTTCCACGGCCTTTTCCACCATAGCCTTGCTGCTCAAGTCCGTGTAGACCAGATCCGGATTCAGCTTGCGTTTGCCTTTGCGGTAAGCTTCCTCATAGCCCTGATATCTGCAACGGTTGACCATCTGATCCATATCACTGCCCAGATATGCAATATTCTGTATGCCCTTGGCAAACAGTACCGTCACCAGTTCTCTGCAGGCTCCCACATTGTCGTGGTCCACCTGTACCACATCATCGTCAGGGATTTTTCCCACTGCAACGAAAGGAATCTGCTTCTGTTTCAGGAATTTTACATATTTATCGTTCTCATAGGTCCTGGTAAGGATCATTCCGTCCACTTTCCGGTTTTTGATCAGCCGCTCCAGCGGTCTGGTATCGTTTCCATTCGTCGTCACCACGATAATATCGTAGTCATTGGCCTGCGCCACCTCTTCCACACCGTACATACAGGTATGGAAAAAGGGGATATCCACCAGGGTATTGACCTCCGGCAGGATAATTGCGATATTATTGGTCCTGGACTGTGCCAGGCTCTGTGCTGCCGCATTGGGATAAAAGCCATGTTCTTCTATGTAGTCGAGAATCCGGTCTCTGGTAGCGGCCCCAATACGGCCTTTCCCTGAGATTGCCCTGGAAACCGTGCTGGCAGACACCCCCAGTTCTCTCGCTACATCATGAATCGTCATCGCCTTGTCATTCTCTGAATGATTGTTCATATCAAGTCACGCCTTTCCGTGACCTGCAATCCTTGGATTGCAGACACACTATTCTCCCCATCCTTTGCGCAATCCGTTTTTTTCATATCATTTTATTGCCATTTTATGCGCAAACGATTGTTCATGTTTATAGTAGCATCTTAAGATGTGGCTTTCAATGCACCTTTTTACACAAATTCCCTTTTTATTTCTATACAATAGTTACAAAAGGGCAGGTTTTTCTGAAGTTATTTAAGCTATTTTGCAAGGATCCGCTTCCGGAACTGTTTCCATTTTTTCTAATTGTGCTGATTTTCAGGAAAGCTATCCGCCACGCACAGTTTCCCATATCCCACCCGGTCATTGGGGTATTCTGTCTCTCCCCGCAGGGGTCTTGCGCCTTTTCTGAGACAGGCTTTGACCTTTTCTCCGTAGAGGAAGGGATCATTCCCCTGCACGATCCCCCATTCCATCAAAAGCGCTGCCGCACCACTAACAATGGGCGCTGCGAAGGAGGTGCCGGTCACGGGAGTAAAACTGCCGTAGACATTCGGAGCCTGGATATTCACACCGGGAGCCACAAGATCCGGCTTGGTCAGTCCCGCAGCAGCCACACCAATGGTTCTTGTGCTATCCGCATAGCCTCTGCCGGAGAAATCGGCATAGGTATCATAGACCTGGTCATAGGCTCCCACGGTGATCACCTTGGCTGCGGTAGACGGAATGGTCAGTGTCACCTGGGGTGTGGCACGGTAGAATCCGGTACTCTCCCCGATTCCGCTTCCCGCTGGGAGATACAGATAATATTGTCCTGTCACGGTCACTACCGGTTCCAGCCGGATTGTCCAGATCCCTGCATTGATGTAGCTTCCCTCTGCCGGGATCATGTCCAGATAGATTTCCTGTGCCACCGCATAGGGCAGAGGCTCTCCCAGATAAACCAGTATTCTAGTCTGTTCCAATTCCAGCGTGTATTTTCCTCCCTGGATATTTGTGGACAATTCTGCTTTCTCACCTCCCGGGGCCTGCAGTCTTATCCGGAACACATCGCTGTAATTTTTCCATAGCTGTATGTTCAGGTTTCTCTCATAATTGCCCACAGCCAGTTCCACGCGGCCGTCCCTTGTTATATTGCCGGCAAAATGTCCTCTGGCGGCTCCTTCGTTGCCGCTGCCCACGCATATCACCGTCCTGCCGATCTCCGAAGCATTGTCCAGGAACCTCTCCAGCAGAGAACTTCCATCGTGGGAACCGTAGCTGTTGCCGAAGCTCAAATTGATGACAAGAGGCATATTTAACTGTCTGGCTTTCCGCAGCGCATAAGTAACGCCTCTCATAATCTCCGTGGTCCGGGGAAAACCTTCCTCCCTGGGAAGTCCCAGTTTCACGATGATCAGTTCCGCCTCCGGGGCTGCCCCGGTATAGAGACCGTCCGCACTTCTCCCGGCGGCAATCCCTGCCACTGCCGTTCCGTGGCCGGTCAGATCCCTGCTGGGGATCAGGCCGTACCGTTCCAGAACACTGCTGTTCAGTGCCCGGTTGATTTCCTCCTCCGTATATTCAGTCCCGATGGGAAATCCATCCGGTGTCCTCCCATATCCCGTATCGCCCGTTTCCTCCGGCGCTATCTGATTCTGTGGCAATGTCGGATTCCGCAGCGTCTCCTGCTCCCGTGATGCGGCCTGCTTTCCCGGAATTGTCTGATCCCATGGTATCGTCTGATCCCATAGATACCGTATCCTCGTACTGCCATCTGCCTTGCGGAACACCTCCAGATCCCAGGTGATCCCGGAATCCAATACAGCCAAAAGAACGCCCCTTCCATTCAGAAAAGGCGTTCTTCTTGTCACCGGTGGAAAGCAGGATGCGCCGTCCGGATCTGTCTGCTGATAGTAAAACCGCTTAGGCTTCTCCACATACTCGATCTCCGGAGTCTCCGATACGGTATCTACCAGTGTCTCCGGTACCGTAAGGATCGCATATCCGGCAATCAGCTCTTCCACCACAATATTCTGTTCCCGCAGTCCGTCCAGACTGCCATGATATTTTACGATCAGCTCCCAGCTGCGACTCTCCGCACTGTAACCGACATTCAGACTTTCCGTCTGTTCCCGTTCTTCCTCCGGGGTCTCCAATGCAAGATTCAGGATGTTTTCCAGTTTCTGGTCCATGGGCACTCCCCATTACTTCCGCTTCTTACATCTTATGTCCCATGTGGGAAATCATTCCGGAAAAGTCAGGTCTTACGCCTCTTTCGGAATCTGTCCATCCACATGAAGGATATGGTTAATCAGCCAGTCCGTCAGGTAATTCAGAATATCCATGATCTGCTCATCCTGATTCCCTTCATCTTTCTCATGCTGATCAATAAATTCATCCAGTTTCTTGATAAATTCCTGATGCTGGATCTTCTGGGTAAAAATCTTTTTGTACTGGATGGATTCCATATACGCTTCTTCATCTGAAAAATGTTTTACGGTATAATCACGCAGTTTTTCCAGAATTGCATCAATCTTGTCATACTTGTCCGGTGTAAACTCTTCCTGCAGCAGTTCGTATGCTTCACTGGCATAGTCAAACAACTGTTTATGCTCCTGATCGATCATGTCAATTCCAATATAGTATTCCGGTTTCATTTCAAACATAACTTCAGCCTTCTTTCGTATCTTTTTTGTATCTTTTCCTGTATCCTAAATATGCACTTTTCGTGCAGAACTTTCAAGTGCTTCCACGCTTTTTATACTTTTTTAAGAATTCCCGCTGCCAAAATCATTCGCCCCAGAATTCCTTCAGCGCCCGGACCGCATATTCCGTATCCTTCATACCTGCTGTCTCCACAGCGGAATGCATGGCCAGCTGAGGCAGTCCGATATCCACGCTGGACACTGATACATGTGCGGTGGAAATATTGCCGAGAGTGGAACCTCCCGCAATGTCGGAGCGGTTGGCATAAGTCTGGTAAGGTACCTTCGCCCGTTCGCAGTAATCCTTCATCTTTGCTGCCGAAATACCGTCAGTGGTGTATTTCTGGCTGCCATGATATTTAATGACGATTCCGCCGTTTAGATACGGGCGGTTGGCAGGATCTGCTTTTTCGGGATGGTTGGGATGTACCGCATGGGCATTATCCGCAGAGATCAGGAAGCTGTCTGCCACCCAGCGCAGATAGCTGCTGTGATCCGCCTGCAATCCTTCCGCGATCCGCTGTAAAATATCTTCCAGAAAAGTGGAATCTGCACCCTGTCTGGTACCGCTTCCCACCTCTTCATTATCGAACACCGCACAGACATTGATATACTCTGCCGGAGTACTCTCCGTAAATGCTTTCGTCAGGGCAAAAGCGCTCTGCAGATCATCCAGTCTGGGAGACAACACGAATTCTCCCTTTGCTCCTATCATTTTTCCTTCCTGTCTGGTGTACAGGAACAGGTCTTCTCCGAGAATCGTCTCAGCATCCACGCCTGCCGCTTCTGCTGCCAGCGCTGCCAGTGTGGGCTTCTCTACTGTTTCCGGCTGTTCCTCCGCATTCTCCGATGCGTTCTGTGCATCGTATGTAGTATGTGTATCATATTCGTCAAATGATACGTCCGCAAGCAAAGGCAGCAGATCCACCTGGGGATTGTACTCCACACCCTTGTTCATTTCCCGGTTCATATGGATGGCCACATTGGGGATCACGCAGAGATCTCTGTCGATATTCACCAGTCTGCCCTCGATACCATTACCGTTCTTCACAGCCAGTCTCCCGGCAATGGAGAGCGGCCTGTCCAGCCAGGTGGACAGGATCATGCCGCCGTACTTTTCAGTATTTAACCGCAGATAATGTTCCTCCACGGTCAATTCCGGCTTCTCTTTGATCTTAAAGCAGGGGGAATCACTGTGGGCTGCTGCCATATGAAAGCCCCTGATGCCGACCTCCTTTTCCGGAATCGCAAACGCAATAACGGAAGAATCATTGCGCTCCGTATAATACCGTCCGCCCTTTTCCAGTTTCCATTCTTCCTTTTCCTGTAACTGCTGAAAGCCTGCTGCCTCCAGCATCCTTCCGATATTGGCCACTGCATGAAAACAGGTAGGACTTATTCTTATAAATTCCAGCATCTCCTGTGCTGTCTTCCGAAAATCATTCATTCTGTTCACTTCATCCTTTCCCGGGCCGTCTGTCTGCCTGCGCTGTTCGTGCCCGGAACCATTAGCGTTCCGCACGCATGGGATTATTGAGGAAATCCTCATAAGTCAGACGGATACCTTCTTCCAGCTCCGTCGTATAATGGTAGCCCAGGCTTTCCAGTTTGCTGACATCCAGAAGCTTTCTGGGAGTTCCATCCGGCTTGCTGGGATCCCATTTGATCTCCCCAGTATAACCTACTACCTTCGCTACCAGTTCCGTCAGTTCCCGGATGGTCAGTTCCTTGCCGGTTCCCAGATTCACTGTCTCATCGCCGCTGTAGGTATTCATCAGATACACGCAGGCATCTGCCAGATCATCCACATAGAGAAATTCCCGCAGTGGGGTTCCTGTTCCCCAGCAGAC
>ENA-UESJ01001496-UESJ01001496.1-human-gut-metagenome-genome-assembly--contig:-NODE-1496-length-10900-cov-4.469925_pt1 | contig 10900 bp, 8 predicted proteins | sample MGYA00243000_ERZ508001 | MGnify/ENA primary metagenome ERZ508001 (study PRJEB26167, sample SAMN06115479) | human gut metagenome | host: Homo sapiens | place: China:Chongqing | collected 2015-03-03... | reverse complement strand
TGTTCCACGGAGTTATGAAGAAGGTGTTCAGCTGGATTGTTTTTGTGGTGTATGGGCTACCATTCGTGATATTGCAAAAGAAGCTGGCGTATCGGCAGGTGCCGTATCCAGAATTTTAAATAATGATGCTACCTTAAGTGTCGCTCCGGAAACGCGGGAACATGTGCTTGCGATTGCCAGAAAATTAAACTATACCAAATCCTCCCGCACAAAAGCGATGGCAAAAAATACATTTACAATGGGAATCGTACTCTGGTATACGGCGGAGCAGGAATTAAAGGACAGCTACTATCTCCGAGTCAGACAGGGTGTGGAAGATTTTTGTATGAAAAATGCCATCCGCGTCGTACGTATTTTTCCAAATGAACCGGATGGTCTTAAGCAGCTTGCCTCCGTGAATGGATTAATCTGTCTTGGCAAGTTCTCCAAAAAAGAAATTGATACATTTCTTGGCATCTGCAGTAATATTGTATTCCTGGATATGGTTGTCGATGAATATAACATTACATCCTTAACGCTTGATTTTGAGCGTGCCGTCTATGACGTCATGGACTATCTGACCGGACTTGGTCATACGAAGATTGCCCTGCTTGTCGGGTGTGAATATGTCGGAGATGGGGAACGTCTTGTTGACGCAAGAACTGTCGCTTATAAGAAATACATGGAGCACCGGGAAATGGATGCCGATACATATGTGCGGGAAGGCAGCTTCACTGCCAAATCCGGCTATGATATGATGATGGATCTGCTTGACAGCAGCAACCTGCCAACAGCTGTATTTGCCGCAAATGACGCAATTGCATTAGGTGCTATGAAAGCAATCAAAGAAAGAGGTTATAAAATCCCACGGGATATCTCCATCGTTGGATTCAACGACGAAGAGTCCAGTACGTTCATAACCCCTCCGCTTACGACCATTCATGCCCCATCCTATGATATGGGACAGCATGGTGCGAATCTTGTCTATGTTGCATCGAACTTAAGCATCAAGACACCTTTAAAAGCTAAAATTCCATGTCCGCTTGTCATCCGGGAATCCTGCGCCCGCGTCAAAGAGAACTGCTGATAGTTTTACTCAGATAACAAAATTTCTTTTGCCCGGCTGTACTTCTCTCTCCAATGCAGAATCTGCTTTTCGGAGCAGCCGGCCGCCTTCGAGCGGATCTCATCGGAATTATGCGCGAGATCTGCGAGTTTTACTTTCTTTGCTATCACATTCGGTTTCAGATTCCGGACATAATCATAATAATCAACGGATTTGTCATGTGTCAGGAGACATACAGCTTCCGTTACTGCCGGAGGAAACGCCTGTTCTAACTCCGCAAGTGTGACTTCCGTATCTTCCACAACATCATGAAGAAGTGCCACCGTACAGCTTATCTCCTCATCCATCTGTTCTGCCAGATGAATCGGATGAAAGATATACGGCACACCACTTCTGTCCACCTGACCTTCGTGTGCTTTGTAAGCAAGCTTCATTGCTTTGATTGTCATACTCGTATAAATCACAGATTTCCTCCCATATATCTATCCCCGGTAAATCAATAATAATCGTCTGTGGCAAGCCTTCTCATAGAATTAATTTTCTAATCATTTTCACCCGGCATCTCATAAAATGCTTCGGTCTCATCAATATCATTCACCGGTGGCTTTAAGCCTTCGATCGTGATGTTGTGCTTCTGTGCATAATCCCAGAGTGCTGCATGAACTGCCTCCTCTGCAAGCAGGGAACAGTGTACCTTGACCGGTGGCAATCCGCCAAGTGCTTCCATAACTGCCTTATTCGTAAGCTTCAATGCTTCCTGGATGGACTTGCCCTTGATCATCTCCGTTGCCATACTGCTTGTTGCAACTGCTGCGCCGCAGCCAAATGTCTTGAACTTGCAATCACGGATGATCTGGTTGTCATCGACATCAAGATAAATACGCATAATATCGCCACATTTCGCATTTCCGACTGTACCGACACCACTGGCGTTCTCGATTTCTCCTACGTTTCTTGGGTTGGTGAAGTGTTCCATAACCTCTTCACTGTAATCTATAATCTGACTCATCGTCATTACCTCCTAAATATAATCAGTATCCCGTGTATGAACTTACTGCTTGTTCTTCTTTACGAAGTCCTCGTAAAGCGGTGACATACTGCGCAGACGCTCTACAACTGTCTTGATTGCCTCCACTGTATAATCGATTTCTTCCTTTGTTGTCTCATCGGATAATGTCAGGCGAAGTGACCCGTGTGCAATCTCATGTGGCAGACCGATGGCAAGCAATACATGCGATGGATCGAGTGATCCGGATGTACATGCAGAACCACTGGATGCACAGATGCCCTTCTGGTCAAGCATAATCAGAAGGGACTCGCCCTCGATGAACCGGAAACTGAAGTTCACGTTGTTCGGCAGACGTTTTACCTTGTCGCCGTTTAACTTCGTATATGGAACCTCATCTAAGACACGCTTAATCAGGTAATCACGCAACTCGACTTCCTTCTTTGTACGCTCTTCCATCTTCTCTTTTGCAAGTGTTGTCGCACGGCCAAAGCCTACGATACCCGGTGTATTGTGTGTACCGGCACGCTTTCCACGCTCCTGTGCACCACCATGGACAAAGGACTCAATCTGCACACCATTTCTAAGGTACATGATACCGATTCCTTTTGGTCCGTTGATCTTATGACCGCTGGCAGAAAGCATATCAATATGGCATTCATCCACATTGATTGGCACATGTCCATATGCCTGTACCGCATCTGTATGGAAGAGAACCTTATGCTTCTTCGCGATCTCGCCAATCTCCTTGATTGGCTGGATGCTTCCGATCTCGTTATTTGCAAACATCACCGAAATCAGAATTGTATCCTCGCGGATTGATTTTTCAAGCTCATCTAATTTGATGATACCATTTTCATCCACGCCGACATACGTAATCTCATAACCAAGCTTCTCTAGATACTCGCATGTATGCAGGATTGCATGATGTTCGATGGCAGACGTGATGATATGTTTTCCTTTCTTTCTCTGGGAAAATGCGATTCCTTTCAAAGCCCAGTTATCTGACTCGCTTCCGCCACCCGTGAAATAAATCTCATTTGGCTTTGCGCCAAGAAAATCCGCAACTTCCTTTCTGGCATCTTCCACCGCTTTCTTGCTCTCGCCGGCAAAGCGGTATACACTTGCCGCATTTCCATAGTACTCTTCGAAATACGGATTCATTGCTTCATATACTTCCGGTGCAACTTTCGTTGTCGCCGCATTATCTAAATAAATTAACTCACTCATTGCTATGAATGCCTCCTTAATTCTTTACTTTTGTCCATGAAAAATTATAATCAGACATGTTTCAAAAGTCAACGAAACCACCCTCATTTATAATGAGAATAAATTTCATTTGCAGTGCTTTTCATACTGCTTCAAGATCTCAATATAGCGGCTTCCAAGATGGCTGAGCGGGATTCCCTTCCGTTTCAAATACCCAATCGTCATCGTCTCCTCGGCTGCAAACGGTACTGCCGTATACCCATCGCCGTTTAACTCCTCACAGATAATACCGGAACATAAGGTGTAGCCGTTTAACCCTGTCATCAGATTTAACATCGTCGCACGGTCGTCCGCCTTGATCGTCTGCTTATATTCGAGGTTACTTAATACCTCCTCCGCAAAATAAAAGGAATTCTTATTGCCCTGCTCAAATGACAGGCACGGATACGGTTCTAAATCCGAGAAGGAAATGGACTCCTTCCCCGCAAGTGGATGTCCACTTGCGAGATACACATAAACCGCACAGTCAAACAACGGTTTAAACTCCAGTTCATTTGCATCAAATACCTTCTGCATGGCTTTCTGGTTGAAGCTGTTCAGATACAGGATGCCAAGCTCACTCCGGAAATTCTTGACATTCTCGATAACCTCACCGGTCTTCGTCTCATGGACAGCAAGCTCATACTCGTCCAGTGAGAAATTCCGCGCCAGCTTGATGAACGCCTCCACTGCGAAGGAATAATGCTGCATGGATACGCTGAACTTCCGCTTGTGTTCTGCAGCACCCATATATTTTTCTTCCATCATCTGCTGCAGCTCCACCATCTGTCTGGCATAGCTTAAGAACTCTTCGCCCTCGGTTGTCACAACGATACCGCGGTTCGTCCGCAGAAAGATCTCTATCTGTAATTCTTCCTCTAAATCATGAATTGTATTCGATAATGCCGGCTGCGATACAAAAAGCTCGCTCGCCGCCTTGTTCATCGACTTCATATCTGCAATTGTCACTGCATACCGTAGCTGTTGTAATGTCATATGCCACTCCTATTCTTTTCTTTTACTCACACACTGAATTCCCATCGCAATACCAAATGTCACGACCTCTGTAACCGGAAATGCCATCCAGACACCGGTTACACCAAAAAGCTTCGAAAGCATGAATGCCATCAGGCTGATCACAATGATTCCACGCGATACCGCGATCAGGGAAGATGCAAGTGCCTGTCCGGTCGCACTGAAAAATCCCGCCAGTACAATATTGACCGCCGCCACTAAGAACCCTAAGAAATAAATCCGGAGTCCCGGCACGGCAAACTTCGCTAGCTCCGCCGACTGGGCACTGTTGAAGATACCAACCAGTCCCTGTGCGAACACCCATACCGCAGACACAAGCACGATTGACAGGATAACTGCGATCACCAGCGACTGACGTAAGATCTTCTTGACATCCTCTTTGTCGCCATGTCCGTACGAGGTACTCGCAAGTGGCTGTAAGCCCTGCGATACACCATTAAAGATTGCCGTTCCGACGAGTGCAATGTTCGCGATCACACCGTATGCGGCAACTGCATTATTTCCGGATAACGCAAGCAGAATAAAATTAAACACAAGCGTTGTGATACTGTTTGCGATTTCACCGACAAATGCCACTACGCCAAGACCTGCTGCGGAAGCAAGCAGTTTGAAGCTCGGCAGATGCCATTTGAATACGATCGTATTTTTCTTCGATAGATAATGGATCATGCAGATACCGATGCTGATAATCGGTGACACGCCGGTTGCAAGTGCCGCGCCACGCATTCCCATGTGCATCGGGAACATAAATACATAATCAAATACAATATTGAACAAACTGCTGAGTAACGTTGCCGCCATCGCGATATTCGGTGCATTATCATTTCTTACAAAAGCAGTAAAGGTATAGTTTGCAATGAAAAACGGGGAAAAAAGCATCGCAATCTGCAGATATTCCGTTCCGATCGACAGGATATCCGCATCCGCTCCCATCAGCTTCAAAATCTCTGCCGGGAAAAAGTTTCCAAGCAGTGTAAATCCGATTCCGATCAGAACCGCGAACATCACAGCATTTGAGAAATACAGCCTCGATGTCTCATTATCGGTCATCTTGCAGAGCGAATACCTCGTTGCGGAACCAATCCCGATTAACGAACCAATGGCAAATAACAACCCATAAACCGGCAGTGTCAGATTCAATGCCGCAATACCAAGGGTTCCATTTGCCACGGAGATAAAAAATGTATCTGCGAGGATGTAGCACGACATGCCCATCATCGCAAATACATTTAAAAATATGAACTTTCTTAGTTTCTTTCCCACGTTCATCTGCTAGTTGCTATTTTCTGTGAAATAACCCTTTCTTCTCATAAGGCTGATGTTCGATGCCAAGCACCTTGTAGCCAAGCTTCTCAACTTCTTCTGTAAATTTTGCATCATCAAAGCCTTCTTCCGCTACGATCACAGTCTCCTTCTTCGCATGGGAAGAAGTGACTTTCTTCACCTTGAAATTATTTCTTACCATGTCGTTCATATGCGACTCGCACATACCACACATCATACCATCGATTTTTGCAATAATCTGTTCCATTTTGTTTTCCTCCTTAAACTACATGAATTTATATAGAATGTCAACCTCTCCTATGCTGTCTCCCGCTGCTTCTTTCCGAATTTGAACAGATTCAGACGAAGTGCATTGGTCACAACACAAAAGCTTGACAGACTCATCGCTGCTGCACCGAACATCGGATTCAATGTCCAGCCAAATAAATGAACCCACGCACCTGCCGCAAGCGGGATTCCTATAATATTGTAAATAAATGCCCAGAAGAGGTTCTCGTGGATATTCCGCAAGGTTGCCCGGCTAAGCCGTATTGCTGCCGGGACAACGTAGAACCGGCTCGTCAGCAACACTACAGCTGCCGCGGCGATGGCAATAGCCGTTCCGGCTCCGATTGCGATACCCATATCTGCACGTGTCAGTGCCGGGGCATCGTTCACGCCATCACCGACCATCGCAACCTTTCCTTTCTTCTGCAGATTGGCGATCACAGCCTCCTTACCATCCGGAAGCACGCCTGCGATCACTTCATCGACACCTGCCTGCTTGCCGATTGCCTGAGCCGTCTGCTCGTTATCACCGGTCAGCATGACAACATGGATACCCATATTTTTGAGCTCCGCGATTGCTTCCGGACTGTCCTCCTTCATCACATCGGCAACTGCCACCATACCTAGGATCTTGCCATCCTCCGCGAAGAATAATGGCGTCTTTCCTTCGGTTGCATACACATCTGCCTGCTTTTGAAGCTCTGCTTCTTCCTCTTTTTCTGTCTTGATCTGACCGAAAATATAGTTCCAGTTTCCGCCCTGCAGATGCTTTCCATTGCGGACGCCCATCAGACCATTTCCGGAAACTGCCTGAAACTCCCCGACACCTGCCTCCGTCTGGTTGTTCGCATCGCCCCATGCGATAATCGCCTTCGCGAGCGGATGCTCACTTTTTTGTTCCAGCGCATATGCGGCATGCATCAGATAGGATTCCTCACAGCCAACCGGATAGATATCTGTCACACGTGGTTCGCCCTTCGTGATCGTACCGGTCTTATCGAGTGCAACGATCTGTACCTTGCCTGTCTCCTCCAGCGAAACGGCCGTCTTAAATAAGATTCCATGCTTTGCACCCACACCATTTCCAACCATGATGGCAACCGGCGTTGCAAGTCCAAGTGCACACGGACAACTGATAACTAAAACGGAAATCGCTCTTGCAAGTGAATATCCTACCGGTCTTCCTACAAGCATCCAAATTACAAATGTCACGATTGCAATGCTGATAACGACCGGTACAAATACACCGGACACTTTATCTGCCACCTTCGCGATCGGCGCCTTCGTCGCCGCCGCATCACTGACCATATGGATGATCTGCGACAACGTCGTATCCTCGCCGACACGGGTTGCCTCACAGAGCAGATAACCAGACTGGTTGAGTGTCGCTGCGGATACCGGATCCCCTGGATTCTTGTCAACCGGGATACTCTCTCCGGTCAGTGCGGATTCATTGACTGCACTGTTTCCTTCCTTAACAAATCCATCCACCGGAATATTCTCACCCGGACGGACTGCAAACAAATCGCCGATATGGAGCTGTTCGATTGGCACTGTCTGCTCCACGCCATCCTTGACTAAGACTGCGGTCTTCGGTGCCAGCTTCATCAAGCCCTTTAATGCATCGGTCGTCCTGCCCTTTGACTTTGCTTCGAGCATCTTTCCGACTGTGATCAGTGTGAGAATCATCGCTGCGGATTCAAAGTAAAATTCATGCATATAATGCATGACTTGTGTCTCCTGTCCCTTGACAACTGCATCGGTCATTGCAAACAACGCATACACACTGTAGACAAACGACGCCGCAGAGCCAAGTGCTACGAGCGTATCCATATTCGGTGCCCGGTGTATGAGTCCCTTGAATCCATTTACGAAAAACTTCTGGTTTACGACCATGATCGCAACCGTGAACAGAAGCTGTACAAGTCCCATCGCTACGTGATTGCCCTCGAAAAACGGTGGCAACGGCCAGTTCCACATCATATGTCCCATTGACACATACATGAGCGGGATCAGCAGAACTACCGATGCGATCAGACGTTTCCGCATCAACGGTGTCTCGGTGTCTTTGAGTGCGTCATCCTCATCCGTCGCACCGCCAGACTGCTTTCCAGCCTTCATCTTCGAGGCTTTATAGCCGGCTTTCTCGACCGCCCGGATAATCGTCGCTGCATCTGCCGTTCCTTCCACACTCATCGAATTGGTAAGCAGGCTCACAGTACAATCTGTCACGCCATCCACCGCGGAGACCGCTTTCTCGACACGGGCACTGCAGGCGGCGCAGCTCATACCCTTCACTTTATATTGTTCCATGTAATTCTCCCTTCCAATGAGTTGTATGGAATTACCTAACATATATTTCCATATTGATTCATGCCATATACAATGTATTGAACCTAAGAAGTTCTAAAATGTTCTGTTTTACATTTCCATAAAATACGCCACCACCGCCAATTCGCCATCCATGGCTCAGTGGCGGTTTGTTTGAACACCGTGTTCAAACATGGCTATATTGCATACAGAACATTAAGAACTTCTAAGCTTCAAACATATCGTATATATTCATGAATCAATATGAAAATATATGATATTCATTCACTTAGCAATTTCACAATTATTTCTGATTCACTTATATTTACATCTTCACTTCATTAACTTTTGTAAAAGTGTTACTAACTCGTCAATCACTTCGTCGTTTCCTTGGCGGATGTTGTCAGCCACACAGGTTTTTACGTGGTTGGCGAGCAGTACCTTATTGAAGCTGTTGAGTGCGGATGTGACCGCAGAAACCTGTATCAATACATCCGTACAATATGCATCCTTCTCCAGCATGTTCTCGATGCCTCGCACCTGTCCTTCGATCCGCTTCAGCCGGTTCATCAGATCCTTTTTTTCTTTTTCCTGTCGTTCTTTATGTTTCCCAGAACAACAAGGACAATTCTTTTCTTCTTTATTTTCTTCCATACGTCAAATACCCCCTACGGGTATATAATATATACCGGTAGGGGGTATTTGTCAAGTTCACTATTTGATAAGATTTTTCAAGTGTCAACCGTTTGCGAATATACTATGCATATAGAATAATCACGCATACTATTTTTCTTTCACATAACCAGGGGTTGCATTTCTTCCAAGCTTTGCCAGCATTTCCTTGTCGCTTGCAATTGTTGCGCAGGCAACGGTCGTCAGCATATCACCTGTGATCGTTGCAGATGCACCGGACTGGAACGCGATCTCACCATCGTTTGTCAGAAGGGCGCGTCCGGCTGCCAGACGGATATTTGCCTCCGGGTTGATATAACGGAAGAATGCGATCGTACGCAGGATATCATCCTCGGTCAAAGACTCACGATCTTCGAGCGGTGTTCCCTTGATCGGCATCAGCGCATTGATTGGGATTGACTCCACGCCCGCTTCTGCCAGATCAACTGCCATGCTCAGACGATCCTCCCATGTCTCACCCATACCGATGATACCACCAGAGCAAGGACACATGCCCTCTGCCTTAACCGCCTTCAAAGTCTCGATCTTCTGATCGTAAGTATGTGTGGTACAGATATTCGGGAAGTTTCTTCTCGAAGTCTCGATATTATGATGGTAACTTGTCACACCTGCCTCATGCAGACGGTGCAACTGCTCTGGTGTCAGAAATCCCATAGACGCGCAGAGATCAATCTTACATTCCTTATGCATCCGCTCAAATGCGTGGATGGCTTTCTCGAACTCTTCTCCGGTCAGCGCACGGCCACTTGTTACGATTGAGAACCGGTGTACCCCATGCTCTTCATTGAAACGGCATGCCTCCATGATCTTCTCCTCGTCCAAGAAATCATACACCTCACAGTTTGTATGATTGTGCGCAGACTGTGCACAGAACTTACAGTCCTCCGGGCATCTGCCGCTCCGGCCATTGATGATCGAGCACAGATCTACATCCTCACCAATGAAATATTCACGGATCTTATCTGCACCTGCCCGCAACTCATCCAGATCACATGTCAGAAATATAGACAGATCATCGTCCTTTGTGATTCTTCTTCCCTTTATGATTTCCTCTGCCAGTTCCATCATTGTTGCCATTTTTCTCGTCTCCTTTTTCTCTTGTATTTTCACTCTTTATCATAGTCATCTAAGAAATGATGCTTCACACCATTCTGCTTGTATGCGATCACCGTACTCAGATTCACATTCTCCACACTCTTGAAGATGTTTCCTTCCACAAATGGATTCGTCTTCGCAAGCTCATGGATCAGTTTCTTCACTTCCAGACGTTTGGAATTGCTCTGTCCATCCTTATCACACGACGAACATGTATCCGTGAATTTGCAGGCACACTGGATAAAATGCAGATGGTTCGCATCGCGCCATGCTTCGATGTCATCCTCACGAACAAGATACAACGGACGGATCAGCTCCATGCCCTTGAAATTCGTGCTGTGAAGCTTCGGCATCATCGTCTGCACCTGCGCTCCGTATAACATTCCCATGAGGATCGTTTCGATCACATCATCATAGTGATGTCCAAGTGCGATCTTGTTACAGCCAAGTGCCTTCGCCTGACTGTACAGATGTCCGCGCCGCATACGCGCGCACAGATAGCAAGGTGATTTCTCCACATGAAAGACCGACTCGAATATATCCGACTCAAATATCGTGATCGGAATATTTAAGTTCTTCGCGTTCGTCTCGATCACCTGACGGTTCTCCGGACTGTAGCCCGGGTCCATCACAAGAAACTGCACTTCGAACGGAAACTTGTTATGCCGCTTTAATTCCTGAAAAAGCTTCGCCATCAACATCGAATCCTTCCCGCCGGAGATACATACCGCGATGTTATCACCCGGTTTCACGAGTTCGTATTCATTGATTGCTTTCGTGAACCTGCACCAGATTTTCTTTCGGAACCGCTTCCGTATGCTGTTCTCTACATCCTTTGCAAAATCCACATCTGTCTGTTCCGCCGGTTCCTGCATGGCAAGCATCAGCCATGCCATATAGCCGCCCTTTAAATTATA
>ENA-UESJ01001494-UESJ01001494.1-human-gut-metagenome-genome-assembly--contig:-NODE-1494-length-10912-cov-7.721366_pt1 | contig 10912 bp, 8 predicted proteins | sample MGYA00243000_ERZ508001 | MGnify/ENA primary metagenome ERZ508001 (study PRJEB26167, sample SAMN06115479) | human gut metagenome | host: Homo sapiens | place: China:Chongqing | collected 2015-03-03... | reverse complement strand
TGCTGCTCCACCGCCGACCTGACCAAGGAGCATTTTCAGCAGCGTGACATTTCGTATATCTGCTTCCACTATGCGCTCGACGGCGTGGACTACCCGGACGATCTGGGCGAGACGATGCCGTTTGACAAGTTTTACGCCGCCATGGCAAACGGCGCCGAGACGCGCACCTCGCAGGTGAACATCTCGGAGTTCGTGGACTATTTCACCCCGTTTCTCGAGCAGGGCAAGGACATTCTGCATGTCTGCCTGTCCTCGGGCCTGTCCGGCGTGTCGAACTCGGCGGAAAACGCCGCGCGCATCGTCCGCGAGCGCTATCCCGACCGGAAGATCTACATCGTTGACTCGCTCGGCGCGTCCTCGGGCTACGGCCTGCTGATGGACCGCCTGGCGGACCTGCGCGACGAGGGCATGTCCATCGACGACGTGCGCGACTGGGCCGAGGCGCACAAGCTGGAGCTGCACCACTGGTTCTTCTCCACGGACCTGACGTTCTATGTCAAGGGCGGCCGCATCTCGAAGGTGGCCGGCGTGTTCGGCGGCCTGCTGGATATCTGCCCGCTGCTGAACATGGATAACCTTGGCCGGCTCATCCCGCGCTCCAAGATCCGCGGCAAAAAGCGCGTCATGAAAGAGATCGTCGCCCGCATGGAAGAGCATGCGCAGGGCGGCCTCGACTACTCCGGCAAGTGCTACATCTCGCAGTCGGCGTGCTATGACGACGCGCGCGCCGTGGCCGACGAGATCGAAAAGAAGTTCCCGAAGCTCAACGGGAAGGTCGAGATCTACAGTGTCGGCACCACCATCGGCAGCCATACCGGCCCGGGCACCGTGGCCCTGTTCTTCTGGGGCGACGAGCGCAAGGACTGATTGGTCGATAAATTCCCCCCTTTATTTTTCCCATCCCAAACAAAATCCCCTGACCGTTTGGTCAGGGGATTTTGTCGTGTTTGGGCTGGAACTTGCGGCGCTGCCGGTCAGATCTTCGGCACGGGCGTCGGGCGGGCATCGTCCCAGACGGTCTTGGTATCGAACAGGTCGTCGAGCAGATTCGACTGGTAGTACATCCGGTAGCCGTCGATGTTGCGCCGGCCCTGACGGACATACCCGTCGTGGATCTGCACCCAGTGCTCGGCCGAGTCCACGTTGCAGAAATAGCGGAAGCCCAGGCCGTAGAGCGTGTCAAACTTTGCGCCCTTGTAGGCCTCCACGCCGGCAATGTCGCTGCCGAAGGGGTAGAGCAGCACGTCGGTCTCGCCGATGACGGCCGCAATCTGATCGTTCCACTTCTGCGCGTCGCTGGCCAGACGCTCGGGCGAAATGTCGCCGTAGGTCAGGTGGCCGTAGCTGTGGCTGGCGATCGTGTAGCCCTCGGCGCGCAGGGCGTCGGCCACGGCGCGCGCGTCCGTGCACGCCTGCGCAAAGGCCTCGTCGCCGAGCTTTTCCTTATAATCATTGCTGATGCGGTAGCCGAACGCGCCCTGATACCCGGTCACGGCGATGGTCGCGCGCGCGCCGCGATAGGAAAAGTCCGGGTGCTGGTCCAGGAAATCATCCAGCAGCGGCACGAGGTCGTAGCTGCCGTAGAGCGTCTGGCCGTCGGCGTCCACGTATTCACACGTGAGCTTGCCGTCTTTCATCAGCAGGCGCGAGGCAAAGCCGTCGCCGCCTTTGTCGGGCTTGCCGTCGCTGTCGCTGTCGGTCATATATTCGTAGTAGCACACGTCGTCCTGCGATAGGACGATGGGCTTTTTCCCGGCGGGGAGGTAGATGTCGCCCGCGACGTATTTCGTCGAGCCGTCGGCCTGCTGCTGCGGCCCGGCGACGTCGTGGATGTCCACGAGCACGAAGCCCCGCTCGTACAGGCTCTGCAGCACGGCGTTGAACTCCTTGATCGTGGCCATGAACTGGTTGTAGCCGCCCTGCTCGGGGTCGCCGTCAAAGGCGCGGGCAGTGTCCGCGATGAGCGTGTGGAAAAAGATGTGCGGAATGGTCGTGGGGTCGGCGTAGCGCACGGCCTGCGCCTTCTGCGCCTCAAAATCGGCCTTGGCCTGCTGCAGCTCCGGCACGTTCTCCCACCCGGCAAAGCCCGTCACGGCGGCGATGGCCTTGTCATAGTCATACTGCGCGGCGAGGTGCTTCGCCTCCGCGAGCACGGTGTCCTGCTCCGTGACCTGCGCGGTGGGCGTGGCCTGCGCGGCGGGATCGTTTTTGGGCGCGCGGTCATGCCGGCTCACGAGCACCAGCACCAGCACGGCCACCAGCACGATCACGACCAGCACGGCCGCGAACACCAGCGTCGACTGGCTCGGGCCGCGGCGCTGCGGCGCGCGGCGTCTGGCCGGGCGCGTCCGGCCGGCCGCGTCCGGCTTCGGCGTGTGTGCATCGCTGTCGGGCCGCGGGGTGCGGCGGGGGTCGGTTGTCTGCATACGAAGTCACCTCCGGGAGACCATTCGATTTCCAAAAATCTGTTAATTACTGCCTTTACTATACGCGCTCCGGCGGGCATTTTGCAAGCGTGCGCGTAAAATTCAGAATTGTTAAGGATCGCGCCCGGCCGGTTGTTACCCGGCGGGCGTGATGTCTTTGAGCGTGCCTTTGTTCGTGATCTGGCTGTAGGAGAACGACAGGTGGAACGTGCCGTCCGGCTGCGTCTCAACGACGGCGAGCTGGTCGGCCGAGCACTTGACGTGCAGCGCCGTGCCGCCCTTCGTCACGGTCAGCAGACCGCCGTCGTCGGTCGCGGCGTACTGGTCGATGGTGTAGTCCCCAGTGCCGGACACGCGGTTCATCCCCACGAAGCCGCCGTAGGTCAGCAGACCCAGAATGGCGACGATGACGATGATGCGGATAATGGTGATGACGGTTTTCTTCATGCGCACACCCCCTTTCCTGCCAGTGTAACAGGCCGGGCGGCATTTGGCAAGTACCCGTTGAGAATTCCGCTTTACAAGACACGATGTCTGGCATATACTATTCTACACTGGGTAGGCAGCACCATGCGCCGCCCGACGAGAGAATCCGAGAAAAGAGAGAAAAAGAGAAAAATGAATCTGTCCGTTGTTTTTGCCAAGATGGCCATGCTGGTGCTCATCATGCTCCTTGGCTACCTTTGTGCGCGCATCGGCATCACAGGGCCGGAGTTTAATAAGCGCGTGACGCCGCTGGTGATGAACGTCCTGCTCACGGCGACGATCCTCAATTCCGTGCTGAGCGTGCCGGATTTCACCGGCCGCGACATTGTCGATTACGTCCTCGTGCTGACGGCTGCGACCGTTTTGCAGATCGCCGCGGCGTGGTTTCTGCCGCGGCTGCTGCGCACACGCGGCGAGGACGTGGGTGCGACGCGGCTCGTGACGGCGTTTGGCAACGTGGGCTTTGTGGGCCTGCCGGTCGTCGCGGCGATCTTTGGCGACGAGATGGTCTTTTTCGCCTCGCTGGCGAACATCCCGTTCAACCTCGCGCTCTATTCCATCGGCGCGGCGCAGCTCTCTGGCAGCGCGGGCGCGCGCTTCGACTGGCGCAAGGTGCTCAATATGCCCGTCATTGCGACGCTGCTGTCGGTCGTGCTGCTGCTCTCGCGCATCCATGTGCCCGCCGTCATTGCCGACACGATCTCCACGCTCGCGGGCGCGACGATCCCGCTGTCGATGCTCATCATCGGCACGTCGCTCGGCGCGATCTCCGTGCGCGCCGCGCTCGCCGACTGGCGGGTCTACGTGGTGTCGGCGGTGCGGCTGCTCGTGTGCCCACTGCTGACGTGGTTGGTGCTGCGGCCGTTTGTCAGCGGCGCGCTGCTCGGCATTCCGGTGCTGCTCGCGGCGTGCCCGTCGGCCATGGTCGTCACGGCGCTGTGTCTGCAGTATGACCGGTCGGATGCGTTCGCGTCCAAGTGCATTTTTCTCAATACGATCCTGTCCGCCGTGACGATCCCGCTGCTGATCTGGCTGCTGTTCTGACCGGCGCGTGGGTGCTTTTTTCGCTGGTATTGTGCCCCTTGACTCCCTTGTGTAAAGGGTGCTGGCAGCCGTAAGACTGACTGAGGGATTGATAAATCCGGCCTTGCACAGACTTTGTATTTACAACCCCTCCGTCAAAAATCGGAGATTTTGCCACCTCCCCTTACACAGGGGAGGCATTGCCGAACGGCAATGTAGAATCCTACTCCCGCATATTCCTGATCGGAGGTTTCCCCATGATCGATCCTTTGATGTTCATTGCGCTGCTGCCGGCCGTCGTGCTGGTGGTGTATATCTACCGAAAGGACCGCACGGACAAAGAGCCGCCGGCCCTGCTCGCCAAGCTCCTGGGCTACGGCGCGCTCTCGTGCCTGCCGGCCATCGTGGTCGAGCTCATCCTCAGCGCCGTCATCGAGCGGCTGAACGTGCGCAATGTCTGCCTCGGCTATTTTCTCGAGGCGTTCGTCGTCGCGGGCCTGACGGAGGAGACGTGCAAGTTCCTCTTCCTGCGCACGACGTGGCGCAGCCCGGCGTTCGACTATCAGTTTGACGCCATTGTCTACGCCGTCATGGTCGCGCTCGGTTTCGCCGCGTTCGAGAACGTGAAGTATGTCTACAGCTATGGCTTCGCCACCGGCCTCGTGCGCGCGGTCACGGCCGTGCCCGGCCACGCGATCTTCGGCGTGTTTATGGGTTATTTCTACGGCTATGCCAAGCTCTCCGACTACTGGGGGCGCGATGAGGACAGGAAGGCCTACCTTGCGCTGAGCGTCGTCGTGCCGATACTGCTGCACGGGTGCTACGACTTTCTGGCCTTCGCGCAGGAGGGCGACAGCCGCTTCACGCTGCTGTTTTATGCGTATCTGATCGCGCTGTACGTGTTCGGCATCCGGCGCGTGAACCGCTCGTCACGCGACGACCGCCGCGTCACGCGCGAGACGGTGTTTGACTATTTCCGCCGCATGCAGTACCCCCTGCCGCCGCAGTACCGCGACCGGAACGACGACTTCTGGCGCTGAGCGGCGAGCAAATGCAAAGCCGCCCCTGTCGAACATGACAGGGGCGGCTTTTTGTTATTCTGCGTCCACAAACTGCCGGAACGCCGTCGGCAGCGAGATCTCCTCGCGCAGCTCGTCCGGCGTGGCCCAATGGTAGCGCGGCGGCATGGCCGAGCACTCGAGCGTGTAGCAGCGCATCGTCCAGACGATGTGCGTGAAGATGTGCCTGCCGTCGCGCGCGCTGCGCAGCCGCACATCGCCGAGGCCCTGCCCGCTGGCGTATTCGCCCGCCTGCCGCTCGTCGAGCAGGCCCGGCGTGTTCGGCAGCTCCCAGAGCCCGGCGAGCAGGCCGTGCTCCGGCCGCCGCTCGACGGCGAGCCGGTCGCCGCAGCGCAGGCAGAACACGGTGTAGTCCTCGGCGCGCTTGGCGCGCTTCGGCGCCTTGACCGGCAGGGCAGCCGCCGTGCCGTGCGCACGGGCGAGACACAGCGCTGCGATGGGGCAGACCTCGCACTGCGGCGCGCGGTTCGGGCCGCAGACGGTCGCGCCGAGCTCCATGAGCGCCTGCGTGAAGTCGCCGCAGTGCCCGGCGGGGTAGCACGCGCTCAGCGCTGCGGTGAGCGCGGCCTTGTGCGCGGCGGAGTCGATGGGCGTCGCGTCGTCGAGCACGCGCGCGCACACGCGCAGCACATTGCCGTCCACGGCGGCGGCCGGCCGCTCAAAGCAGATCGAGGCGATCGCCCCGGCCGTGTATGGGCCGATGCCCGGCAGGGCCAGCAGACCCTCCACCGTGTCGGGCCAGACGCCGCCGCGCGCCGCGACCTCCTGCGCGCAGGCCTGCGCCTTGCGCGCGCGGTTATAGTACCCCAGCCCCTCCCAGAGCTTGAGCAGCTGCGCTTCCGGCAGCGCCGCGAGCGCGAACACGTCCGGCGCGGCCGCGAGAAAGCGCGCGTAGTACCCGCGCACGGCCTCGACGCGCGTCTGCTGCAGCATGATCTCCGAGAGCCACACGTGGTACGGTTCGCGGTCGGCGCGCCAGGGCAGCGCGCGCGCGTGCGCCTGAAACCAGCCGAGCAGCGGCTGCACCGTCTGGGAAAGTCTGTGCGTGTCCATGGCTGCACCTCCCGAAAAAAAGTCTGCGCCCATTATAGCAGAAATCCCGCGGCGCGCAAAGCCCGTATTTGCCCGCCGCATTGCCCCAGTGGTGCGCAAAAAACCGGCCGCAGTGTGCACTGCGGCCGGCTTTCTATGTTTTCTGCTCAGCGTTTTTTCTTATTGCCGAAGATGCCGCTGCGTCCCTCGCTGACCGATTCGTTCATCGCCTCGGCATAGGCGCGCAGGCGCTCCTTCTGCTCGGATGTCATGTTCTTCGGCACGGTGACCGTGATCGTGACGAACTGATCGCCGCGGCCGCCGCCCTTGCTCTGCAGGTACGGGATGCCCTTGCCGCGCAGACGGAACACACTGCCCGGCTGCGTCCCCTCGGGGATGGTGAGCTTGACGCGGCCGTCGATGGTCGGCACCTCGATCTCAGCGCCGAGCGCGGCCTGCGCGAACGACACCGGCATCTCCATGAGCACGGAGTTGCCGTCGCGCTCGAAGAGCGGGTGCGGCTTGACAAAGACCGTGATGAGCAGATCGCCCGCCGGCCCGCCGTCCAGCCCGGCGTTGCCCTTGCCGCGCAGATTCAGCGCCTGCCCGTCGTCGATGCCGGCCGGGATCTTGACCTTGATGGTCTGATTCTTGCGCACGGCGCCGCGGCCGCCGCAGCGCGGACACGGCTGGTGGATGATCTTGCCGCGGCCACCGCACTTCTTGCACGCGCCGCTGGTCTGCACCACGCCGAACGGGGTGCGCTGCGTGGTGCGCACGCTGCCGGTGCCCTTACAGTCCGGGCAGACCTCCGGCGTCGTGCCGGGGGCGCAGCCGGTGCCCTTGCAGTCCGGGCACTGCTCGACGCGGCCGACGTTGATCTCCTTCTCGCAGCCGAACGCCGCCTCTTCAAAGGTGATGTTCAGGCGCACGCGCAGGTTTTCGCCGCGGCGCGGGCCGCTGCGCTGGGTCTGGCCGCCGCCGAAGCCACCGCCGAAAATGTCGCCGAAGCCGCCGCCGAAAATGTCACCGAAGATATCGCCGAAGCCGCCGAAACCGCCAAACCCGGCGCCGCCGGGGCCGCCGGCAGACGGGTCAAACGCCGCATGGCCGAACTGGTCATACTTCGCGCGCTTGTCGGGATCGGACAGCACCTCGTAGGCCTCGTTGACTTCCTTGAAGCGCTCCTCGCATTCCTTGTCGCCCGGATGCAGATCCGGGTGGTTGGCTTTGGCCAGCTTGCGGTAGGCTTTTTTGATCTCGTCCTCGGATGCGCCTTTTTCGACACCGAGCACTTCATAATAATCTCGTTTTTCAGCCATACATGAACCTCAACTGTCTATGGATTCCCCCGTGCGGGGGGTCAGAAAGCTCCAAATGCGGGCGCGCTTTTTGTGGCGCGCCCGCGTTGCTTAGCCCGTGGTCGGGGGCGGGGTGTTTACTTCTTGTCGTCGTCAACGACGGTGTAGTCCGCGTCGTAGTACTGCTGGCCGTCGCCGCCCTTGGAGCAGTCGCCGCTCTGGCAGTTCGGGTCACAGCCCGGGTTTGCGCCCGGCTGGCCGCCCTGCGGGTTGGCCTGCTGGTACATCTTCTCGCTGAGCTTGTAGAACACCTGCGTCAGCGCCTCGGTCGCGGCCTTGATGGCTGCGGTGTCGCTGCCCTTGAGGGTCTCCTTGAGCTCGTTGAGCTTGCTCTCGACCTCAGCCTTCTCAGCCGCGTCGACCTTGTCGCCCAGCTCCTCGAGCGTGCGCTCGGTCTGGTAGACCATCTGGTCGCCCTGGTTGCGGGTGTCGATCTCTTCCTTGCGCTTGGCGTCCTCGGCGGCGTACTGCTCCGCCTCACGGACGGCCTTCTCCACGTCCTCCTTGGACATGTTGGTCGAGGAGGTGATGGTGATGTGCTGCTCCTTGCCGGTGCCGAGGTCCTTGGCGGAGACGTTCACGATGCCGTTGGCGTCGATGTCGAACGTGACCTCGATCTGCGGCACGCCGCGGCGGGCCGGGGCGATGCCGTCGAGCTGGAAGCGGCCGAGGCTCTTGTTGTAAGCGGCCATCTCACGCTCGCCCTGCAGGACGTTGACCTCAACGGAGGTCTGGTTGTCGGCCGCGGTGGAGAACACCTGGCTCTTCTTGGTCGGGATGGTGGTGTTGCGCTCGATGAGCTTCGTGAACACGCCGCCGAGGGTCTCGATGCCGAGGGACAGCGGGGTCACGTCGAGCAGGACCACGCCCGCGACGTCGCCGCCGAGCACGCCGCCCTGGATGGCAGCGCCGTCAGCCACGCACTCATCGGGGTTGATGCCCTTGAAGCCTTCCTTGCCGGTGAGCTTCTTGACCATTTCCTGCACGGCCGGGACACGGCTGGAGCCGCCGACGAGCAGCACCTTCGTCAGGTCGGACGCGGTGATGCCGGCGTCGCTCATGGCCTGACGCACCGGGCCTGCGGTCTTTTCGACGAGGTGGGCGGTGAGCTCATTGAACTTGGCGCGCGTGAGCGTCACGTCGAGGTGCTTCGGGCCGGTGGCGTCCGCCGTGATGTACGGCAGGTTGATGTTCGTGCTCGTCACGCCGGACAGCTCGATCTTCGCCTTCTCGGCAGCTTCCTTCAGGCGCTGCATGGCCACGCGGTCGCCCGAGAGGTCGATGCCTTCGCTCTTCTTGAACTCCTGCACGAGGTAGTTGGTGATGCACTGGTCAAAGTCATCGCCGCCGAGGCGGTTGTTGCCGGCCGTGGCCAGCACTTCGATGACGCCGTCGCCGATCTCCAGCACGGAGACATCGAACGTGCCGCCGCCGAGGTCGTAGACCATGATCTTCTGGTCGGTCTCCTTATCGAGGCCGTAGGCCAGCGCGGCCGCCGTCGGCTCGTTGATGATACGCTTGACGTCGAGGCCGGCGATCTTGCCGGCGTCCTTGGTCGCCTGACGCTGTGCGTCGGTGAAGTAGGCCGGCACAGTGATGACGGCCTCGGTCACGGGCTCGCCCAGATAGGCTTCCGCATCGGCTTTGAGCTTCTGCAGGATCATCGCGCTGATCTCCTGCGGGGTGTACTTCTTGCCGTCGATGGTGACTTTATAATCCGAGCCCATCTCGCGCTTGATCGAGCTGATCGTGCGGTCCGGGTTCGTGACGGCCTGACGCTTTGCCACCTGGCCGACCATACGCTCGCCGGTCTTGGAGAACGCGACGACGGACGGGGTGGTGCGATGACCTTCCGCGTTGGGGATAACGGTCGCTTCGCCGCCCTCCATGACGGAGACGCAGCTATTGGTAGTGCCAAGGTCGATACCGATAATTTTACTCATAATGATTTCCTCCTGTATTGAAAGCAGATTGTGTATACGAATTTATATGGGATCAGTTTGCGACTTTCACGACGGAATACCGCAGCACGCGGTCGCCGATGCAAAAGCCCTTTTCAAACTCCTCCACGACAACGCCCTCGCCGTAAGCATCATCCTCGATGTGCATGACGGCGTTGTGGCGGTTGGCGTCAAATGGTTGGCCGACGGCTTCGATCGCCGTCACACCGAGCTGATTGAGCGCGGTGTTGTACTGGTTCATGATCCCCTCAAGGCCCTTGCGGGCGGGATCGTCTGCCGGGGTCTGCGCCAGAGCGCGGGACAGACTGTCGTACACCGGCAGGAACTTTTTGAGCGTGTCGCAGCGGACGTCCGCGTAGATCGCTTCGCGCTCGCGGGTGCTGCGGCGGCGGTAGTTGTCGTATTCGGCGAGCAGGCGGAGGTACTTGTCCTTCTCCGCCGCAAGATCGGCTTCGATCTCTTTTTTCGTCTCTTTCTTTTCTTTGGGTTCTTTTTCTTTTTTGGCTTCCTTCTTGTCGGCCTTTTTTTCGGCCTTCTTGACCGGGGCCCCTTCGGTCTCTTCGGTCTTGGCGGCCGTGTCGGCCTTTACGTCTTCAGCGGCCGGAGCCGTTTCCGGCGCCGTCTGCTTCGGGTCGTTCGTTTTCGTGCTCATCTGTATCGTCTCCCTTAATGATCAGCTTGTTGTCCAGCCCGGGGGGCGGAAGCGTGCCGCCGCCGAGCAGCTTGGAAAGGCCGGCCGCAATGAAGCTGAGCTTCGCGGCGACCTTGGAATAGTCCATGCGCGTCGGGCCGACCACACCGATCAGACCGCGCATATTTTCGCCCGCATCATACGTTGCGAGCACGACGCTGCTGTCGCGCAGCTCCTCGGCCACATTTTCCGGGCCGATGAGCACGCGCACCTCATTGTCGCCGCCGAGCTGCTCCATCGGGATGTCGAGCAGGTTGCTGCCGTCGGACAGGTAGCTCATGAGGCGGTGCGCCTTGTCAGGGTCGCGGAACTCCGGCTGGTGCAGCAGCTGCGACTCGCCGACGAGGTACGTCTGCGCGGCGCCCGCGCCCGTGAGCACCTCGATGGCGAAGGCCGCGATCACGGCCGTGATGCCGAGGTTGTCCTGCGCGGCGCGCTCCGCCGAGCGGATCAGCACCGGGGTGATGTCGCTCTCGTGGATGCCGGTGAAGTGGGCGTTGAAGACGGTGGCCAGCTTCTGGATCATGCTCTGCTCGGCCGAGACCGGCAGGTGCACGAGCTTGTTTTTCACCGTGTCGTCGCTCAGGAGCAGCACGATGATGAAGCTGTTCGCGTCGAGATAAATGAGGTCGAAGCGGCGGATCGTCACGCCGGCGCTCGTCGTGAGCGTCACGGCGGGGTAGTTCGTCAGCTGCGAGGCGAGACGGCTCGCGTCCGTCATGAGCTCGCCGCGCTGGTGGCGGCCCGTCAGGCTCTGCGTGATGGCCTGCGTCTCTTCGGCGGTGAGGTCCTTGTGCTCCATGAGCTCGTTGACGTACATCCGGTAGCCGAGCGGGGTGGGCACGCGGCCCGC
>ENA-UESJ01001491-UESJ01001491.1-human-gut-metagenome-genome-assembly--contig:-NODE-1491-length-10922-cov-10.281973_pt1 | contig 10922 bp, 8 predicted proteins | sample MGYA00243000_ERZ508001 | MGnify/ENA primary metagenome ERZ508001 (study PRJEB26167, sample SAMN06115479) | human gut metagenome | host: Homo sapiens | place: China:Chongqing | collected 2015-03-03... | reverse complement strand
GGCATTGGGAGCCCGGATGCGCATGAAATGTGCCAGTGTGGGCGCAATATGTTCAATGGTTACAGGTGTCTGGATAATGGCCGGTTTCACGGAATGTCCCATGAAAATCAGCGGTGAGGGAATATAGGAATGACGTACCACCTTGTTGTCGCCGCCGTTTTCGTTGACGATAGTCCATCCGGGGAGGACATCGATTACGAGGTCACCCGAACGTTTGCGGTGGTAGCCGTTACGTATTTTGTAGATTTCCGGAGTCCATGAACCCAGCAATAGCCGGTTAGCCGAATAGGCTTCGTTCACTCCGCTGAACTGCATCAGGAATTCTGCTGACTTTTGTTGGATCTCTGCCAGATTCAGTTCTTTCTTTTCCAATAACTTATGATTCAGATAAATCTGCTGGTTATGGTGAGCTTCCACATACTTTCCTTCGCCATACGTAGCCATCAGGTACATATTCAATAGGGCGGCACAACGGTTGAGATAAAACTCTCCGCCGGGAATCTTGTACAATCCCGAGTCAGCCGATTCGCTGTCCGTATATCCGGTGGAAGTGACGAAAATAAGCACGTTTTGTAGTCCTACCTTCTTGTCGAGCACGTCGAGTAGGTTGGCGATACTGCGGTCGAGACGTACGTATGTGTCTTGTATTTCCATAGCACATTCCTGTACGGATTTGTGCGCATAGTTTCCAGCATAGTAAGTGAGTGCCAATAAGTCAGTAATGTCATCCATGCCGATGGAGCTTTTGTTCAATGCTTCTTCGGCAAGCGCATTCACTTCATCATTCACAAAAGGGCTGGCGATGAAGCGGCGGTATTTATTACTGCGGTCATCATCGAATTTATATTTGAAGAGCATATCCCGCCAATCTGGCAGGAAAGTGTACATGCCCCGCGGAAATATGGGTTCCCATGTCATACCGGCAATACGGAAATCAATCGCTTGACGGTCGTTATATTGGCTTGCCCACCACGGAAACTCTCCATAATAGGTGGTTCCACTCCATTTTCCGGTGTTGGGATTGAGCCAGAAAGCTGCATTTCCGGCATGTCCGGCTGCAAAAAGTGCGGCATCGCAATCAGGTGCAATGGCATATACGAGTCCTTTGCCTTGTGTCGCTATTTTAAGCTCGTCGGCAATGGTTGAAGTCAGTAGTTTGGTGGGGGCGACAGTCTGGTCGGTGTAATACCCCATAAATGCCGTGTCGTCTGTGCTGTTAACGGGGCGAAGGGTAGAGGCATCCATCCAGCGTTGAGAAATAATTCCGTTCATGGAAGGCGTCGTACCGCTATAAATAGCCGCTATGGCAGAAGCGCGGTCTATACCGCAGAAGGTATATTCGGCATTATGGAACACTCTTCCCTCTTTCCAAAGACGTTTGAAGCCTTTCTCACCGTAGAGTGACGAAAAAGCTTCCAGATAGTCCGTACGTAATTGGTCAATCGTCAGCCCTACCACTAATTTAGGGGCGGCAGGTAGTGACTGGGCTTGTAGCCCGGTGAAAGTCAGTACGGTGATGAGGGAAGTTAGTAGTCCTTTCATTATTTCTTTTTAGATGTCACAATCAGATTGCTTGCTGAACGTATCAGCAAAACGAGTGCCAAAGGTACAACAGCAAAGTCAAATCTTTGCGGAATTACAGGAAAAAGCACTATAAAAAGTGTTAAAACGACCAGATTCAAGGTCAAGTACCAGCATTTCTTCCCTTTTCGGACACAATATACGATGTAGGGAAGGAAAAGAAGTTGCCCCGGATGGAAAACCAATAACAGGAAATTGGAGCTGACTGCCGGGTGTTGGGAGAAGAGTGCGAGAAATGCAAGGACACATCCCACAATACCTGCTATACCAAAAAGGAAGAGGTCGATTCCCCATAATCCGGTTCTCCGGCGGATTCCATAGATTGTGGCGGCGGCTGTCAGTATGAATAAGAGTAAGGAGCATTGAAGCGGAGTAGGCATCCAGTCGCTTTCATCCGGTTCGGGAGTGGCATCAACAACCAGTTCGTTGGCCGTTATGAGTGGGCGCTGGATAGAATCGCCTTTAATTTGTGCACCATCGAAAGCATCCATCAGGTAGAATGGGGCAAACATCATCTGACGTTGTGTGATGGGCTGGTCGGCTTCACTTCCGATACAGAGATCAATGCCGAAACGTGCCCACGGATGTCCTTTGCAATACTGATGTACAATGTCGCGGAAAGTGAGGGAGCCATCCTGCGGTTCTGCGGGATAAATCACTTTTCCTGCAATGCTTTCTTCTATCTTGTCCCGGGGGCGGGTAGCACAATTATCGTAAAAGAAATTATAACGATACACCCGGTTTTCCGGACGATAGTTTTCTTGTAATAACCGGATCAGTTCTGTCTTTTCTTCATCGGTCAGATTGAGCGTTTGCTGCCATACGCTGCGTCCGAAAAATGCGTATTCAGCTGCAAAACGTTCATAATCCGTTGCTCCCAGTTGATAGTCTGTTTCTCCGAGCGAGAAGCGGAAGATGAAGTTGGGAGTGTTGAAACTGAACAATCCGTAGTTGAATACAACGTCAATCCCTTGTGAAGGATTTTCGTAACGGATGGCTGTGTGTCCGAAACCTTATCAGAAAGACCGTATTACGAAGGTCACAACTGTAAAGGTGCCGTAAGGCAGAAAGGACGCAAACATGAAGTACGATGCAAGAGCCTGTCAGTTTAACATGGACATCGGCTGCGTGGAGTTGCTACTCCGGGATGGGAGAAAAATCTCCATCGACTGCACCGGGGTCGAGGATGCGCTGGATGTGACAATTGCTCAGCAGACGGAGCTGGATTATCTCATCTACAATGACCCGCTGGGCTACGCGGATTTGATTCTGAACGGCAATCTAGAAGAATACTTGAAAAACGTAACCGGGAGCCATGGGCTAGAAGATTAAGAGAAAAGCGCAGAGCACCTTATTCAGAGTGCTCTGCGCTTTTCTGCATCTTGCGCCATTGTTGCGGGGTCATGCCGTACTTTTGCCGGAACAGTTCGTAGAAGTGGGTGCGGTTGGTAAATTTGAGTTGTAGGGCGATTTCACTGACGGAAAGTGTTGTTTCCCGCAGCAGCCGTTCAGCCTTCTGGAAACAGAAAGTCATGCCATAATCAAAAAGGCACAGACCGGTGCGCCGCTGGACGATGGAATTGAGGTAGCTGCCATTGTAATTCAAAAGCCGTGCCAGTTCGCTGCGAGGCAGCCGACCATCGGTATCCTCCAGCAAACGGCTGATGCGTAAAAAGAGCAGGCTTTCGGGGCTGCTGCTCAGGTGCACCGGGGTGACGTAGAACCCGGACAACAGAAAATCGAACAGTTCGCAAAGTGCGCCCTTCAAATAATAGGTGGCGGCGGCACTGGGTTCGTGCAGGATGTGGGTCATGCGGGCGATGAGCGCTGTCAGGGCTTGAACGCTATCGGTGTTTTCCGGTGTGGGGAAAAGGTCCTGGTACTCCTTCCGGAGGTCCTGGCCCAGATTTGCCAGCATGAATTGCAAAACAGGATTTTCCGGCAGATGACGCTCGGCTTCAAATAATTGCAGGGATGCAGATTCCGTCAGGCTGCGGACAAAATCTACGGACAGACCAATAAAACAGAGCTTGGCAGGGCCTGTGAACCGTTCGTTATGGAGGATGCTGCGGTTCACCAGACAGCAGGTCCCGGCACGGTAGGGATATTCTTTTTCCTCGATCTGTTGGATGACCTCTCCTTCCAGCACCAGCATCAGCTCAAAATAATCGTGGCGGTGCAGCGGACGGGAGCTGAGCGCACGGAACAAAGCATCCATAGAGTTTTCATGCAGCCAGCAGCCATTCGGTGAGAACATCTGAATGCTGTATTGGTCGGTTTCCCCCAGACCGGTACAGGACTCCAGCGTGATCTGCACCGGGGACATGATCTTGTAGAAGGTAGAGAGCTGACTGCCCTGATTTTCAACCTCCAAAATATTCTCGTAGCTGGTGGAATCCGGTTTCATGAAAGCGTCTCCTTTTCTGTAATGTGCGAATATGATACACTCTGATAGATGCGGCACACGATGCTGTCATTGTGGAATGTGAACGGAATTGCTAAAATATAGGCACAATACAAAAACATTCTGTAAAAGCTGTGTGGCCGATGGCTTTATTATAGAGTGCTTTTGAAAAAATGTAAAGCGACAGACGCATTCTGTCGCAGAGAATGATACAGCACGTCTTGAAAGGAGAATCCCCATGTCTGCACCTGCAACGACAGAGAAAAAATATCTGAAATGGTATCAGAAGCTGGCCTACGGTTCCGGTGATCTGGCCTCTAACTGCTCCTATGGTCTGGTTTCCAGCTTTGTACTGCTTTATCTGACCGGAACACTGGGTCTGGACAGCGCCATCATCGGCTCTTTGATGCTGGCCTCCAAGGTTCTGGACGGCATCAGCGATGTGATCTTTGGCACCCTGATCGACCGCACCCACTCCAAGCTGGGCAAGGCTCGTCCCTGGATGCTGTTTGGCCAGGTAGGCGTTTCCCTCTGCCTGTTTTTGCTGTTTGCCATCCCGGCTGGCAGCACCACCATGCAGTACATTTACTTCTTCATCGTGTACACGGCACTGAATGCAGTGTTCTATACTGCCAACGGCATTGCCTATTCCTCTCTGGTGGCGCTGATCACCAAGAACAACAATGAGCGTGTGCAGCTGGGCTCCTTCCGTTTTATGTTTACGGTCGTCACCAACATCTTTATGGGCTTTGCCGTTACCGGCATGGTGGAGAAGTTCGGCAGCGGTGCCGCAGGCTGGCGTACCACGGCTCTGATCTTCGCTATCGTTGGTCTGGTGGTCAACACCATCAGCTGCCTTGCTGTTAAAGAGCTGCCGGAGGAAGAACTGAGCGATAACACCAGCGAAGCCGCAGAGGAAGGCAAAGCAGTTGCCAAGGAGAAAAAGCATGGCTTTGCCGAGACCGCTAAGATCCTGATCCACAACAAGTATTACCTGATGATTCTTGCCATCTACATCGTATACTACATCATGAGCAACCTGACCACCGGTGCCGGTGTGTTCTGCGCCACCTATTACTGGGGCGATGGCAGCCTGCTGGGTCAGTTCTCCATGATGAAGATGTTCCCCGTTATCATCGCACTGGCCATTGCGCCTGTCCTCATCAAAAAGACCGGCAGTATGCAGAAGGTCAACTTCTGGGGCTACGCCATCAGCAGCGTGCTGGGCATTCCCATGATCTACTTTGCCATGCAGAAGAACCTTTCCATGTTCCTGCTGTTCATGTTCATTAAGGGCATCTTTGCAGGTACCCTCAGCGGCTCTTTGAATGCCCTGATCGCTGAGGCCAGCGGCTACACCACACGCACCACCGGCATCCACATGGACGGTATGATGTACAGTTGCTCCTCTCTGGGCGTGAAGGTCGGCGGCGGCATCGGTACTGCGGCTGTGGGCTGACTGCTGAAGCTGGGCGGCTTTGTGGGCACCGCAACGGTCCAGAGCGAAAGCGCCATTCGGATGATCTTCAACCTGTACATCACCTTCCCCTTCGTGATCGGCATCATTATCACGGTGCTGCTGGCTTTCCTGGATGTGGAAAAGGCCAATAAGAAGTGGGATGCTGAACATCAGAAAGAGGCACAGGCATGATTCGACAGAATTTCAACGCAGATTGGACAGTAGAAAAGGGCGATGGCAATTCCCGGATGAATTCCTTTCTGGGAAATACCCAGACCAAAACCGTACATCTGCCCTACGATGCCATGATCCATGAAGCCCGCACCCCGGACACGAAAAACGGTGCACAGACCGGTTTCTACCCCGGCGGCGAGTACATTTTTCAGAAGCATTTCACCGCACCCCAGGCGTGGCAGGGCAAGCCGGTGTAGCTGGTGTTTGAGGGCGTGTACCAGACGGCGCTGGTCTACCTGAACGGCTGGCTGCTGACCCGGAACGTGAACGGCTATGCGGAGTTTACCGTGGAGGCTGGCCCCTACCTGAAATATGGTGCCGACAACCTGCTGAAGGTCATTGCAGACAACAGTCTGGAACCCAACAGCCGCTGGTATACCGGCAGCGGTATCTACCGCCCGGTGCGGCTGCTGGTGGGCAACAAGGTCTATCTGCCGCAGGATACTGTGCGTATTACCACCCGGGAGGCGGGCGAGGGCTTTGCCCTGCTGGATGTGACGGCACAGGTGCAGTCTGCCAGCACTGTTACAGAACGGGTGACCCTGCAGCAGACCATCTGCCGGGAGGGCACGGCAGTGCTCACCGACCGGCAGAATCTCCTGCTCCGGCCCGGCGAAAGCAGAACCGTCTCCTTCCGGTACTGCGTGGACAGCCCGGCTCTGTGGAGCCCTGAGGACCCCAACCTCTACACCAGCACCCTGCAGGTGCTGGAGGGCGAGGAAGAACTGGACCGGGAAGAGACCAGCTTCGGCATCCGTACCCTGAGCATCGATGCAGCGCATGGGGTACGCATCAATGGGCAGACCGTCAAGCTGCGAGGTGCCTGCATCCACCACGACAACGGCATTCTGGGTGCAGCTACCCTGCCCGATGCCGAGGAGCGCCGCATCCGTCAACTGAAGGAAGCGGGCTTCAATGCCATCCGCTCCTCCCATCACCCGGCAGGGCGGGCGCTGCTGGATGCCTGCGACCGGTACGGTGTGCTGGTGATGGACGAGCTGAGCGACGTATGGAACCTGCGGAAGAATCCCTACGACTATGCCCTGTACTTTGAGCAGGACTGGAAGCAGACCATTCAAAAGATGGTAGCCAAGGACTACAACCACCCCAGTGTGATTTTGTACTGTGTGGGCAACGAGATCTCCGAGGCAGGCTCGGAAAGCGGCGCAGAGACCAACCGTCGGCTTTGCAACACCTTCCGGGAGCTGGACCCCACCCGCTACACCACCAACGCCCTTAACGGTCTGATGGCTGCCGGTTACCGTCTGCGGGAGATCATGGGGGATGTGATGCGAAAGTTCCCGGCGCAGCCCGGTCCCTCCGGCGGCGATGGCGGCGGCAGCAATGCCCTGAACAGCTTTATGAGCCTGATGTCCGGGGAAAAGGGGGACTACTTTGCCACCCATCCGCTGCTGACCGAAGCGCTGTCCGGCTGCGAGGATTCTTGCGATGTGATCGGTCTGAACTACCTTACCGGACGCCACGTGCTGGAGCATGAGCTGCATCCCCACAAGGCAGTGCTGGGTACCGAGACCTACCCGGCAGATATCGTGCGGCTGTGGCGCATCGTGGAGGAAAACCCCCACATGATCGGCGACTTCACATGGGCCGGCTACGATTATCTGGGAGAGGCCGGCTGCGGCATCTTCCATTACGATGGCGGTGCCAACTTTAGCAGCATTTACCCGGAACGCACTGCCTACATTGGAGATCTGGATTTGCTGGGCAACCGCCGCCCCATCAGCTATCTCCGGGAGAGCGTTTACGGTCTGCGGAAGGCACCCTATCTGGCAGTGCTGCGGATGGAGCGCAACGGTCAGACCTCCAGCAAGACCCCTTGGATGTTCAAGGATAACCTTTCCAGTTGGACATGGCCCGGTTTTGAAGGGCAGACGGCTTCGGTGGATGTGTACTCCGCCTCGGAGGAGGTGGAGCTGTTCCTGAACGGAGCTTCTCTGGGCCGCCGTGCCATGGTGGATTTTACCGCCACCTACAGTGTGCCCTACACTCCCGGCGAGCTGAAGGCTGTGGGCTATACCGGCGGTTTGTGTGACGGCGAGTTCACGCTGCGCACCGCACAGGATGCACAGATGACCCTTACAGCAGATCGTAAGACCCTGCAAGCCAACGGCGAGGATGCCGCCTTTGTGATGATCCAATTCGTGGATGCAAATGGCACCGCAGATCTGCACACCAAGCACACCCTGAAGGTGGAGTTGGAAGGTGCAGGCATTCTGGAAGCCGTAGGCAGCGCAAACCCCTGCTCCGAGGAGCGTTACGACACCCCGGAAAGCGAGACCTTTGACGGCTGCTGCATGGCGGTGGTCCGTGCAGGAGAAGCTGCCGGCGAAATTCATCTGACTGTCACAGCAGATGACAGCGTTCAGAAGCAGCTGACGATTCTGGTTCAGAAAGCAGAGGGCTGAGGCTCAAAATAAAAACAGGGTGCGCCCCTGAATAGGACGCACCCTGCCAAAGACCACAGACGATAACGATATGTACAACAGGGCGTTCCCCGTCGGGAACGCTCTGTTTCTCTTTGCTGGGGGCATGATGAGCCTGCTCCGCCTGCCATGCGGCAAATTCTCTTTGCCCTTCTTCTCTGTTCCAGCAGGCAAGGATGGCCGGGTAGAATGCCCGTGCCAGACGGTCGATGACTTCATCGGGATAGGGGGAAGTGTTTGTGGACTTTTTCTTTTTGTTCAAACGCACGCTCCTTTGGACATCTGTGAACAGCATACCATGTGCCTGATGTTATGCTGTCTGGTCTTTAACATCTGCGAGTGCGGCTTCCAGAGAAGCAAGGTAGTCCTTGTGCTTGTGAATGATCTCCAGAATCACATCACGCTGTGCATTATCGGGCATTTGCTCCAACTGATAGTTGAACGCAATGCGGAAACGAGTGGTCACATCTTCCAATGCTACATACCTGTACCGCAGATCTTCCGGGTAAGCATCGCTGTCGTAAATCGATTCAAACTTTCGGAATGGCATGACAGGAGCTTTGCCCGGAACACGAATCACACCGTCAGCGTCAGGCTTCGGTTCCACCTTCAGCTCCGGGTGCAGAATATCCTGCAAGGTCTGTGCACGGTCATTGTAGGCCGCCCTGGCAAGGCGGTGCATATCCGCTTTGGACACTTTCATCTGTCCGGACAGGATGCTCTGCTTTAAGCCCGGCATCAGTTCTTCCGCAATCTCCACGCCTTTCATATACTTCGAGGCGCGGATAACGGTGTCCTTGCTCACACCGTTTTCTTCTGCGATTCGGTCGCAGGTTTTGGTGCTGTCGATCAAGTTCGCATTTAGCGAACTTGATTTTGCATCGCTGCTCTTGCGATCACCGCCGTGCGCGGCTTTTTCGGCTTCATACTGTTTGCCCATCAGGTAGTACTTCTGCTCCGGGGTGAGGTTGCGCCGCCCCAACTGGTTCTTACAAATCCAAGCGAGAACTTCTTCTCGGCTTTCAAACGGGAGTGGCATCGTGGAGAAAGAGATTTCGGGATGTTCCTGAACGATCTCATAACGATTGTGTCCGTCAACAAGGATGTTATTCCAAACGATCAAAGGAGAAAGCAGCTTGCCTTCCTTGAGGATATTTTCTTCAAGCTGCTTAAATTCATCATCGGTCAGAGGGGGAATCTGGGACTGAAACTCCGGGTCGATTTTTAGATCGATCATATGCGCACTCCTTTATCTCTCCTGCTGCGCCGGTTCTTCCTCCCGGAAAAAGGACGCAACATTCTGCTTTGCGGTTTTCAGCTTGAGCAGTTCGGACTTGGCTTCCTTGTACTGCTCGTAGAACTTTGCCTTTTCGGATGCCAGCTGCGCATACTCGGCTTCCAGTTTCTTCGGGCTGGGCAGCTTGTTGATATCATTTGCCTTGAAATAGGCTGCTGCCGCCCGGTGCGCTGTCAGCTCTGCACGGTGCTGTTCTTCAAAGGCTGCGGGTCGTTTTGCAGCTTTTAACTGCTGTGCAACGCTCTTGGTGCTGGCGTAGGCTGCGACATAATAGCGCAGCTCATTGTTGGCTTTCATGCGACCTTCGAGGTCTTTCACCACCGCCAACGAATCGTGGAACTTGGTATCAAGCTCTGTAATTCTCTGGTCGAGTGCGTCCTCGTCAGTCAAGCCCTTTTCTTCTAGGAGAATCAAGGTCTGTGCCATGGCTTTGAGGTTGTGTTTTTTCGCCCAACGCTCGTAGCCGATGCCCTTGCCCTGTTTCAGCTTCGCCTGAATATCCACCAGTTTCCCGATGTGGTCAGACTTGGGCTGAATGGTGCGTTTACGCTCAGCATTTTCTTGCAAGGCGCCAAGCACTTCTGCCTTGTCGAACTTGTCACCGAGATGTTTCGCTCGGATAAACTTCGTTCTGCCAGCAGGCAGATAGCTCAGACACCCACGGCTTTCCTTGACGGCAATACCATACTGCTGCATGAGCCTGTCCGAAAAATCTTCAAAGTTCGTTGCGTTGTCCAGCACATCCGTGATCTGTTTCCGCAAAATTTCTTTTGCGGTCTCAAACTTCGTTTGTGTAGGCTGCTGTCCGGCTGCGAGCAGGGCTGCGTTTTCACGGTCAAGTTTCAACTGGCCACGCCTACGCGCCCAATACTCCGCTTCGCTTACGCGCTCTTTCGAGACGTTGAGCAGGTCAATCTGGTATAGTCCGGCACCTTCGCACAACTCCATGACCTCGACACGCAAGTGCCGCATGGTCTGGGCAGTGCTGGAGTGCTTCATGCCCTCTAGCCAGTCACGGGGCTTCTGCATATAGGGCTTGCGTTCCACCTCGCGCATTCGGATGCTGCCGATTACGATGTGGACGTGGATGTTTCCCGAATGGTTATGCCCATCCGGGTGAGTGCAGACGATGGCAGGATGACCGGGAAAGCTGTCCTTGCAGAACTGCAAACCGAGGGCTTGCGCTTTTTCCATGGTCAAGCCGTTGTCGGCTGCATCTCTTGGGTCAAAGCTGATGATATACTGGTGGCTTTTGATATCACCATGCTGGTTGTTCTTGCCGTACTTTCGGTTTGCCAGCAGACAGGCCGTTGCAAACGAAAAATCGCCGCACTCAAGGGTGTCGAGCAGATACGATTCCCGCAGCATTGGTCTGCCATGGTCGTCCAGAAGTTGCTTTCCGGTGAACGCATCGTGCTGGTAGATCAGGTACGCTTCGATGGCGGTGTAGTCCGAGTTCTTAGAGGCGATATGCTTGAGCGTTGCCATACAGTTCACCCAGAA
>ENA-UESJ01001489-UESJ01001489.1-human-gut-metagenome-genome-assembly--contig:-NODE-1489-length-10930-cov-7.570718_pt1 | contig 10930 bp, 13 predicted proteins | sample MGYA00243000_ERZ508001 | MGnify/ENA primary metagenome ERZ508001 (study PRJEB26167, sample SAMN06115479) | human gut metagenome | host: Homo sapiens | place: China:Chongqing | collected 2015-03-03... | reverse complement strand
AATAAAGGCAGGCTCACATAAGGATACTTTTAAAAAGTGACCGATTGAGAGCAGCACAACGCCACAGAGATTTAAAACTCCGTGGCGTTGTGCTTTTTTATAGCTAACAGGAAAATGATTAGAAAAAATTTTGATTTTTGATTAAGGTTGCGGGCGTAACAGTTACTGCAAAGTGATTTATTCTACAATGGCGGCGTCCGTCAGTCTGGAATAGTGAGCAGTATATTTCCGTAAAAACAGCAAAGCCGCCCAGTTTCGGACGGCAAATTGGCACAGGCTGTGTTTTATACTCCCCAAAGCAACATGCCAAGTGCGGCAGAAAAGAGTATCATTATAATCGGCGACGGTGCAGTTTTTTTGATTCTTTTATATCCGAAATGTGTCAGCCACAGAATGGCAAAGACCAAAATGGATTTAGGATCCGGAGCAAGCGCCGAATATGCTCCTTGTTGATGCCGGTTTTTCTGCATCGGTATATCGCCAAAGCAAAGCCAAGCACCATACCACAGGCGATAATGATTCCGTACCAAGCAATATTCAGCCCTTCAATCCCGAAAAGATTTTCTATTGCATATCGGTTCAATTCCTTGTTTCCTCGCTTTTCTCAGTCTACCCGCAGCATACGGTAACCGACGCCGATATGCGTCTGAATGTATTGCGGACTGTCCTTTTGCGACTCCAGCTTTTTGCGCAGTGTCGCCATAAACACCCGCAGAGAAACAATATCGTTTTCCCAGCTACTGCCCCAAATCTGCTGTGTGATATAGGTGTGCGTCAGAACCTTTCCGACATTATGGGAGAGCAGACACAAAAGCTTGTATTCGATCGGGGTCAGGTGCAATTCCTCACCGTTTAAATAAGCGCAGCCGGCGGCATAATCAATTTTAAGCTTGCCGTTTTGGAAAACGGGTGAGTCGGCGTCGCCGCTTGCCTGAAGAAGCAGCAGCCGTCTTTGCGTGACCCGAAGGCGTGCCAAAAGCTCCTCTACGGAAAAGGGCTTTGTCAGATAGTCGTCCGCCCCGGCATCCAGCGCCGTGATTTTGTCTTTATCCTCGCTGCGCGCACTGATCACAATAATGGGCATATTGGACCATGAACGGATGCTTTCGATCACCTGTGTGCCGTCGATATCCGGCAGCCCCAGATCCAGCAGAACGATATCCGGGTTATGGGAGGTCGCTTCTATAATAGCGCTGTGTCCGTTCTCCGCGGTCAGGTAGCGGTAATCGTGCGCCTTTAATGTTGTTACGATCAGATTGCGGACGGGACGGTCGTCCTCCACAACGAGAACAAGGGGTTTATTCATTCAGAGTCACCTCGCTAAGTGGTAAAGTAAAGGTAAATACACAGCCGTGCGGTACATTGTCGGCAAGCGTCAGCGTTCCGCCGTGTAGCTCTACGATAGATTTACACAGGGTAAGCCCGATTCCGAAGCTTCTGCGGCTGTCTGCGACGGTATTTTTCCCGGTGTAAAACATTTCAAAAATATGCGGTTTCATATCGTCTGCAATTCCGTTTCCGTTATCGGTGACTCGGATCACGGCATCCCCGCCCTGTTTTTCGGCACTTACGCAGATCTCGGAGCCTTGTTCGGTATATTTCAAAGCATTATCAATAAGGTTGACAATGACCTGTACGATAAGCTGTGCGTCCATGCGGGCAAGGATCAGCTCGTCGCACCTTACCGTCACCTTGTGCCCGACGGATTTTTTCTTTAAATGCGAAACGGCTTCATTGATTACTTCGTCTGCAAGCTGGTCGGTAAGCTCCAGCTTCAGGCGTCCGTCATTCAGCCGTGTAACATACAGCAGATTTTCCACCACGCCGATCAGCCATTCGGAATCGTCATAAATATCTTTATAGATCTGATGCTTGGTTGCTTCGTCCAGGCAGTTTCCGTTATGCAAAAGCGTGTCCGCATTACCCGAAACGGAGCAAAGCGGCGTGCGCAGATCGTGTGAGATCGACCGCAAAAGGTCGGCGCGCAGCTGCTCGCTTTTTGCAAGATCTGCCGCCCGTTCCTTTTCGGCGGCGTTGTGAGCATTATCCATTGCCAGCGCACATTCGTTCACAACCGACAGTACGATGCTGTTCTCAAATGAATCGGGCTTTTCGGGTTTCATCGGTATCCCGATTACACCGTAGACTCTGCCGCCTGCACGGATCGCAAGATAAAGACATTCGGATTTTCCAAACTGTGCTGTCGCTGCTCCTGCACGGCGACCGTTTTGAAGCACCCATTCTGCGGTCTGCCGCTCTGCATCGCTTAGCAGCTTTTCAGCGTGTGTATCCTTTTTTTCGGCATACAGCCGCCCGGACAACATTCCGTTTTCGCCTTTCGTATAGGCAACAATACTGCGGTCAAGCAGCCGCGAGAGCTGCATACAGGTCACGCTTAAAACATCATCGTTGCTTTTTGCTTTTTGCAGCAGACGGTCAGTGTCGAACAGCACCTGCACACGGAACGCGGAGCGAGCCGAGAGCCTTGCATGATCTTTCAGCTTCGAGGCAAGCGTGCCGGTGAGAACGGAAGACGCCAGCATGACTGCAAAGGTAACGGGATAGCCTACGGCATAGGTCTGAAAGGACAACCTGGGTTCGGTAAGGAAAAATCCGAACAATACAACACTTAGAAGTGAGCCTGCCATACTGCAAAGGTATCCTTTGGTCAAAACGGAGATCATCAGCACACCGAGGATATATACCGTAACGATATTGGTATCGGGAAAGCCGAGATGATCGAACAGAAACCCGATCGCCGTGCATACGGCAAGCGCCAGGACGGTTATGGCAATATCCCGCAGCGACGGTATCTCTGCACTAAGGAACAAACGGCGTCTGTGCGGCTTTGTATAGTTCAGCGCATCGGGAATAATATGAATGTCAACATCAGGGGCGGAGGCGATCAGCTTTTCGGTGAGAGTCGGTCTTCCGAACAGCCCTCTGCGTCTGGCACTGCTTTGCCCGATCACGATTTTTGTGACATCGGAAAGCCTGACATATTCCGAGATCTGCAGCGGTACATCCTCGCCGTGCGTCATAACGATCTCGGCGCCGAGCCTTTGCGCGAGCTGTATGTTCTGCGAAAGTCGGGACTGATCCTCATCATTTATGACCGTATCCGTCTGCACATAGATGGCGGTTAATCTTGCATGAAGGACCTTAGCCATCTTTGCGGCGGTGTGTATGATCCTTGCATTGGACGGCGAAGAGGATAGGCAGACAAGAATATGCTCGTCTGCGCCGTTTTTTGACTGCTCGGTTTGTGTTCTCATCTGGTTCACCGTCCTTTTGTTTTATTATACATCAAAACTGTGAAATAATCTACCGCAAACTAATACTCATCTTCTTTTCCGTCGGAAAGGATAATATCGACTGTTCCGTGCGTTTCCTGAAAGCGGCGGATCTCACTTAAAATCTCGCTGTCGGACAGTCCATGCGGCAGCAGGACTTCGGAAGGCTCGCAGGATTCGTTTTCCTTTAACAGTGCCTTTCTGTTTTCTTCAAGAAATCGATCCAGCCTGCTCATAAAATAAAATCCGAAAACAAATACGGCAAGCAGGCTGACAATCAGCAATAGCTCAGCCATCCTCATTCACCTCTGTTAAATGCGAAAGCACTTTTGCAGTTCTTTGTAAGCACCGAGAACCAAAAGAGTGATCTTGTCCGTAAGAACGGTTTCCGGTGAAACTGCCATATTGATTTTTCCGTTCTCCTTGGTCGCCATGATATTGATGCTGTATTTTCTGCGGATATCCAGTTCTCCGACGGTTTTTCCAATCCATCCCTTCGGCACCTCTACCTCAAAAATGGCATGAGCCTCATCGACCTCGATGTAATCCCGTATGTGATCGGCGGTATACCGAATAGCAGCCCAATTTGCTACTTGCTTTTCAGGGTAAATTACTTCGTCCGCTCCGTTACGCAGAAGAAATTTCTCCTGAACATCACGCTCGGCGCGTGACACAACTAATTTTGCGCCGAGTTCCTTCAGTAAAGAAGTAGTCTCCAGCGAATTTTGAAAATTTCCTCCTATGGTGACTATGCACACATCAAAGTTTCCGATTCCGAGCGACTTTAAAAACTCCGTGTTTGTGCTGTCGCCGATCTGTGCATTGGCGACGATCGGCAGAATCTTATTGACCCTTTCTTCGTTGCTGTCTACCGCCATCACCTCATGCCCGAGTTTATTCAGCTGTAAAGCAATATGCCTACCGAATCTGCCGAGACCTATTAACAATATGTTTTTCATAATATAGTAACTCCTTTATCCGACTGTGATTTTTTCGAGCGGCAGCTTTGCTCCGCTCTGATTTTTGTTGGAAATCGCCGCGTAAATCAGGGTAAGTCCGCCGACTCTGCCGAGATACATCAAGACGATCAAAATAAGCTGAGAAAGAACACCGAGCTGCGGTGTGATTCCAAGGGTAAGTCCGACCGTTCCGACAGCGGACGCCGTTTCGTAAAGGCAGGTGCTAAGCGGCAGACCTTCTGCCGTGCTGATAACAATGCCGCCGACAAAAAACAGCAGGAAATACATTACGGCAACGGCTGCGGCGTTTTTCACTGCCGAACCGTCAATGCGCCTGCCGCAGACTTCGGCATCGTCCTTTTTGCGACAGACGGAGAATGCACTCAGAATCAGAACGGCAAGCGTGGTCGTTTTCATACCGCCTGCCGTGGAGCCGGGCGATCCGCCGACAAGCATCAGCAGAATCATAATTGCCTTGGAAGAACCGGTCATAGCGGGAAGATCAACGGTATTGAAACCGGCGGTTCTCGGTGTGACAGACTGAAAAAGCGACGCAAGAATCCTTTCGCCGAGCGGAAGCCCCGTAAAATCGCAGAAGAAAAAGAATACTGCAGGGGCAATAATGAGGAGTATCGTTGTTACCAATATGACCTTACTTTGCATCCGGTATTTTTTGAAATGCCACTTGTTTGTACAGATATCGTCCCATGTCAAAAAGCCGATACCGCCTACGATGATCAAAAACATAACGGCAATGTTTATCGTCGTATCACCTATGTATCCCGTAAGAGACGGGTATTTGTTTTCTGCGGTGCCGAGTATGTCAAAGCCGGCGTTGCAAAAGGCGGAAATCGAATGAAATGCCGCCATCCAAATTCCCTTAATACCGTAGTTTCCGCAAAATGTCGGCAGCATGACGATCATTCCGATAAGCTCGATCAAAAAAGTTCCCCGTACAATAAAGCGGGTCAGGCGGACGATCCCGCCGACCTTCGGGGCAGAGATGGCATCCTGCATGGTACTGCGCTGCATCAGCGATATTTTTCTGCCGGACAGCATAGCGAAAAATGCCGCAACTGTCACAACACCGAGCCCGCCTATCTGGATCATCAGCAGTATTACCGTCTGCCCGAAAGCGGACCAATAACTGCCCGTATCCTGCACAACCAGCCCCGTAACGCAAACGGCCGAGGTCGATGTGAACAGCGCCTCGTGAAACGGCGTAACAACTCCGGCAGTCGATGAAAACGGCAGCATCAATATCAGCGCTCCAAGCACTATGACGCCGGCAAAGCCCAAAACGATCAGCTTAAAGGATGACAGCCGCTTTTTTCTATGTGTAATTTCAGGCATATATACTTCTCCTATTTCTGCTTGTTTACATAGAGTATACCGTGAAACATAAAAAAACGGTGTAATGATCCGGTGTGCCGTATTAAGATTGCATTAAGGTGCTCATTCTTTGAAAAAAACAGTGCAGAGTATAGCAAAAAGGCACAGACAAAGGCGGATCGTTTGTAACCGTTGTGCGGCTTGAAATGATATTGTCAATATCACTTTACACAATTCACTCAAAAATTTTGAGGACACCGGGCGCTAAGCCATGGCTGAATAATATCTGCGGCGCTTCTCTGCCGGAGGCATTCCTCCTATTACCGAGCATATCCGGCGGTTGTTCCAATAACTCATGTAGTACCGCCATATCATTGTTTTCAACTGCTCGGTCGTGTAATCTGTGCTTCGCCTGCCTCTACTGTAAAACAGCTCTTCTTTCATTCGTGTAACCCGCCCACACATACTTTCGCAGCGGGCATTATCATGACACCGTCCTCCTGCACTATTCATGCTCTGCCTGACTTTAAACTCGTTCAGCGAACATCTGTAAAGCTCGCTGGTGTACTGACTTCCTCGGTCGAAATGGAGTACAGCACCATCAAAATCAGGATACGCTGCTGCCGCATTTTCGACTGTCGCTGCGCATAATTCCGCCCTCATATTCTCGTCCATTGCAAGTCATATTGCAGTCAGGTCGTAACAATCAAATATCGCAGACACATACAGCTTGCCATTTTTAGCTTTGATTTCCATTTTCGGTTTTGAGCGCTATGAACTTCATTCGTTCCTGCTTGTTTACTTCCGACGGCTCGCAGCGGAAAAAGCTGCCGCCTCATTCAAGAAGTCCCTCTCCTCCCGAAGCCGCTTATTTTCCTTGTTCAGCCGCTTTACCTCGCTTCTCAGCTGACGGATCTCCTCTGCAAGGCTCATGGCGTTTTCCGGAGTTCGTTCCTCTATGTCGAGATCCCCGCTCTTTGCCGCCTGTACCCACCCATACAGCGTTCCGTATGGTACTTTCAGTTCGTCGCTGGCTCGCTTTACTCCCACTTCAAGCGTCAGCTTCACTGACTGCTCCTTGTAACTCCTGTCGTACTTCTTTGCTTCTGACATTTCCTTCACTCTCCTAATTTTAGTTTATCATTTTGAGCGAGTTCTGTCAAGTTTTATTATACAATATCAACCCGATTCCGTTCTCCGATACTTGGTACTCTTCCGACAGACTTTTTATCGTCCGTCCCTCTTCCAGATGCATCCGCACCAGCCTTTTCTTGAATTCTTCGTCGTAACTTACCATTGCTTTTCCCTACTGTGTCTATTATATCACTTTGGGGGAAGGTGTTACAACTTTATTATAGCACATCATCATATGTTGTGGATGGAAATGACTCAACAGCGTGTCCGTGTCGCTCAACAACTGTAAGAGGTGTGTGTAAAAAGAGCCAAAATAACATATTGCTTAATTGACACAAACCTCCACCATAAGAGCCGACAATCTTTCCGTCAACAAGGTTTAATCCGTCCTTATATTTCTCGTGGTGGTCTGCCCACCGTACAAGCTGCCAAAAAGAAAATGTTTCATTTGGCTCAATAATCACCTTATTGATTGTTCTTGCGGCAAGTTTAAGATTATGTACCTTGTTAATTTGATATTTCATATCAAATCCACTGTTTTCATTCAGCATAAGTGATGAAGTTTCAAATACCGTTTTAGGCAATAGTGCCTCAGATTTATTTTTGGCGTATTTGTTTCCGTCTATCAGCATTTCTAAATAGAACAGTTTTTTCATTTGCCATTTACGGATAGGAAGTAAAAAGGGAAACACCTGTGTCAGTCTTTTTCTTTTCATAAATTCACCCTCTTAGTTTGTTTCTCCCAGATATTCTTCAAGGCATATTCCTCGTTTGTATATTTCGGTAGCCGCATTAACACCGACATATCGGTAATGCCATGGCTCGTTGGCTATACCTGTGATTGTAACTTTATTCTCTGGATAGCGATATATAAACCCATAGCCATAGGCATTTTGGGCGAGCCAGTTATAAACCTCATAACCATATGAATTTATGCCATCAGCATTTATATCAACGCCAAGACCAAGTTGATGTTCACTTGTTCCCGGAATAGCAACCCAGCGTTCTGTTTCTGTTTTTGCGTCGGATTCAGAATATCCTTTTTCGATATACTCCGCCATTGATTCATCGTATATTTGCTGTTGCTCCTGCTCTGTTCTGTAGCCGGAGGCAACAACAGGATATACACCATCATCCCTCATATCATCAAACATTTTCTGAAGCTGAGGGTATATTCTGCTGTCCACGCATTGTCCGTTTGATAGTTCTGTTAAATCGATTTCATTCTCAGTTTCAAGGGGATGCCATTTATTCACCAGTATCAAGCACCATTCTCCATCTGCTTCATTTTCATTACCAAAATCAATGGAAGGCAATGATGCCTTGTTGTATATATCTGTCCCTGCAAAACGCTGAACAAAGATGCAGGCTAATGCTATCAGTAAAATCAGGATGCAGATAAATAAGTGGGGACGGCGTTTCTTGGTTTGTTGGGTATGAGTTGACATCGTTTTTCCTCCCTGATAAGCTAAAAAAGCACGCTTGCTTTTGGTACTGTAAGTATACCAAAAGCAAGCGTGCTTTTTTTTCGTTTCCCCACAAGAGTTTCCTATGTTTTCCTGCGGAATTTCTTACGATTTTCCTACAGGAGCGGAAGAGTGACTGTAAATTCGATTTGCTCATTTTCACTTTTTGCGGTAACTGTTCCGTTATGAAGCTCAACGATTTCTTTTGCAACTGCAAGACCCAATCCTGCACCTCCGCTTCTGGAACTTCGTGCAACATCAAGACGATAAAACTGTTCAAAAATGCGTACAAGCTTTTCTTTTGGAATGGTATTGCCGCAATTGGTAAACTGAATACACAAATTTTCACCGTTTTGTTTTACAGCAATATGAATCGTGCTGTCATCAAAGCTATAATTCACTGCATTTCTCAGCAGATTATCAAAAACGCGCTGCATCTTATTGACATCGCACTTTATCATAGTGTCTGGGGCTATTTCAAGCTCACATTTTAAATTCTTCTCTAAAAACATTGGTTTGAACTCGTATGTAAGTTGTTCAAGCATACGGGTCAAATTGACCCTGCTGTACTCAAGAGTGATATTAGAAAGATTAAACCGCGTGATTTCAAAAAATTCGTTAATTAAATCCTCAAGATGTTCTGCTTTTTCCAAAGAAATTGACAAATACTTTTCTCTTAATTCTTCGGAAATTTGGTTTTCGTCCCGCAGCAAAGTTAAATACCCAATTACTGAGGTGAGTGGGGTTTTCAAATCGTGGGCAAGATAAACAACAAGGTCATTTTTCCGCTGTTCTGAAAGCTCTGCTGCCAGTTTTCGTTGTTCAAGAGTATGCTTAATATGATTGATTTTCTTTTCGATTGCAGTTAATTCAGAAGACAAAACAATATCTCCTGAATTTTCTTCTATCAGAGCATCTATACTACGGTTAATTTCTTTGAAATACTTGGAAAATTCATTTAGATAAAAGCGCAAAATAATTGCAAATAACAGTAAGGAAAGCACTACGAAGAAAAAACTCATATAATCTCTAATATATATTGAATATACATTATAAGCTCGGTCATAATCATGGTAGACAAAATTATCCAAAAAACCCACAAAAGTGTCTGCTATGTGCCCTTTTAAAAATAGAGAGTACAAGGCTGCTAAAAAAGCAAACGCAAAAAACAACATTCCAAAAGTTCTAATCAATAATTTGTTTTTAAGAAGACGATAATCATCTCTTTCGCTATTTCTTTTATTTTTCAATGGTATATCCCACTCCCCACACAGTTTTTATAAATTTCGGTTTTTTTGCAGGCTCATTAAGCTTTTCCCTCAATCTTCCGATATGAGCCATAACAGTATTATTGTTATCAAGGAATTTCTCACCCCAAATATTTTCAAACAATTCCTCAGACGAAATAACTTTTCCTCTGTTCTCACACAAGTACCAGAGGATAGAAAACTCAATAGGTGTCAAAGTAACCTCTTTTCCATACAAAGTACATTTGTGAGTATTCTTGTTTATAATAAGTCCTCTTACATCATGTTCTGCAATGGGAGTATCTTTTTCCTTGGTATTAGCCGCATTATTATAACGAACATAACGGCGAAGTTGCGTTTTTACTCTTGCTACAACCTCCAAAGGATTGAAAGGTTTTGTAATGTAATCATCAGCTCCAATGGTAAGTCCCATAATTTTATCAGTATCCTCAACTTTTGCCGTCAGCATTATAATAGGATAATAATACTGTTCTCTGATTTTCTGACAAATACGAAATCCATCAATATCTGGAAGCATTACATCTAAAATTGCCAAATCCATTTTTTGCGTTTCAATACATTCCAAAGCATCCAGACCATTATAAAATTTATGTACCGTGTAACCATCATTTTTTAGATAAACCTCAATCAAGTCGGCTATCTCTTTTTCATCGTCTACAATTAAAATACTTTCATTCATAATCAGCTTTCACGCTCCTTATCAACATCATCTGGTAACGCTTCCATAATATCTCCAAAATCACATTTCAAATATTCACATATCGACAACAAGACAGGTAGCGTAACATTTTGATTTTTGCCAAGCTTGGCAAATGTGCTTTTGCTTGCTCCGATAGCTTCTCGAAGCTCGCCCTTTTTCATATTTTTATCAATCAACAGCTTCCATAGTTTATTATAACTCACTCGCATTGGTTTACCTCATCAGCATTTTTTCTCTATTTTTTTATTATATCGCCAAAAGTACAGAAAAGCAACATTTTGGTCTGCATATTCAAACTTTATTAAGAAATATGTAGCGAAGCCGCCTGTTTAGACGGCTTCTGCTCTTAATAGGCAGGACACCCATATCCATAGATGGAGCTGCTTCCAACCGTATATTGATTTTGCCTGCAAGCGTCGCCAGAGTTACCCTCCACGGTGTAAACGACACCGTTTTCGCATTTCTCTACAATTCCTACATGGTCGGTTTCTCCGTCGCCTTCCCAATCAAAGAAAATAATATCCGCCTGCCTGCGGCTCGTAATCTCAGTCTTGCCATTGTCCGTTACCCTTAAACCAATTTGATCCGTCCACGCAGCCAGAAAATTTAGGGATAATCCCGCTCTCAATATATCCGCAATGGTCGGCACACCATGACACAAAGCAGGCACACCATTCCACACGCCCCTCAAAGCCATACCAACTCCAATAAGGCTGACCGCCCTCAATGTTTATTGCTGCATTAGCATTGGTATTGCCGTTGCTATAAAAAGATGCAG
>ENA-UESJ01001488-UESJ01001488.1-human-gut-metagenome-genome-assembly--contig:-NODE-1488-length-10931-cov-15.308734_pt1 | contig 10931 bp, 9 predicted proteins | sample MGYA00243000_ERZ508001 | MGnify/ENA primary metagenome ERZ508001 (study PRJEB26167, sample SAMN06115479) | human gut metagenome | host: Homo sapiens | place: China:Chongqing | collected 2015-03-03... | reverse complement strand
TGAAAGAGGAGTTATTTCTCGTATAAAATTTTCATTCAACAACTTTTCCATAGCAGTACGTTTAAAGAAGAACAAAAAATAGAGCCATAATCGGATGCTAAACACAAAGCTAAACATTTAGCATGCAAGCAGAAGCACATTACAATAAGATTAAAGCACCATTCATCCTCCGCCATCAATTATACTTACATATATTTATAAAAAAACGATACAGCACAATCGCTCAAGCCGCAACAATATCCTTCCCGAAAGGAGTCAATGCCAGCCCTGCCAGCTTAAAATGTTGGATACCGAACGGAATGCCTATAATGGTGATGCACAGCAATAACCCGAATCCCAAGTGCGAAAGGCAAATCCAAATGCCGCCCAAGAATATCCAAAGAATATTCATCAGCACATAGAGGCAACCGTTGGAACGTTCCCCGCTACGAACCTCTTTGCCGAAAGGCCACAAGGCAAGGCTTGCCATTTTCAAGGTCTGCATGCCAAAAGGGATGCCAATAATGGTGAACATCATCAATAAACTTGCAATAAGATACTCCACAGCAGTGATGATACCTCCAAACATCAACCACAAAATATTCATAAAACAGCCCATAGCTTTCCTTTTTTTGATACTGAACACAAATATAGCATTATTTATTTGAATGTTCCGTCTCCCAGTCACTAAATTCAAAACTCAGCTGTTCCCAGACTCCTTTCTCCTCCCCCTCTTCACGGGGGTTGGAAACGGAAAGCCCAATCAAACGGATAGGATGATGTTCATAATCCACTTCCTGCAGCAATTGCTTTGCCAAAGGCAGAATCACGTCAAGGGCAACCAGCTCCTTTGCTTGGGTCATACTGCGGGTAATCTGGCTAAAATCATGAAACTTGATTTTCAGCGTCAGCGTATTCCCGCGGAAATTGGCGTGCTCCAGGCGCCCCACCAGCTCCACTGCCGCATGGTACAACTCTATAATGACGGATGAACGCTTGCTGATGTCCTTCTCCAAAGTATGTTCGCAACCCACAGACTTGCGGATGCGGACAGCCTCTACCGGACGGATATCGATGCCACGGGCAAAATCATAATAAATTGTCCCCACTTTGCCAAATTCGCGGGTCAGCATCTCCAAAGACTGCATGCGCAGCTGTTCCCCGTTGTGAATCCCCAAAGTGTGCATCTTCTTCGCCGTTACCGGTCCCACTCCCCAGAAACTTTCAATGGGCAGCCGGGCAACAAAGTCCAACGCCTGGGCAGGATGTATGGTGCAAAGCCCGTCCGGCTTGCGGTAGTCCGAGGCTATCTTGGCAAGAAACTTATTATAGGATATGCCGGCAGAAGCCACCAGATTCAACCTCTCCCGCACCTTCCGCTTTATCTCCTTCGCGATGTCTACAGCCAATGGAATGCCCGGTTTATTCTCCGTCACATCCAGAAAAGCCTCGTCCAGCGAAATGGGCTCGATGACATCCGTATATTCATGAAAGATTTCGTGTATCTGGCGGGAAACGGATTTGTAGACTTCCATCCGTCCCGGGATAAAGATAAGTTGGGGGCACAGCCGCTTTGCCTTCAGTGACGACATGGCAGAACGCACCCCGAAACGCCGTGCCTCGTAACTGGCTGCCGCCACCACTCCCCGTTCCTCCGCATGGCCCACGGCAATGGGCTTGCCCCGCAATGCAGGATTATCACGCTGTTCTACGGAGGCGTAGAATGCGTCCATATCGATGTGTATAATTTTTCGTCCGGTCATTCTTCTTTCAACTCCCCGATACAAAGATACACTAATTTTTCTTCATCCGAAGTATCCGCCGATAGACATAAATGAAGGCTGGTATTAAAAAGGCATCTGCAAAAATCCATGCAGTAGGGTCACCAAAACACACGGCCAGATAGCCGAAAGCCGGAACAGCCAGCAGGCTGACCAGTATCCGGGCAATCATCTCCGAGACACCGGAAAGCATGGCAAGATTGGTATATCCCACCCCCTGGATAGTGTATCGCAGGATGCAGAGCAGTCCCAGAACCGGAAAAAAGGAAACGGAAATGTGCAGGAACAACTCCGTATTCTTTAAAATCTCCAACTCAGAGGCATCTACAAAGAGCAGGGCAAAAGTCCTGGCACCGAACATCAGTACACAGAAAGTGAACGCCCAATAAACAATCATCATCAGGGTGCTTGCCTTGACTCCCATCCAGATACGTTCCGGCTTGCCCGCACCGTAGTTTTGCCCGCTATAGGTGGCCATTGCCATGCCCAGACTCTCGAAAGGACACATGAAAAACATCTTGATACGCATGGCTGCCGTGAATGCAGCCACACAAGCCGTACCCAAAGCATTATTGGCGCTTTGCAGCATAATGCTGCCAATGGCAGTAATGGAAAATTGCAGTCCCATGGGTACGCCGATGTACATCAGTGTGCGTGCCAAAGCACCGTCGAATTTCCGCTCGGCAGGCGTTGTCTTCAGAATGTCGAAACGACGCATCATATAGATGTAGCACAATATGGCCGAGACGCCTTGTGAAAATACGGTAGCGATGGCAGCTCCTGCCACTCCCCAACCCAGTACCAGAATGCAGAACAAATCGAGCAGGATATTCAGTACCGTAGAGAGAAGTAGAAACCAAAACGGCGTCTTGCTGTCACCCAATGCACGGATAATACTGGACAGCAGATTATAGAAGAAAGTAAAGGGAACCCCGATAAACGTGACAAGCAGGTAATAATAGGCTCCCGTGAATATGTTCTCCGGCGTACTCATCATGTGCAGAATATCTGCACAGTAAATGCTGGTAACCACGGCAATGACAACAGACATCACCGCAGCCAGCTGCAGGCTGACAGCCACATAACGGCGCATCGTGACATAATCCCGCGCACCGAACTTTTGCGCCACGGGAATGCCGAAACCTCCGCAACAGCCATTGCAGAATCCCAGAATAAGAAAAACGACCGAAGTGCTTGCCCCGACTGAAGCCAAGGCGTTGATACCCAGAAAGCGCCCCACGATAGCTGCATCCACCAATGAATAGGTCTGTTGCAGCAGATTGCCGAGCAGTAAAGGCAAAGTAAAGTTGAAAATCAACGGAAGAGCCCGTCCTTCCGTCATTTCTCTGGATGTTGCCATAAATCTGATACCTCCGAAATTGGGTGCAAAAATACGAAAAGATAGCGTTTACAGACTTGACGAAGGTCAAATTTAATAGGGAAGCTTAAGAAGAAGGAAGGCGAAGGACAAATCATTCCATCATGGGGAAAATATTATTCCACCACTAGGAAAAAATCGTTCCACCATGGTGGAACGATTTTTCCTCCACGATGGAACGATTAAATCTATGCAGATTCGGAGCTTAGTATTTACACTCGCGAATTATCTCTATCAGCTGCCGGAAATCTTCGGGATGAACATCTCCGATATTGCCGATACGGAAAGTGTCGGCTTGCGAAATCTTTCCCGGATAGATGACAAATCCACGCTCTTTCAGTTGTGTGTAGAAAGCTTTGAAATTGAAATCGGCATGAGGATAGAGGAAAGAAGTAATAACGGGCGATTGAATCTCGTCCGGCAGCAACGTTTGGAAACCGAGGGAACGCATGCCGTCTACCAGCACGCGGTGGTTCTCGCAATATCTGTTGTGACGGGCCTCCACACCGCCCTCCTCTGCCAGTTCGTCCATGGCTTGCTTGAAGGCGCGGACCACGTGTGTAGGAGAAGTAAAACGCCATTTGCCATGTCCTTTCTCCATGGCTTCCCATTGGTCGTAAATGTCGAGAGAGAGTGACTTGGAGACGCCCTTGCAGTGCAACAGCTCGGAACGGCGGGCGATGATGAAGCCAAACCCCGGAACACCCTGGATGCACTTGTTGGCACTGCTGATGAGGAAGTCTATGCCCAGTTCGTGTACATCGAGGGGAACACCGCCGAAGCTGCTCATGGCGTCTACAATCAGTTTCTTGCCGTGCATCTTGACGAGGTGGGCTATCTCCTTGAGGGGATTGAGCACGCCGGTAGTGGTTTCGCAATGCACCACGGCAACGTGGGTGATTTCGGCATTGTGCGAAAGATAGTCGTCGACGTAGCTGACGGAGACTTGCTCTGTTTCGTCAAAAGCAAGCATGTCGTACGAGATGCCGTGATACTCGGCGATGTTGCCCATGCGGTCGCCGTAGGCGCCGTTGCTCAGTATGAGGAGTTTGTCGCCAGGCTTGATGACGCTACCGATGACGGCTTCCACACAATACGTGCCGCTGCCTTGCAGGAGGATGGAAGTATAGTCGCCGGTATGCTGGGTGGCGAGGGAGACGAGGGACTTGCGGATTTCTTCCACAATGTGGAGGTTGTAGTCTTCGTCCCAGGTACACCAGTCGGTCAGCATGGCTTCCTTGACGGTTTGTGAGGTAGTAAGGGGGCCGGAGGTAAGGAGAATGTAGGGTTTCATATGCATTGAGTTTTTAAGTTTATACGTTTATAAGGGTTACAAAATCTCAAGTTTACGGTTTATCTCGGCGATGACTGCGGGGAGCTCGGCAATGGTATCGACCACATAGTGGGCACCGGCGGCAAGCATGCGGCGGCGGACATCGGCCTTACGGGCTTCGAGCTCATCGGCAGGCAAGGAGGAGACTTCCTCTTGTGTCAGTCCCAGTTCGTTACTGCCGAGGACTACGCCGACGGTCCATGCTTTGGCATTGATACCCTCCTTGATGTCGGCGATGGTGTCGCCATACTTCAACACACAATCTACGGAGGGGATGGCGAAGTCTGCCATATTCTTATATATCATGTAGGGAGCAGGACGGCCTGCAGGCAACCCGTCGGGAGTGACGCAATTATCTACCGCATAGCCTTTGGCTGTGGCGGCAGGCAGCACAACATCCATCATAGAGCGGGTATAGCCGGTGGTGGAGCCAATGCGGATACCTTGCGCACGCAGTGCGGAAATCGTTTCCACCACACCGGGAATAGGGTCGGTATAATCTTCGAGCGAGGCAAACAACACCCGTTGGAATTCGGCATAACGTGCCTGCACGTCTTCCTCACCAGCGGGACGGCCGAATTTCCGTTCAAATTCCGCACGGACACGCTCTATATCGAACAGCGCACGGATTTCTTCTACTTTGGTCAGCCCCATGTGCGCACGTGTTTCGGCAGCAGTGACGGGAACGCCGATGGCCCGAAAGCTCTCGACAAAGGCGGCGACGGGAGCAAAGCAACCGTAATCGACGGCAGTTCCTGCCCAGTCCATAATGATACATTCAATTCTTTTCATACGATATATTATTATTATTATTCAGTCTCAAGAAGCAAGGAATTGCCCGGCCGGGACCAACGGCGCAAACGGAAAAGGGAAGAGCCCAACGGTCCCGAAGCATTCTCCTTGCGATAGCGCTGCACCAGGTAGACAGCCGAGCATAGGAAAGCCACGCTGCACACAATGCCGACATAGCCCGACATCAGGTTATAGAAATCCAGCCAGTTGATGTCCGGATTGAAGAATTCCTTGAATACCAATACCACCACCGTACCGGTATACCCGATAAAATCGAGTGTGACAATAAAGAACCCCACATTCCCCTTGATGCGGAAGCAGGCGATGAAACGCTCGAAGAACAACGTCTGGAAGCTGAGGTAAACAGTATAGAGCGACAAACTCTGGAGGAACAGCCACGTCATGGGTGGCAGTTGCAACCCATCGTAATTGAAGGCCACGAATCCCAAGGTCGCTGTGCCGCACGTCACAAGCACCAGCAGCAGGCACAGCACCTTTATATTACTCCTCACCGCGGACATCAGCCCGAAAAGCAACAAGATAATCAGTGTCACCACCGCATCTACCTTGGCAAATGCCCACGACGACAGCTCCGCCGCCTCCACATCCAGAATCTTCACCAGGAAGTCCTCCTTGATGTCCTGCAAGACGGTGATGAACAAGTTTGCCGCAAACAGCATCAGCAATACCGGCATGAAGCTCTTGAAGAGGTCCGCACGCGCCCTGCCGTCCAGCGTCACCCGTTCCGAGCGTAGTGCCCGGTCTGCCGCGGTAGGTTGCGGCATTCTCGTCATCAGCCAGCCCAGCAACGACAGCAGCGGGAAGGCAAAGGCACCGATAAAGGCAGGCATCCAGAACTCACTGATGTGGAGATGCTCCATCACAAACAGCCCGACGGACTTTGCCGTGCCCGAACTGATGGCAATGCTCAGCCCCATTAGGCTCGCCAGCAGGTCCGTCACCCGCCGCCCCTCGAGGAAACTGAAAATCACTCCCCACATGCATCCCAACGAAAGCCCGTTGAAGAACAGCGCAAAGACATTCAGCGGTCGGGGCAACGCTCCGAACAGCACCAGCGAAAGCTCGGCCACCGCCACCGAGAGGATGATGAACTTCAGACGGTTCTCCTTCTTCAGTTCCGAAATTACCTTGATGCCAATCAGCTTGGAAATAAAATAGCCGGAAATCTGCACGGTGCTGGTTGCCGTCTTGTAATCCATCCCGAAGAAGTCGAGCCCGTCGAAGCCCGCAGCCGTAAACGGCTTGCGCAGCGCATAGACCAGTGAATAGGAGAGCAAAGCCGCTCCACCCGCCCAAAGGATGAATAAGGCATCAGCCAGTCTCTTGCTCTGTATTATCTGTTTTTTCTCACCGTTGAACATAGTGTGTCGTTTAAGTTGGTTCTTGATTTCGGCGGCAAAGATAGAGGCGGGTGCTGACAGCAAAAATGAATTTCCATTATTAATAAACTTCATGAGATGCTCCACTCGGCGCAGGAAGTGTACAATTACAGCGGCATCTACATCAGTTACAGCCTCTCTTCCTCCTCCAATGCCTTAAAGGTAGAGCCTTACCTGATAACCCCTGCCGACAGCAACGACCACGTCAAAGTGGTGCACATGAGCGCCTACAACACCACCCACTTCGGCACTGCTGTCTTCAACAACCACCAGAATGCCTATATCTTCTTCAACGAACGCGAGGCGCCCCAACTGGCCTTGTTCACCATCTACCTGCAACTGCCCATGTACGACTTTCCCCACCTGCTCAAAGGGCTCTACCTCTGTCTGGACTACAACCGCAACCCCATAGCCCGCCGCATCCTCTTCATCAAACACTCGGACAGCACCTCCATGGACGACTTCCTGGAACTGAAAGGCCAGCTCATCCCCCAAGACCAGCTGACCGACGAGCAACGCCCCTACTACAACTACACCTGCCAGCCGGGCGACTTCATCAAAACCTGCTCCGTCCCCTCTCCCCTGCTGAACGAGAAAGACCTGGAACGGGAGAAGCGGATGCTGGAAATCTAAGACAGCCCGGACAGTCCGGGAATTTTCACTTTGCAACCAAGTTGCATCTCCTTTCCGCTACCTTTGCTGCAGAAAATAGAAAATAGGAGGAAACAATATGAGTTGCAAATGCTGCTGCACACACGGACATACAGCGATACAAGAAAAAAGAAACAGTCTGCTGAAAGATTATTGGAGAATCATCCTCTCCGCCCTATTGCTCTTCGGAGGGCTCATCCTGAATGCTACTGACACCACCTTCTTCAAGGGAGAGTATGTACCTTTTATATGGTACTTGCTTGCCTATCTCCCCGTAGGCCTCCCGGTGATGAGGGAAGCCTGGGAAAGCATCCTGCAAAAGGACGTGTTCAGCGAATTCACCCTTATGTCCATCGCCACCCTCGGCGCCTTCTATATAGGCGAATATCCCGAAGGCGTTGCCGTCATGCTCTTCTACTCCTTGGGAGAGCTCTTTCAGGACAAAGCCGTAGACAAAGCCAAGCGTAACATCAGCGCCCTGCTCGACGTACGTCCCGAAACGGCAACGGTCATCAGAAACGGCAGTACACTTGTCGAAGCTCCCCAACGTGTGCAGGTAGGCGAAACCATCGAAGTAAAAGCCGGAGAGCGCGTCCCCCTGGACGGAACGATGCTGGACGAAGTTGCCGCCTTCAACACCTCCGCACTGACGGGAGAAAGTGTTCCCCGCAACATCCGCCAGGGCGGGGAAGTGCTTGCCGGAATGATTGCGACCGACAAAGTCGTACGCATCCAAGTCACCAAACCCTTCGAGAAAAGTGCTCTTTCCCGTATATTGGAACTGGTGCAGAATGCCTCCGAGCGCAAAGCGCCGGCAGAACTTTTCATCCGTAAGTTTGCCCGTATCTATACGCCCACCGTCACCGGACTGGCGGCATTGATTGTACTGCTCCCCTTCCTCTATTCGCTGGCAGATGCACAATTCTCGTTCATCTTCAATGACTGGCTATACAGGGCATTGGTCTTTCTGGTTATCTCCTGCCCGTGCGCCCTCGTCGTAAGCATTCCGTTAGGCTACTTCGGAGGCATCGGCGCCGCCTCCCGCCTGGGTGTCCTCTTCAAAGGTAGCAACTACCTCGATGCCATCACCCAAGTCGACACGGTGGTATTCGACAAGACGGGTACGCTGACCAAAGGCACCTTCGATGTACAATCCTGCCAGGCACAACCGGGAGTTACGGAAGAGAAGTTGATACAGCTTGCCGCCTCGGCAGAGCGAAACAGTACGCACCCCATAGCCAAAGCCATCGTAAGCTATGCCAAACAAAGAGATATAGAGCTGATTGCCACAACGGACGTTACGGAGATTGCCGGCCACGGACTGCAAGCCACTATGGATGGAACGCGTGTCCTGGTGGGCAACACCCGCCTGCTGACTAAGTTCGGGATAGAATATCCCGATGAATTGTTATCAATTGTCGATACGATTGTGGTCTGCGCCATCGGAACAAGATATGCCGGTTATCTGTTATTATCAGATACATTAAAGGAAGACGCCGTCAACGCCGTCAAAGAATTAAAAGCTTTAAATATCAATAATATTCAGATATTATCGGGAGACAAACAAGCCATTGTTACTAACTTTGCAGAAAAGCTAGGCATCACCCAGGCATACGGAGACCTGCTGCCGGACGGAAAAGTGAAGCACATCGAAGCACTCCGCAGCAACCCTGCCAACCGGATAGCCTTTGTGGGTGACGGCATCAATGATGCCCCGGTTCTTGCCCTTAGTCATGTGGGCATCGCCATGGGCGGACTTGGCAGCGATGCCGCCATCGAAACCGCCGATGTAGTGATACAGACAGACCAGCCTTCGAGAGTGGCTACCGCCATTCATGCGGGCAGGCAAACCCGCCGGATTGTCTGGCAGAACATCTCGCTGGCTTTCGGAGTGAAGCTGCTTGTCCTCATCCTCGGTGCCGGTGGAATCGCCACACTTTGGGAAGCTGTCTTTGCCGACGTAGGCGTCGCCCTCATTGCGATAGTGAACGCCATACACATACAGAAACTTATTAAATAGAAAAAATGGAAGAAAAGAAATATTTGGACCTATTGGCCAAAAGGGACATACAGCCCACTGCCATCCGCATCCTGGTATTGCGCACCATGATGCAGGCAGGCCGTTCCGTCTCATTGCTCGACCTTGAAACCATGCTGGATACGGTGGACAAATCCACCATCTTCCGTACCCTTACCCTATTCCTCTCCCATCATCTGATACACAGTATAGATGACGGGACGGGGTCCTTCAAGTATGCCGTGTGCAGCGACAGTTGCTCTTGCGACGTAAGCGACCTGCACACCCATTTCCATTGCGAGAAATGCAACAAAACCTTCTGCTTCACCAACATTCCCACTCCGGTGGTGAAGCTGCCTCAAGGATTTACACTGAACAGCATCAACTATGTACTGAAAGGCATTTGTCCGGACTGTGCAGCAGAAGCCAACCGGGAGGCTTAGTTAAAAAATAAAAATCCATGCAGTCATTCATGTTCTTCTCTATCCTTAAGAAATAACATTGAGACAAACACATGGATACAAAAGCTCTTGTCACTTTATGCCAGAAGGGAAACGGGCAGGCCTTGAGCCTGCTCTACGAAAACTATTCAGAGAAAATGCTGAAAGTATGCCTACGCTATATTCCCGACCCAACGATAGCCCAAGATCTTCTTCACGACGGTTTTGTCATCATATTCACTTCCATTCATTCGCTGCGCAACCCGGAGAAACTGGAATACTGGATGAAAAAGATTATGAGAAACCTGGCACTGCAATACCTCAACCAAATGACAGGAACAATTATACCATTAAGTGTTCATGTAAGAAGTCATGGAAAATATACATTTAAAGTATCAAATCCATCTTTATTTATGCAAACATTAGCAGGAACAGCAAATGTTTATAGAAAAGATCAATTAATAGAACAAATAAGATCAGATGTTATAGATGCATTCCAAAACGTATTAAATGAATTGGGAAATTCAAAACATAAAATACCAGTGTTAGAATTACCAAGTCAAACAGATGAGATAAAACAAATAATGGCAGAATCTGTATTTGATGAACCATTAAGAAAAAAAGGATTAGAAATAACTGGATTTAATGTTGAGTCATTAACATTAGATGATGAATCTAAAAAGAAAATAGATAGTTATGAATTAAGTTCAAATTCTTACATGCAACAAGGAAGATTAGTGGAATCTTATGCAGATGCAGTAAAAGGTGCTGCAAATAACGCAAATGGTGCTGCAAACGGATTTATGGGAATTGGAATGATGAATATGGCATCAAATGGAATGATGGGGGGAGTTGCACAAGGCCCTTGGCAAAATGCACCAGCTCCACAACAAATGAGCCAAGAAGACATAGCAGCTCAAACACAACCTGTAAAAGAAGAGGCACCAGTACAAGAACAAAACGTAAATAAAGAACAACCATCAGAAGAACAACAAACTAGTGAAAATACAGTAGAAGAACCAAAAACAAGAAAATTCTGCCCAGAATGTGGAACAAAATTAGAAGAAGGATCAAAATTCTGCCCAGAGTGTGGTAAAAAATTGGAGTGAAGCTGAAAAAGTATTGAAAGAAGTAACCGGATATGATTTATGGAATAATTA
>ENA-UESJ01001484-UESJ01001484.1-human-gut-metagenome-genome-assembly--contig:-NODE-1484-length-10942-cov-29.815831_pt1 | contig 10942 bp, 9 predicted proteins | sample MGYA00243000_ERZ508001 | MGnify/ENA primary metagenome ERZ508001 (study PRJEB26167, sample SAMN06115479) | human gut metagenome | host: Homo sapiens | place: China:Chongqing | collected 2015-03-03... | reverse complement strand
GACCTCTTGAACGGCAGCAAGGAACGGATAACCGAACGGGAATACTGGGCGGCAAAGAAAGGGCAGCTTGCCCTTGACAAAGAGAACGCCGCCAGAGAAGCCGCCGGACAGCCGACCAAGCCCACCAAGTTTGAAACGGACAAGGCGAAGCTGCGCCGGACGATACGGCAGGCACTTTCCCAAGCTGGCAGCTTTGACGAGTTTTCTTCCCTTTTGCTGCGGGAGGGTGTGACCGTCAAGGAGAGCCGGGGGCGGCTTTCCTACCTCACGCCGGACAGGACAAAGCCTATCACAGCCCGGAAGCTGGGGGACGATTTTGACAAGGCTGCTGTCCTTGTCCTGCTTACGCAGAACGCCCACAGAGCCGCCGAACAGAGCAAAGCCATACTCGAATACCCTGCCGCGGTTAAAAAGCCGTCACAAGGGGAAAAAACCACAAAAACCACCCCGGCAGACAACACCTTGCAGCGCATGGTTGACCGGGAAGCCAAGCGAGCCGAGGGCAAGGGCGTGGGCTATGACCGCTGGGCGGCAAAGCACAACCTAAAGCAAATGGCAGCTACCGTTACCGCCTATCAGCAGTACGGCTTTTCTTCCCCGGAGGAACTGGACGAAGCCTGTTCTGCCGCCTATGCCGCCATGCAGGAAAGCCTTACAGAGCTGAAGCAGGTGGAAAAGACGCTGAACGGGAAAAAGGAGCTGCAACGGCAGGTGCTTGCCTATTCCAAGACCCGCCCTGTCCGGGACGGGCTGAAACAGCAGAAAAACGCCAAAGCAAAAGCAGCCTACCGTCAGAAGTACGAAAGCGACTTTATCATAGCAGACGCAGCCGCCCGCTATTTCAGGGAAAACGGCATTTCCAAGCTGCCGAGCTATAAAGCCCTGCAAGCAGAGATTGAAACCCTTATCCAAGAGAAAAACAGCGGCTACAACGATTACCGGGCAAAACGGGAGGAATACCGCCGCTTACAGACTGTCAAGGGCAATATCGACCAGATTTTACGCCGGGAACGCAAGCCTGTGAAAAGGCAGGAACAGGAGCGATAAAAACCACCCCAAAATGTACCCGAACCCATACAGAACAAGGGGGCTGCCCCGTACCCTATCCGCAATACCAAAGGATTTTTTAACGGGCTTACAGGGCAGAAAAACCCCGAAAATGATACCGAGATGATACAGAATTACCGCCGATACCGCCACACCAGCGGAAACGGCAGAAAGGAGCGCACCCATGCCAAGAATGAGCAAGAAACGGCGGCTGGAATGGTCTTTTTTCCTGCGGCAAGTAAAAGTCGGGAATACCACCTGCGACCGTATCACATACAACGACCTCTGCCGGAGCTGTACCCATAGCTGCAAGCAGAGCTTCCGGGCGGTTATCATACTCTGCCCCCGCTACTACTCCAAACGCCGGAAAAAGGAGGACAGGGACAATGGCAGATAACCGCAAGTATTACTACCTCAAGCTGAAAGAGAACTTTTTTGACAGCGACTCCATTGTGCTGCTGGAAGATATGAAAGACGGGATTTTATACTCCAATATCCTCTTGAAGCTGTACTTAAAATCGCTGAAAAACGGCGGGAAATTGCAGCTTGACGAGCATATCCCCTACACAGCGCAGATGATAGCGACACTGACCCGCCACCAGATAGGGACGGTTGAGAGGGCTTTAGAGATTTTCCGGCAGTTGGGGCTTGTGGAGCAGCTTGACAGCGGGGCTTTCTATATGACCGACATTGAGCTGATGATAGGACAGTCCTCTACCGAAGCCGAGCGGAAACGGGCTGCAAGACTGGAAAACAAGGCACTTTTACCGCCCCGGACAAAAGGCGGACATTTGTCCGACATTCGTCCACCAGAGATAGAGATAGAGTTAGAGAAAGAGATAGAGATAGAAAAAGAGAGAGAGGGAGAAACGGGACACCCCGCCCCCGCCGCTTATGGCAGATACAACAATGTGATACTGACCGATACAGAGCTTTCCGGGCTGAAAACAGAGCTGCCCGACAAGTGGGAGTATTATATTGACCGGCTTTCCTGCCATATCGCTTCCACCGGGAAGCAGTACCACAGCCATGCAGCCACCATTTACAAGTGGGCGCAGGAGGACGCTGCCAAAGGCAAGGCTGCCCCGAAACAGGGCATACCCGATTATTCATGCAAGGAGGGCGAGAGCTTATGAAAAACGAGATTGAAGCTATGATTACGGACATTACAGCCACTACCGCCGAAGCGGAGGACTACACAGGCGAGGACGGGCTTTTATACTGCGGCAAGTGCCATACGCCCAAAGAAGCCTACTTTGCAGAGGGAAAGACCTGTTTCGGGCGTGACCGCCACCCAACAGACTGCGACTGCCAGCGAGCAGCCCGTGAAAAGCAGCAAGCCGCCGAAAGCCGACAGAAGCACCTTGAAAAAGTGGAGGACTTGAAACGCCGGGGCTTTACCGACCCTGCTATGCGGAACTGGACATTTGAGCATGACAACGGCAGAAACCCGCAGACCGAAACCGCCCGCTTTTATGTGGAGAGCTGGGAAACCATGCAGGCTGAAAATATCGGCTACCTGTTTTGGGGCGGCGTGGGGACGGGAAAAAGCTACCTTGCCGCCTGTATCGCCAACGCCCTTATGGAAAAAGAGGTTGCCGTCTGCATGACAAACTTTGCAACGATACTGGGTGACCTTGCCGCCAGCTTTGAGGGCAGGAACGAATATATTTCCCGCCTTTGCAGCTACCCTCTGCTGATACTTGATGATTTCGGTATGGAGCGAGGGACAGAATACGGGCTGGAACAGGTTTACAGCGTGATTGACAGCCGTTACCGAAGCGGCAAGCCGCTGATCGCCACGACCAACCTCACGCTGGAGGAATTGCAGCACCCGCAGGACACGCCCCACGCCCGTATCTATGACAGGCTGACTTCCATGTGCGCCCCCGTCCGCTTCACGGGCAGCAACTTCCGAAAGGAAACCGCACAGGAAAAGCTGGAACGCTTAAAGCAACTGATGAAGCAGCGAAAGGAGAGCCTATGACAGAAACCAAACAGACAAGCACCACCAAAACAGACCGCCGCCCGGACTGTGTAACGGAAATCCGCATGGGCAACTCCGTCCTTACCGTTTCCGGCTTCTTCAAGCAGGGCGCAACCGATACCGCAGCCGACAAGATGATGAAAGTGCTGGAAGCGGAGGCTGCTGCCGGACATACGCCACCGTTCAGCGCATAAGTGATGACATGGAAAAGCGGTCACGCCGGGGAGCATGACCGCTGGAATATCAGTAACAACTTTATTTTTTCCGAAGTTTCAACTCAATGCCTTTTGGAGCAGCTATATCCTGCAACAGTTTTGCGATAACAGAAGCCTGTTCTTTCTTCCCCATACTTTGAAAATCCTTATCGGATTTAACTGTTTGCAAGATATTTTCAATTTCTTTAATCGTTAAGAGATTGACTGCAACACAGAATAGATTTTTTCTGCGCCCGTCATTATAGTGTGACAAGAGGAAATCCAATAATTTGCGCTTTTCTTCCTGTTCAGCATTATAGGCGGGAATCCCTATCTGGCTGGCTTTTTCCATGTCATTCATTTGATTATGATGAGTTATAAAAGAATCAAAATCATCTATATGAGCGTATTTGTCACAAGGGAAGCTGGTACACTGAAAGCAATATTCGATTTTCCCATGTTCAATACTGCACTTTGCGATTTTACAACTTTGATTATCAACGCCGCAACCGGAACAATGCCCTGCCAAATTCATAGGACATAATTTACAATTTAGACCACAAAGAGAAAGGTACTGATTGTTACGGACAAACCCTTTCATTGTCACACCCCCTTGTATTGATTAGCTCCATTTTACCATAAGAACAAGAGTTTTTCTACTATGCAATCCCAATCATCTGCTACACAAAAAACGGCGATTTGACCGACCATAAAGAAGCAGATTTGACGCTTTTGCCGCTATACAGACAGCCGCCCCATGTGGTACAATCAAGGTACGGAATAGTGGGGCTGGCTGTCGGAAACGGAGGATTTTATGTTAAGACAGACCAACCAACAACCAATTACCGCCCTTTACCCAAGACTATCCCATGAGGACGAGCTGCAAGGCGAAAGCAATTCCATTTCCAATCAGAAGCGTATCCTTGAAACCTATGCAAAGCAGAACGGCTTTTCCAATCTGCGCTGGTACACGGACGACGGTTATTCTGGTGCGAACTTTCAAAGACCCGGTTTTCAAGCCATGCTTGCGGACATTGAAGCCGGAAAAGTCGGGACAGTTATCGTAAAGGATATGTCGAGGTTAGGGCGAAACTACCTGCAAGTGGGAATGTACACGGAAATGATTTTCCCACAGAAAGGTGTCCGCTTCATCGCTATCAATGACGGAGTGGACAGCGCACAGGGCGACAATGACTTTGCCCCGCTGCGGAATATCTTTAACGAATGGCTGGTGAGAGATACGAGCAAGAAAATCAAAGCAGTAAAACGCTCAAAAGGCATGAATGGCAAGCCCATCACAAGCAAGCCTGTGTATGGCTACCTCATGGACGAGGATGAAAATTTCATTATTGACGAGGAAGCTGCACCCGTAGTCAAGCAGATATACAACCTCTGTCTTGCCGGGAATGGTCCGACCAAGATAGCCCGTATGCTCACAGAGCAGCAAATCCCCACGCCGGGAACGCTTGAATACCGCAGGACGGGCAGCACCCGCCGCTACCACCCCGGCTATGAGTGCAAGTGGGCGACCAATACCGTAGTGCATATCCTTGAAAACCGGGAATACACAGGCTGTCTGGTAAATTTCAAGACAGAAAAACTTTCTTACAAAGTCAAGCACAGTGTAGAAAATCCCCCGGAAAAGCAAGTGATTTTCGAGAACCACCACGAGCCTATCATAGACACCCAAACATGGGAACGGGTGCAGGAGCTTCGCAAACAGCGCAAACGCCCAAACCGCTATGATGAAGTGGGTTTGTTCTCCGGCATACTGTTCTGTGCGGACTGCGGCAGCGTGATGTATCAGCAGCGATACCAGACGGACAAGCGCAAGCAGGACTGTTATATCTGCGGCAACTACAAGAAACGCACCCATGACTGTACGGCGCACTTTATCCGCACCGACCTCTTGACCGCTGGTGTACTCTCCAATCTGCGGAAAGTGACCAGCTATGCGGCAAAGCATGAAGCCCGGTTTATGAAACTCTTGATTGAGCAGAACGAGGACGGGGGCAAACGCAGGAACGCCGCCAAGAAAAAGGAACTGGAAGCCTCCGAGAAACGCATAGCCGAGTTATCCGCTATCTTCAAGCGGCTGTATGAGGACAGCGTGACCGGGCGCATATCAGACGAGCGTTTCACAGAGCTGTCGGCAGACTATGAAGCAGAGCAACGGGAGCTGAAAGAAAGAGCCGCTGCTATTCAAGCGGAGCTTTCCAAAGCACAGGAAGCCACCGTGAACGCAGAAAAGTTTATGAATGTTGTCCGGCGGCATACCAGCTTTGAAGAACTTACCCCTACTCTGCTGCGGGAGTTTGTAGAGAAAATCGTTGTGCATGAGTGCAGCTATGACGAGAACAAGACCCGCAGACAGGACATTGAGATTTATTATTCTTTTGTTGGCAAGGTGGACTTGCCCGAATAACCGCCCGACCTATCCGACACAATGCGCAAGTGCCGGATAGGAACGGCAAAATTTTTTACACTTCTATTACTTCTTTATCGCACATCAGTAAAGAGTCAGGGCATGAAGCAGCTCATGGCTGGCGGCGGTGTTGCCCTGATTGGTATCACCCTGATCCCCCTGCTGAGCGGTCTGTTTGGCTAATCTTTTCCGGGCGGCGATTGCCGCCCCGTACATATTTACTTGCAAGTGCTTCCAGCCCCTCCGTGGCAAACGGATTCTTATCACAAGAGGAAACGCATTGCAAATCGAATATTCACCTTTATTCTGAAAGGACGGTGCTATTATGCAGATTCTGACTCACCTTATTTTTCTGCTCAACCTGCTCAAGACCCTTATCAATCATTTTTCTTGATGGGTGGTGGCACTGAGTGGAAACAGTTCTCAAAGCGATCTCTGATTGGATCAAGTCGCTGCTGACAGCGGCAATCATGTCCAATCTTTCCGGCTTGTTTGATGATGTGAACACCCAAGTGGGCGGCATCGCCCAGCAAGTCGGCACCAAACCATCCAGTTTTGAACCGCGCGTTTTCGCTATGATCGAAGCGTTGTCCCGGAATGTAGTGCTGCCCATTGCAGGCGTGATCTTGACCTTTATAGCCTGCTATGAGCTGATTCAACTCATCACAGAGCATAACAACATGACCCAATTTGAACCTGCACTACTGATGAAATGGATCTTCAAGACTGCCATTTCGGTGTGGATGATCTCCAACACCTTCGACATCATCATGGCGGTGTTCGACGTGACTCAGCAGGTGGTAGCAAATTCCAGCGGCATCATCAGCGGCAACACAAGGGTCAACGATATCGGCTTGTCGATGCTGCAATCCAGCATGATGCAGATGGACGTAGGACCCCTGTTCGGGCTGTTCTTGCAGTCCTTCTTTATCGGCATCACCATGCGCATACTGTCCATCGTGATTTTCGTCATCGTCTACGGAAGAATGATTGAGATCTACATGATGGTCAGCCTTGCCCCGGTGCCCATGGCAACATGGGGCAACCACGAGCAATCCCATGTGGGACAGAACTATCTTCGTTCTCTGTTTGCGCTGGGATTTCAGGGCTTCCTGATTCTGATCTGCGTGGCGATCTATGCTGTTCTGCTTCAGAATGTCGCCATATCCGGGGATGCCATCAACTCGATCTGGAGCATCGTGGGGTACACGGTGCTGCTGTGCTTTACGCTGTTCAAGACTGGTTCTGTTGCCCGGAGCATTCTGGGTGCACATTGATTGGAGGTGAAATTTTGGCAGCTTATATTTCCGTGCCGCGCGATTTCAGCAAGGTGAAGTCCAAAGTAGCCTTCAACCTGACCGCCCGGCAGCTTATCTGTTTTGGTGCAGCGGCAGTCGTAGGCGTGCCGCTGTTCTTTGTTCTGCGGGACACCGCTGGCAATTCCGGTGCTACCCTCGGCATGATGGCGGTCATGCTGCCCATGTTCTTTCTGGCCATGTATCAGAAGAACGGTCAGCCGGCTGAAAAGATCCTGCGGTACTACTTTCAGGCGCGTTTTGTTCGCCCGAAGGTGCGTCCGTACCAGACCCGCAATTACTATGCACTGCTTATGAAGGGAGATGACACCCATGATTCCGTTTCTGAAAAAGAATAAGGACGGCAAAAAACCGCCCAAGTCCATGGTGCCCCGCACGGCACAGGAAAGCATCCCGTTCCAGCGGATGTTTGAGGACGGTACCTGCCGTGTCCGTCCCGGCTACTACACCCGCACCATCCAGTATCAGGATATCAACTATCAGTTGGCGCAGCAGGAGGACAAGACCGCCATCTTTGAGGAATGGTGCTCTTTTCTCAACTTTTTCGACAGCTCTATCCACTTTGAGCTGTCCTTTGTGAATACCGCCACCGATTCCGCAGACTTTGAAAAGTCCATCCGCATCCCGTACCAGCAGGATGGCTTTGACGATGTGCGCGCCGAGTACAGCCAGATGTTGCGGCAGCAGCTTTCCAAGGGCAACAACGGCTTGACCAAGACCAAATTCCTGACCTACGGCATCGAGGGCGACAGCATGGAACAGGTCAAACCTCGGCTGGAGCACATCCAGAACGACCTGATGAACAACTTCCACCGGCTGGGCGTTCTGGCAAAGCCGCTGGACGGTACGGAACGTCTGCGGCTGATGCACGGGATGTTGAACATGGACGGTGCCAACAAGTTCCACTTCAACTGGAAAGACCTTGTGCCCAGCGGCCTGTCCGTAAAGGATGCCATTGCACCAACTGCATTTGCGTTCAAGAACAGCCGTACCTTTCAGATGGGCGGCATCTTCGGGGCGGTCAGTTTCCTGAATATTACGGCTTCTGACCTGAGCGACCAGCTTTTGAAGGATTTCCTTGATATGGATTCCAGCCAGATCGTTACCATGCACATCCAGTCCGTTGACCAGAACAAGGCCATTAAAACCATCAAGCACACCATTACCGAACTCGACCGCAGCAAAATCGAAGAACAGAAGAAAGCCGTCCGCGCCGGATATGATATGGACGTGCTGCCGTCTGATTTAGCGACTTACGGCAGGGATGCAAAGGCTCTGCTGAAAGAATTGCAGTCGCAAAACGAGCGGATGTTCCTTGTCACTTTTCTGGTGCTGAACACCGGCAAAACCGAGCAGGAACTGGAAACCAACGTGTTTCAGGCGGTCAGCATTGCGCAGAAGCACAACTGCGAATTATGCCGCCTTGATTTTCAGCAGGAGCAGGGGCTTATGTCCTCGCTGCCGCTGGCAGACTGCCAGATCGAGATCCAGCGGGGGCTGACCACCAGTAGCACGGCGATTTTTGTGCCGTTTACCACACAGGAGCTGTTCGACAACGGCAAGGAAAGCCTGTATTATGGCTTGAACGCCCTGTCCAACAACCTGATTATGGTTGACCGCAAAAAGCTGAAAAATCCCAACGGCCTGATCCTCGGCACCCCCGGCTCCGGCAAGTCGTTCAGCGCAAAACGTGAGATCTGCAATGCGTTCCTCGTGACGGACGATGATATTATCATCTGCGACCCGGAGGCAGAGTACGCTCCGCTGGTGGAGCGTCTGCATGGGCAGGTCATCCACATCAGCCCTGCCAGCACCCAGTATATCAACCCGATGGACATCAACAGCAACTACTCGGAGGAGGACAACCCGCTGGCTTTGAAAGCCGACTTTGTGCTGTCCCTGTGCGAACTGGTGGTGGGCGGCAAAGAGGGCTTGCAGCCGGTGGAAAAGACGGTCATTGACCGCTGCGTCCATGTGATCTATCGCAAGTATTTCGAGAATCCCACCCCAGAAAATATGCCGCTGTTGGAAGATCTGTACAACGCCCTGCTGACGCAAGATGAACCGGAAGCCCGCCATGTGGCGGCTGCGCTGGAAATCTACGTCAAGGGCAGTCTGAACATTTTTAACCACCACACCAACGTGGATATCAATAACCGCATCGTCTGTTTTGACATCAAGCAGCTTGGCAAACAGTTGAAGAAACTCGGTATGCTCATCGTGCAGGATGCCGTGTGGGGGCGTGTGACCGCCAACCGCAGTGCCGGAAAATCGACCCGGTACTATGCAGACGAGTTCCATTTGCTTTTGAAGGAAGAGCAGACTGCTGCTTATTCCGTGGAGATTTGGAAGCGTTTCCGTAAGTGGGGCGGCATTCCGACAGCCCTAACGCAGAATGTCAAAGATCTGCTGGCAAGTCCCGAAGTATCGAATATTTTTGAAAACTCGGACTTTGTGTATATGCTCAATCAAGCCAACGGAGACCGGCAGATTTTGGCGAAGCAGCTCAACATCTCGCCCCATCAGCTTTCCTACGTCACTCACTCCGGCGAGGGCGAAGGGCTGCTGTTCTTCGGCAACGTGATCCTACCCTTTGTTGACCACTTCCCGAAAGACCTTGAACTCTACCGCATCCTTACGACCAAGCTCAACGAGATCTCGGAGGGCGCACAGAAATGAGTGAACCGAAACTGATCATCAAAGAGGAATCGTCCGCAAAAAAGACCCGTTCTCCCCCGAAGAAACCCAAGGTGGAGCAGTCGGTGCCCAGAAAGAAAAAGCTGAAAACCGATGCAGATAAGGCTGCTGAAAGGGCGCAGCACCTGCGTTTTGGCAAAGCCGAGATCACCCCGGATGAAGCATCCCGCATGACAAAGCAGCAGAAACGTGCTATGTATGCCGCTGCTGCCGCCCGGTCTGCGGTACATCGGGAGGTTGACCAGTACGAGGACGACAATGTGGGCACACAGGCGTTAAGCGAGGGCGAAAAAGCGGCAGGAAATGTCCGTGATATTTCCAAGAGCAGATACGCCAGAAAACTGAAAAAGAAAGCCAAGATGCAGGGCAAGAAGGGTGCCAAAACCGCAAAATCTTCCGTGCAGAAGCCGACCTCGGCACAAGATGCAGGCGCATCCGACACCGGCGAGGGCGGTTCCAACTGGCTCTCCCGATGGCGGCAGAAACAGGATATTCAGAAAAGCTACCGTGCCGCAACCCGATCGGGCGGCACCGCTGCACAGACCGCAGGCGGTCAGAAAGCTGCATCTGGTGGTGTTCCTGCTGCAAAGTCCGGTGTAGAGCAGGGCATTGATAAGGGCAAGTCGGCTGTCAGCACTGCCGTCAACGGCATTGCCAATTTTGCAAAGAGCAACGCACACGTTTTGGTGATCGTGGGCGTTTTTCTTTTGCTCCTGATGCTGGTCATGTCGGCATTTTCGTCCTGTTCCATTCTGTTCTCCGGCACCACGCAGGTATCCGGGCAGACCATGTACTCTGCCGAGGATCGGGACATCCGGGGCGCAGAACAGGACTACAAAAAGCTGGAAAAGGAACTGGACAAAAAGATCAAGCACACTCCCACCGACCACCCCGGCTACAACGAGTACCAGTATCACCTTGACCCCATCGAGCACGATCCGTGGCAGTTGACCTCATTTCTCACGACTCTGTACGACGATTACACCCGGTCAGAGGTGCAGGGCAAACTGAAGGAAACCTTCAAAAAGCAGTACAAGCTGACCACATGGGTGGAGGTGCAGATACGGTATAAGACCGTGTGGGTCATCAGCCCGGCAGGAATCCCAATTCCTACGCAGGTGCCCTATGAGTACCGCATCTTCCACACCAAGCTGGTGAACCGTGGCTTGGAGGTAGTCATCCGGGAGGAACTGGACAACGACCAGTGGAAACGGTACGAGATCTTTCAGGATACCTTGGGTGGCAGACCCTACCTGTTCAACGGCGGTCTGCCGCC
>ENA-UESJ01001475-UESJ01001475.1-human-gut-metagenome-genome-assembly--contig:-NODE-1475-length-11035-cov-3.790473_pt1 | contig 11035 bp, 4 predicted proteins | sample MGYA00243000_ERZ508001 | MGnify/ENA primary metagenome ERZ508001 (study PRJEB26167, sample SAMN06115479) | human gut metagenome | host: Homo sapiens | place: China:Chongqing | collected 2015-03-03... | reverse complement strand
CTGGCCTTCCCGGAATTCAGCCGAACGGCGTGTATGCCGCATACCTTTGCCCAATTTTCCACAGCGCGCATAAGGGCTTTGCCACAGCCCCTTCTGCGATATGCTTTTGACACGGCTAAACCTAAAATGTTGACCAGACTTTCAAAATAAAGCGTGTTGTATTGCTCCGCATGAACATACCCGACCACCTTACCATCTATTATGGCAACAAAAACCTTTTCTCTGCTTGCATCCAGATTCTTCAATCTTTCCTTAACCAAATCGGCATTACAGTTATAACCCAAATCCTGACAGCAGATTTTGTGAATATCGATATAGTCGTTTACATTTGCTTCTCTGATCATCCATTCAACCTCAAATCGGTTCAACACTCGCCAATACTATCCTGATTTTAACACATGAACACACAAAGTGCAATGCTCGTTCTATCCCAACAACACCGTATTTTGCGTATGGCGCAAACGGTAGGCGTGGATATCATCCGCCTGCGAACACACGGCAACCTATACCTATTGCGCGGCGGGGCGGAATGTGGTACTATGGAGAGAGAACGCCGAGGAGGTGTGGTATGAATATTCTAATGCTGGAGGACGACCCGGCCATTGCCCAGGGGCTGCGTTATTCGTTGGAGAGTGAGGGCTACACGGTCACCCACTGTGCCACCGTGGCCCGGGCGCTGGAGGCGGTGGGCACCGGCCGATTCGACCTGTGCCTGCTGGATTTGACCCTGCCGGACGGCAGCGGCTACGATGTGTGCAAGGCCATTAAGGCCAAGGACGACACACCGGTGATCTTTCTCACCGCCTTTGACGATGAAGTGAATGTGGTGATGGGCCTGGAACTGGGCGCCGACGACTACATCAGCAAGCCCTTTCGCCTGCGGGAACTGATGGCGCGGATCAAGACGGTGCTGCGCCGCAGCAAGGGCGCTGCCACCGAGGAAATCCGTATAAACGGTCTGACCGTGCGGATGAAAGAGGGCAAAGTGCTGAAAAACGGGCAGGAAGTGATTCTAACCGCCCTGGAATACAAGCTGCTGCTGACCTTTTTACAAAACCGTGGCCGGGTGCTCAGCCGCAATATGCTGCTGGAGAGCATTTGGGATGTGGCCGGCGACTTTGTCAGCGACAACACGCTGAGCGTATACATCAAGCGGCTGCGGGAGAAGATCGAGGACGACCCGGTGGAGCCGCAGATCATTAAGACCGTGCGGGGCATGGGCTACAAGGTGGACGAATGAGCGAGGACAAACATTTTCGCCGCGCGCTGGTGCTGGGGCTGGTGATCAGCGCCCTGCTTATCGGCGTGGGCTTTTGGCAAAGCATCACCATGGGCATCGTCTGCCTGGTGGGCTGCGGGGCGCTGCTGGCAATATTCTGCCTGTACACCCGCAATCAAACCCGAGAAATTCGGCGGCTGTCCGATTACCTGACCACCCTGGTCAACGGCACGGCGCCGCTGCTGGTGCCCGCCAACAACCAGGAAGGCGAGCTGTCCCTTCTGGAGAATAACATTTACAAAACCGCCCGCAAGCTGCAAACCCAGGCGGAGCTGATGCAAAAGGACAAAACCTACCTGGCGGACGCGCTGGCCGATGTCTCGCACCAGCTAAAAACCCCCATCACCTCCATGACGGTGATGACGGATCTGCTGCTGGAAGAGGATCTACCCGCCGAAAAGCGGCTGGAATTCCTAAAGGGTATTTCCGCCCAGCTGGAAAAAATGCAGTGGATGATTACCACTCTGCTGAAGATCAGCAAATTTGACGCGGGCACGGCAGTGCTGCACAAGGAGCCGGTGGAGCTGACCGCGGTGGTGGAGCAGGCGCTGTCGCCCTTTATCATTCAAGCGGAGCTGCGCCAAATGACGCTGGCCGTGGACTGCCGGCAAGGGCAATTTTTGGGCGACCGGCTGTGGACGGTGGAAGCGGTGCAGAATATTGTCAAAAACTGCCTGGAACACATGGACAACGGCGGCACCCTGCGCCTAACCGGCACCCAGACCGCCCTCTATTGCCAGCTGGTGATCGCCGACGATGGCTGCGGAATCGAAAAAGAGGACCTGCCCCATATCTTTGAGCGGTTTTACAAGGGCAAAAACGCCGGGGCAGACAGCGTTGGCATTGGACTGGCGCTGAGCAAATCCGTGCTGAACCGGGAGAACGCCACCGTGGAGGTGCAAAGCACCGTAGGTGTCGGTACCACCTTTACCATTCGATTTTATCGGAATATTATTTAAGGGCATTGACGGACGGTTCTTACGGCGGGCGGATACTATCCGCCCCTACGAGGGCACTTTTGTAACCGATTGACCGTAGGGGCGGCAACCTGCCGCCCGCACTGCGTGCAATTCACTCATCGCACCCTACAAATGTATATTTTACGCAAATACATTGCCCCATTTTATAACAACGAAAAACGGACCACCTATACGGGTGGTCCGTTTCTTTTTGCTATTTTGTCCGTCTTTATTTAGCAGCGTTGAACTGGCGATCCAGCAGCACGTAATCCCGGGCGTTAATGATCCCGTCGCCGTTCACATCCAGCAGCTGCTCATAGCGGTCGCTGCCGGTCTTGGCATTCAGGCAGTCCAGGAAAGTGACCGTGCGCGTGTCTACCCCACAGCCGCCGGTGCAGGAGATGGTGGCCACGCCATCGGTGCTAAAGGCGGTAACTGCGTTGTGGTGATCGTCCGTGTACAGGGCGTACACCTCTTTATCCGCCGTGATATTCTCCAGCGTGTCGCTCCAACCGGCCAGCGCCTTACACTGGGGCAAAGCAAAGTCCGTAGGTGCAACCGCCGTTTGGCCGCTGTTCACCGCTACGGCAGAAAGGAGCACATTCTTGGTTTCGTCCTCATAAAAGCGCACCTGATAAAAGTCTTTGACAACCGTTACATCTACCGTCATGGCGCCGGCCAGATCCGAACCGGTGGCGTACTCATAAGTAAAGCCGTTTTGCATCAGCGCATAATCCGCGGTGACAAAATTGCCGTTCTCATACTTCTCCGTATCCTGGTACACCACGCCGTCCGCAGCCAAACCGCCCACCGGGGCATAAAACACATTATCCTGTTGCGTAGCGTTCACCGTAATGGTCTGCTGGCCCAGGTTCACGGCGGCCAGCGCCGTATTGGCGCGCAGATCCAGCGACGGCAGGTGGTTATTGGACACGATCAGGGTGGAAAGCGCTGTGTTGGCACCCAAATTCAGTGTAGCCAACTGGTTGTTGGCACACTTTAGATAAGTCAGCGCTGTGCAGCCGGACAAATCCAAGGCGGTAAGCGCGTTGTTCTCGCACAGCAGGCGCTGCACACCGGCAGGTAATTTCAGTTCCGTCAGCTGGTCGGCAGCACAGTTGATCTGGGTCAGCGCCGTGTTTTTGCTTAGATCCAGCGTGCCCAACGCATTGTCCATACAGGTTAGCTGGGTCAGCTTGGACAGGGCGCTCACATCCAGCGAGGTCAGCCCAATGTCTGCGCAATATAGATTTTGCAGATTATAGAAATACTGTATGCCCTCCAGGCTGACAATGGGGGTACCTTCCCCCAGCACATCCTCCTGCCACGCAGGCAGCATCATACGGGTGATGCTGCTGCGCTCAGAATCAGAGAGAATACCGTCGCCGTTTTTATCGCACTTCTCTGCCACGATTTGACGGAAGCCGGCGTCCGGGAAATGGGTCTCGTCAATCGACACATCCTGCGCCGCCCGTACAAGGAGTGTACTCATAACACAAGCGGACACCAACAAGACAGCACCAGACTGAGCCATTTTTTGGTTTTTTGTTGCATAACTTAGAGTCCTTTCGTTGACGGGTTAAAATCTGTTAAAGGTCACCTGAATGGAGTTGGTCACAGTGGAGCCGTCCTCCAGGGTCAAAGTGCAGGTGATGGTGGCGGTGTATTTGGTGCCGAACATGGCGCCGCTGGCAGAAACCTTACCGGTTTGGTCCACCACCAGGTTCTTATTGTTGGAGGTCCACAAAGCGGACACATAGGCGTCTGCGTCTGCGGGATAGGTGCTCACGCCCAGCTGAATGCTCTTGTTGGTGTACACACCGCTGCAGCCGTAAGACACAGATTCTACCTCATTGCCGTCGTAAGTGAACTTGAAGCTGTCAATGTTGATCTTCTGGTTCACCAGCTTGACGGTGATGGTCTTGGTATAAGTCCGATCGTAAGCGTCCTTCAAGGTGTAGGTCACCTTCACGCTGCCGGAGGCGTCTGCGTTGGTCTTGGTAAGCACCAAGTTGCCGGCAGCATCCGTAGCAGCGGTTACATTGTTTTCTGCCGCCGTGGTCCAGGACGGATCCTGCACCATCGCGCCGTCGGCATAGGCAGCAGACAGGGCCACCTGCTGGTTGTCATCCACAACCAACGCCTTGCCCTCGGTCACCGCAGCGCCACCGCTGGTAAAGCCAATCTCACCGGGGCCGACGAACTCGTGGCCGACCAGGGCATTCTGAGCCTGTTTCAGTGCGGAGGTGGCAGCGTCAATGACATCCTGTGAGGACTCATAGTCCGCATTGACCGCCACGGCCTTATCGTAAGCGGTCTTAAACGCCATACCGTAATCGTAAGCGTAATCCTTGTAATCCACCGCACCGGCATCCGCAATAGCCTGCTGCAAGGCGGAGAAATCATAAGTCGTATAGGCAATCACCGTGGCGGTGTAGCCGCCGTCCACCGTGGTGGCGGTAATGGTGGCCTTGCCCTGGGATACAAAGGTGATCTTGCCGCTGTTGTCTACCGTAGCGATCTCCGGGTGATCACTGGTAAAGGTGCAGTCCCGCAGCGCCAAGGAAGCAATGGTGGCAGAGGAGGTTACCGTGGGCGTAATCGTCACGGTATCCTGCGGTGAGCCGTGGACCATATCCGTGTCCATGCTTACGCCGGTCACCGCATAGCGGGTGAAGCAAACCGTGGTAGTGGCGGTGAAGCTGTCGCCCTTCACGGTAGTGATGGTGCAGGTGATCTCTGCCCACTGGTTGCCGCTGTCCGTATTGGTCACCAGCCCGGTGTCGCTGACGGTGACCTTGTCGTTGGAGCTGGACCAGGTAATGCTCTGGTACAGACCGCCGGCAGGCGCCGTTACAGCAGACAGCTGAATGGTCTTGTTCTTCAAGCTCAGTTCATTGTGCAGGTAGCGGATATGGCCCGGATTGGGAATGGTCACATTGGCCTGGGCCTCTGTATCTGCCGTCAGGCTCACGCCCTCGGCGATAATGTACTTCACCAAACCGTTGTGGGCGCTCTCCAGCAGCTCCACCTGGGCGTCAATCTCAGCCTGGGTGGACAAACCGCTGTCAATCATCGTCTTGGCCTGGCCACAGGCGGTCTCCAGCACAGCCAGGGAATCCTCCGTGTATATATACTGGCCCTTTGCCTGATTGACCAGGATTTGGTATTCGGCGTACTTGGCTTCCAGCACGGAGTAGTCCGCACGCACGGTTACGGCACAAGTGGCGGTGTAGCCGCCGTCCAGGGTTTTCACGGTAATGGTGCAGTCGCCCACATCCACCGGCGTAACCAGTCCGTTCTCTACCGTGGCCACAGCCGGGTTCGAAGAGGTCCAGGTTACATCATTAAAGGTTCTGTTAGAGGAACCGGCAAGCGTTGCATTCAGCTGTACCGGATCCTGGGTCACCAGCAAATTCAACTGGGTCTGATCCAGGCTGACGCCGCTGATCACGCTGCCGCTCATTACAACGGTAAAGCTGCGGCTCAGTGTGCGGCTGTAATGGTCTGTGGTGGTCACCGTCACCTTCGCCCAGCCGTTGGCAGTGGCAGAGGAGGGACTCAGCACCAGCTTGCCATCGGTCTGCGTGGCTTTGATGTTTTTGCTGTCGTCCACCGTCCAGCTGATGCCATTGCTGTCTGCACCCGCCGGCACTACGGCGGCGCTCAGCTCCAGCTTGTTATTCTCATGCAGCGTATTGGCGTAGCCGTTCTTGCTCAGGTCGATGGTCAAGGCGTCGTTGTCGCCAATCGTACCGCTGGTGCGCTGATTATAGCTGCCTATGGCGGTGTTGCGACTGTAACCCACATAGCTTACATCAACGGACTGCGCTTTGATGACCTGATGACCTTCCAGCGCAGCGCCGGCCTCTATCAATGCCTGTGCGGCCTGGTTGATCTCGTCCTGGGTCTTGGTGTTGTCGTTCATCACGGACTGGGCTTCCTCATAGGCCTGCTTAAAGGTAATGCCTACGGTGTACTCATAGTCCTGATAATCCGTATCTTTATACTTCTCCAATGCGGCCTGCAGCGCGCTGCGATCACCGCCGGTGGATACGGAGCAGGTGGCGGTGTAGCCGCCGTCATAGGCAATGGCACGCACGGTGGTGGCGCCGGTGGACACAAAGGTCACCAAGCCTTTATCGTCTACGGTGGCGATGTTTTCGTTATCGCTCTCCCAATAGAGGTCAGAGATGGATGCCTTGCCCACGCCCAAGGTGCCTGATGGCTGTACCGTCGCCGTCAGCTGATGGGTATCCCCAATGGAACCGCTGACAGCCGACTCAGAAATGGTAATGCCGGTGGCAGGTGTGTACGCAAAGGATACCCACACATCGTCCGTCCAGGTCTGGCCGAAGTGATCCGTAACCGTACAGGTGATCTTGCCGTAGTAACCCTCGTTCTTCAACACATTGAAGGAGGTGTTCTTGGCAGGAGAAGCCACGCCGTTTTCAGAAATCACGATCTTGTCGGTAGAAGAGGTCCAGGTAACGGACGCATAGTTGGCATTGTTGGGGTACAGGCGTACATTCAGATCCAGCTTAGCGTCCTTGTATGCGCCGTCGGTAAGCAGCGACACATCATATTGATAGAAGTTGCTGGCCTCCTCGCCGTCCAAGTAAATCTCTACATTATTGATATGCGTATATTTCTCCAGGCCCTTGTAAGCGGCGATCAGCTTTTCCAACTGGGCGTCCACTTCTTTTTGGCTGGATGCGTTGGCGTCGATCAGCGCCTGGGACTCGGCGATGGCATCCTGGAAGGCCTGCCAGGTGGCCGGGTAATAGTTAGTTTCTGTCAGCTCCAGCGACTTATAGGTATCGATCTGGGCTTGCAGAGCGTCATAGTTGGTCACCACATTCACCTTGCACTGGGCGGTATAGCCGCCGTCGCAGGTGGTCACAGTCACCACGCAGTCGCCGCCGCTCTTAAAGGAAACCACGCCGCTCTGGTCCACAGTGGCAATCTCCGGGTCAGAGGTGGACCAAATCACATCTGCCACAGAGGCCTTGCCCACGATGCCAAAGCCGGTGGGCTCCACCGTTGCCTTTAAGGTCTGGCTTTCGCCTACCTTGCCGCCGACGATCTCCGTGGTGTCCAGCTTAATGCCGGTAACCGGGTCGTTGGCAAAGGCCACATACATGCTATCGGTGTACACATTATCCATATAGTCGGTGGCGGTTACGGTAATCTTGGCCTGGCAGGCCTTGTTACCTGCGGGCTTCACAATACCGTTGGCGTCTACCTTTACACTGTCGTTATCGCTGCTCCACTTGATGGTGCGATACATAGCGGTCTTAGGTGCCACCTGGGCGTCCAAATCCACAGAGTAGCTGTCATACCGCTTAGAGGTAGACACCTTCACGCTGCGGAACGCGCCGGCGTCCGAGCCGTCCTTGTTTACAAGGCTCACACCGGTCAAGCCGATATAACCGCCCAGCTTGTAGAAAGCGTACAGCAGTTCACGGGCGTAAGTATTACAGCTGTCCTGGGCAGCCATAGGCTCATCATAATAGACATAATAAGCATAGTCCAGCTTTCGGCTGAAGTCCTTATATAATGTTTTATTTTCGTTGGTGCGCTCGATCACCGTGTCCTCGCAGATGTTAATCACCTGCTTTAAGTAATCCTTGTCCGGATACACGGTCACCTGCTTCTCCGCCACAATACCGCCGGAAGCAGACACGCAGTACAGGGTAGCGGTGCCTACATCCACACCGGTAACCACCGCGTCACCGTTGTCGTTGCCCTTGGGGGCTACGGTCAGCACGCCCTCATCGGAGGAATACCAGTTGGCGCCGTAGCAGGCCTGTGCCGAGGAGGTGGAGCCGCTAAAGGTCATGGTGTGAGACACATCCAGGGTCTTGCCGTTGATTACGGACAGATCGTCACCGTTAATGGTATTGGTCTCTGCGGCGTTACGCACCACGCAAAGGGTCACCACATCGGACTGAATATCGCCGTCCTCAGACACGCACCAAATATGTACACTGGAGGCGCTGGTGCAAGAAGCCTTGGCCACCACCTTTACGGTGCCGGCGGTCTTGTCCTCGTCCTTCAGCTCAAACTGATCCTTATTATCAATATACCATTTTACATTCTTATTGGTGGCATCAGCCGGGTCCACATTGGCCTTAACCAGCACGCCGGTGCCATCATACACCGTGCTGGCAGTAACGGTGGCAAAATCCAGCGTTTCACCGGCCACCTCCGTCTGCTGCTGCTGCAACTTCACGCTATTGGCCAAAACAGCACTCTTTACGGCACTTTCAACAGTCACATCAATGCCGGACACCGGCAGACCGTTGAAAATCGTGGTCTGGGTCTGCACCTGGGAGATGGTGTAATAGCTGCCATCCAGCAGCTTGTAGCCGGTGGAGGCTTTCAGTACCACCGTGGCGGTACCGCCGGACAGCGCCGTGTAGTTACCATCCTTGTCCAGCCTGGCGATCCCGTCCTCTACTGAGCCGTCGTGGTGGACCGTGGTGGTCTCACCGGTGGTCTCGTCGGTCACCGTTTCATCATAGGCGTCGCCTGCCCACAGATACTTGGGATTGCCGTCAGCATCCGTACCGTCCAGCAGGCCCCAGGTAATGTTCAAATTATTGGCCTTGCTTACACGCACCGGGTACACCGTGTAGGTCAGCGTTTGCTGATCGCCGATATTGCAGTCCCGCTCCGCGTGAATCACCGCATCGCTGAGCACCCGCCCGGTTTTGCCGGTTACGGTAAGCTCTTTGGTTCGCACCACCTGATTGGCAGCGGAAGTCGCCGTGATGGTGCACTTTTGACTGTTTGCAATCGTGCCCATGTTGCCCCCGGCGTCACGACCGGTGATGATACCGGTTTTGGGATCTACATAGGCCACACTTTCATCCGAGGAGGACCAGGTAATATCCGAAACATCGGCCGCAACGGGTTTTGCGTCCGTAATGGCCATTTGGATCTGGGCACCCTCCTGTACCGTATCCGGACCGGTAATGTTAAAGTCCGTGCAAGGCACACCGTCTACAACGTTAAAAGTGATGGTATCATTATATTTCAATTTAAGCAGAATGTTGGCGATGATCTTCACCGCAGTAGCCGTCAGCTGTATAGCATCGGCAGAATCGCCCACAATATCCTTAATGGCAAAGCAGGCGTCCAACAGCGCCGCCAGCACATTGCGGTCAATGTCGATACCCAAATACTTGATCAGAATATCCGCCAGTTTTTTGGTATCAATGGTGCCGGTATGGTCCAACTTGTAAATATAGTTGACCAGCTTTAACAGATTGTTGATAAATCCTTCCGTATCCGGCGACACAACGATGGTCACCGTACCGGTGTTCTTAAAGGTTACCAAACCGCTGTCATCCACCGTGGCAATCACCTTGCCCTGGGTAAAGACGGAAGAGCTCTTTACAGAGTAGACCACGCCCATGTGCAGCCGCACCGGGGTGGTCACGGCGCTCAGCTGGCAGGTGGTGCCCTTGGCTACCGTGGTCTCAATCTGGGACTTATTGGTGATATGGGTACCGTTGGGCAGGAAGTTGGCATAAAATGCATCGTTCTTCGTGACCGTCACAGCCAGCTTGTCGTCTGCCTTTACTTCGCCGTTGGCGTCATACAGGGTAACATGAACAACGGAATTGATATTGTCCAGGTATTTGCGCAGGGACTCGATCCATTTGGCGGAATAGGATTCAAAAATCTTGCCCAGGGCAGAATCCGCACCCATGGTCTTTTCAATCAGGGCAATGATCTCGTCCGTGTCCATGGTGTCCACATTCACCTTATCATTGAACAGGGCTTTTTCCAGCGCGGCGCCAGCAATCTTGCCCACCAGCGGCACCGGCTTTACCTCATTGTCAATCCAGTTGTGGATCACAGCACCCTTAGAGGAGTCAAAGGCCTTGACCAGGCCATTTTGGTCCACATCCACCAAAGTGGGCGCCTCGCTGTACCACTTGACATAGCCGTTGTCCGGGATCTCGCAGTCAATGAGCTTGTAGCTCAGTTGCAGCGTGTCGCCCTCCTTCATCGTCTCATGGTAGGCGTTGCCCTCCTCGTCCGTATCTTGTACCGCATTGCCGTCTTCATAAAACAGCTGAATGTTGTACACGCCGATCACGTCGCCCGCCCAGGCAGAAAACGCCGGGGTCAGCACGGTGATCACCGTGAGCACGGACAAAAAGACACTGAGCAAGCGCTTCTTGCTGTACATAAACTTCATAGAACCATCCTTCCCCTTTGCCGCAACGACAGCACCCCTTGCACTGCCCGCTTAGCGCCTGTATTTCGGCGCACCGCGACAACATTTATACATAATAATTATAAAACATAAATAAAGCTATTGCAACGCACTTTCCGCGGTTTTGCCCCGAAAACATGCCAAACTTTGGCACCGGCTTTTGTGGATTATCGACAAAGAAAAATGAACGAAAAATAAATAAAGGACGGAATGCGAATATCCGTCCTTTAACTTTTTGTATATGTTTATATTACATTGAGTACACCCAAAAAGGCTTTAGAGCCGTCCGGATGTTCAATCACTTTGCGGCTGTCCCGCACACGCAGGGCGCAGGCATCACCGATATAAAGGGTGTATTCCACCGTTAAGAGCCGCCGATCCGCTGCGCCGGTGCGCAGTTGCACGGCCACATCCGCCGCCTCGTTCTCATCCATCAGCCGCGCCAAATTGCCGGAGAACAACTGGAACAGCTCCGTTCTGGAATAGCCGATAAACTGGATAAAATCCTCGCTGACCAAGTCCAGCTGCAAAGGGTCGGCCGTGCCTGTAAAGAAAGTGGCGCCG
>ENA-UESJ01001473-UESJ01001473.1-human-gut-metagenome-genome-assembly--contig:-NODE-1473-length-11039-cov-4.339172_pt1 | contig 11039 bp, 9 predicted proteins | sample MGYA00243000_ERZ508001 | MGnify/ENA primary metagenome ERZ508001 (study PRJEB26167, sample SAMN06115479) | human gut metagenome | host: Homo sapiens | place: China:Chongqing | collected 2015-03-03... | reverse complement strand
CTATACAAAAGTCTTTGCGATTGTCGCTTGTTTTAATTGCGTGTCTGCCACTTATATTTCTGACAATCTTTACATACAATTTATCTTATAAAAAATACATGGATCTTGCAACACAGTCCACAGTGGAACTTGCGAAGAACTACGGCATGGGCTTCCAGTCCCAGCTTAACTCACAGATCGCCGAAGTAGAGGGACTTGCAAATGGTACAAACATCCAGAATCTTGTACTGGAGAATTACAATGGTGTTACGCTTGGAAATGATTCTCCTTATTATACGAATGTCACAGATCTGTTTGCAACTGCTTCTGATTATGCCGGCAACAACGTGAATTACTATCTCTATGATGTAAACGGATACTACATTACTAGTTCTGACAACACCAATACGGATGACTGGCAGGAACATATGGCAATTCCGGTCGAGGATATCACAGAAACAAAAATCTTACAGTGTTCACCACTCGATGAAATCGAGAGCATTGATGTTGTATCCCCGATCATTATTAAAAGCCAGATCGTTGGTCTGATCCGTGCCAATATCACCTCCCGGTATTTCGGCTCCTTTATCCCGGAAGATGGCTCTGCATTCATCATGACAAATGATGGCGGCTACCTCTTTACTTCGACCGGGCTAACCGGACAACGGGAACTGGAAACACAGGCGTTTAATTGTCTGAACGGCGCGGACAACGCGAAGGACTATGGACATCTGAAAGCTTCCTCCTTCAAAAATATCTATGGATTTTGCAAGCTTTCCGACTCCAACTGGCTGTATCTGATCAAACAGCAGGGAACTCAATACCAGCAGATATTGGCAACCCTCCCGATTACCATGAGTATCACACTCATCATCATTTTAATGATTGCTATCTGGGTGAGCCGGATCTTATCCGCGAAATACACAGAACCAATCTTTACCCTGCGCGACAACATGACGGACGCCTCCTCTGGTAATCTGGATGTCAAATGTGATGTTGCCTCTGATGATGAATTCGGAGATCTCTCCCGCATGTTCAACAGCATGATGGATATCATCTCCAACAACTACAAGGAATTATCTGCTTCCAAAGCTGCATTAGAGGTCAGCGAACAGGAACTGAAAAAAAACTATGCCCATATCGAGCAGCTTGCCTATCACGATGGCTTAACCGGACTTTATAACCGTGTTGCTTTCATGAAATACGCTTACAAGATCTTCCATGACGCAAGCGTCGGTGCCAGCAAGCATGCCATTTTCTTTATCGACTTAGATAACTTTAAAAATATCAACGATACACTCGGACACGACTATGGTGACCTTCTGTTAAAGGATGTCTCCGACCGGATGCTTTCCTGTATCGCTGCTGATGATATTCTGGCACGTAACGGCGGTGACGAGTTCCTGATCTTAAAAAATCGCTTCGATACCGTGGATGATCTGGAAAACTTTGCAAGCCAGCTTGTCAATGTCGTACATCATCCATTCATCTTAAACGATGAAACCGCTGTGGTTTCCATGAGTGTCGGTATCGCAGTCTTTCCAAACAACGGTCTGACGGTAAGCGAGTTGATCAAGAACGCAGACATCGCGATGTACAATGCGAAAAACTCTGGCAAAAACAGCTACCGCTTCTTCGACAGCTACATGGAGGACGATGTCAACCGGAAAAATGATCTTGCAGATATTCTATCTCATGTTATTGATAAGAACGAAATTTACTTACAGTACCAGCCACAGGTCAATGTGGAAAGCGGTCAGGTTACCGGCTATGAAGCGCTGATGCGTATTGAGTCTGAGCTGGTTGGTTTTATCTCTCCTGCAGAATTTATTCCGATCGCAGAAGAAACCGGTATTATCAACATCCTTGGGGAATGGGCATTGATTGAAGCCTGCAACTTCAATCAGGTACTGATCAAGAGCGGATTCGGTCCACTCCGTGTATCTGTCAATGTATCAACCACCCAGTTAAAGGATGATCATCTGATCGATATCATTAAAAGCATTCCGGAAAAAACAGGTATGGATCTGAAACATCTCGAAATCGAGATCACAGAAAGTGTCCTGATGAATTCGTTTGAACACAACTTAAAGCTGATCAATCAGATGAAAGAGCTTGGTTGTTCCATCGCCTTAGACGATTTCGGAACTGGCTACTCTTCCTTCAACTACCTGACACAGATTCCAATCGATACATTAAAGATTGACAAATCCTTTATCGATGGTATCTGCAGTAACGAAAAAGACCGCTGCATCGCAGACTCCATCATTGATCTGGCACACAAGATGGATATCTCTGTTGTGGCAGAAGGTGTGGAGGATAATGAACAGCTGCAGATTCTGCAGAACCAGTTCTGTGACACCCTGCAGGGCTATCTCTTCTCCAAGCCTTTAAATTCTACCGATTTTATTGAGCTTTTAAGCAAACATAAAACTTTACATGACTAAAAAGGCGTCCCCATCAAACAGATGGGGACATTTTTTATTTCTGTTTATGACTCCTCTTTCTTCCTATCAAACCCATCCCGATTCCAACTGCACTTGTACACAGAACAAGAATCGTCAGAAACAGATTTGCTTCATCTCCGGTCTTTACCGCCTGCTCCTTAGTCGGTATCACCTGTGTGCTTGTCCCGGCAACAGTCGTTTCCGATGTTTCCGATGTTTCGGTGGTTTCTGTCGTTTCTGTCGTTTCGGTTGTCTCCGTTGTTTCGGTGGTTTCTGTCGTTTCGGTCGTTGTGGTCGACGGCTCTTCGGGAAAACAGATTGTCTGTGCGAGATCCGAAAGATCTGTATGTGAAGCAACGATCTCGCCCGGATATGCCGTATCTTTTACCGTCTCATAGAACACCACTTCCTGTCCACACAGCGCATCCAGAAACAGAATCTCATACTTCACTTCGATATCCATATTTACCTTTTCCGCGACAAATGTCACAGGCTCATTCTTTGCCATATATGGTTTTTCCAAAACCGTACCATCCTTTTTCCATCGTGCTTCCCCTGAAATCGTATAGGTGTGTCCAATCTCCAGATTCTCAAATGAAACAATATCCTTACATGGCACAAGTGTCCCCTTTGCACGTATATCAACAATTGGATTTTCAAAGCCTGCCTTCGTTTTAATCTGCGGAAATAGCTCATTTATAATCGTTCCTAACTCAACATGCGCGCCATCCTCCTGTATAGATACTTCGATTTTCTCAGCATTTCGATACTTATTTTTATTTGCCTCACAGCGAACCTCTTCGATGTAATACGTTCCATACGGCAATGCGCCCTTCGTATCATCCACGTCTGCCTGTCCAAACCAGATACCCGCACCTGCCTCTTCCTGATTCGTATGATACGAATGTGGAATATAGGAAGCTGCCGTCGAGTAATACCCATTTTCATCTGTCCAGACGATGTGGGATTCTCCCTTTGTATCAGAAATAGAAAACGCAATATTTGCAAGCGGGGTTCCATTTTCATCCACTTTTGTAAAACTGAGATCCCCACGGAAATGAAGAATATTCACTGCATCTTTTACAACAACCTCCATTGGGGTTGTCTGATCTTTTTTGATCTGTACCCAGACTGGCGTATCATCTAACAACATATAGTCGTTTGCTTTTTCTTCCTGAATCATATACCAGCCGATCCGAAGCTGCATTTCTGTATCACCCACACAGTCTGTATCGTGCGCACATTCCTGCACAAAACCCGTACCTTTTTTATCCATCCGAAACAGTCCCACACGCTTAGTGGTGTCCTTACTTCCGTTTGCGGAAACAGCATAGACCGCGTATTCAATCCCATCAAAGCTATACTCCGGGTGTTCTAAAAGAAAGGCTTCATAATTTTCCTCCACCTTCTTTGTCAGTCTGAGTTTTCCAAGATACTCCTCTTCCGGTCCAACCACACGCGTATCAAAATAATCTCCCTCTGATTTCAGCTCCAGAGGCTTCGCCACCGCATCTCTTGGCAAGCCAAGGGTTGTCCGTCTTCCTGCATAGATTTTCGTACTATAAATATTCGGATCTAACTTCCAGCCTCCATTTGTTGGCACATTCCATTCCCGGATATAATATGTACCCTCGGCAAACTGTACAATCGTACCCTGTTCATCCGGCTTTGTGCGTGCAGAACAAGAGACGTTATCCTCTGCCAGTGCACCATTTTCCCCCGGCTCAATATAACAATATCCCTTCACATTCCGGCTTCGTTTCGCATCCTCATAGCTAGCATACACTGCATAATTGGCTCCCGCCACATCATACAACTTCGGATTCGTCTTGTAGACGTCCTCATTATAGCTTTTACAAATCCGCAAGGTTCCAGTCTTCAGACGTTCTTTCGGACGATATACAATCATTCCGGAGCATTGTTTCCGCACGTCCACCGCGTTATCCAGATAATAGCATGCGCGAAGGGAATCCCAGCCAGAGCTGTACAAATGTCCGATCAAAGCGGTTCCTCCACCGGAAATTGCGCAATGGACATAGCCGTCCAGTTTTCCATTTACAAAACAGATGACATCGCCTGCATTTGTCAGCTGGTCGTAAATTGCATCATATTCCGCCTCCGTCTTATCCTTTGGAAAACAGTTTGCATCAGCATAGACGCGCTCCCAATTCTCACTTACTTCCAATGTATCCGAGATCTGCGAGACGAGCGTACTTCCCTGTACCGATGCCTTGTCTCCATAAAAACCAGATAACGCCTGTGCTACATAAATCGCACACCTATTATCGCTGTTTTTTCCGCTTCCCTTCGGAATCGTCATCGCGTATGCGACAAATGCATTGGATGTATCCGGTGCCTGATAATACGCACTCGGAGATACACTCTGTACAGTCTCTTCCGATTCTGTGAATGCAGATTCCTCTGCGTCCGCCTGTATATCCTGCGGAAGCGCATTTGTCCATGTCGCATCGCCAATCGTCGCGACAGATTCCCACGCTTCTGTATTTTCCGATGCAAACGGAAGCACATAACACTGCATGATCAAAAACGCAAGTATCCCATATGCGAGCACCTGTCTCCATGCTTTCTTTGCCTTTAATTGCTGCTTGATTTTTTTACATAACGAAATAAACATATTAATTCCTCCATACCTTACCATATGCAGAAATCTGATGGATTCCATCTTCTATGTCTACCGTCAATGAAAAAAGAGGTAATTTTGTTGTTAAAAAAAGAGTATGGTAACTGTACCATACTCTTAAAAGTCCTGTCAATTCAATTTCCGAAGTTCACTTATTTTTCACAATCTGTTCGAGACTCCACAAATCCCTTAAAATGTAATATCCTTCTTACCTGTAATCAGGCGGGCACCATTCACGATCATCGTCACACCAGCACCAACGCCTACAATAATTGTCACGATTCCCATAACCAGATTGCTGATCCCGATTGTATTGAGCTTATGATATAACTTCTCCATGCTTTAGACCTCCCATACTTGCAATAAAACTATTTTACTCCATACTGCTCATAATATGCGTCAATCGCTGCCTTCAAGGTGTCATCAATCACGACCTTTCCCTTGTACGGCTTGTTGTACAGATGCTCTACAACCTCTGCCATCGTTACGATTGCAGTCGTCTTTAATCCATAGTTTTCTTCGATCTCCATCAGTGCACTCTTCTCGCCCTGACCACGCTCCATACGGTCAACCGATACAACAAGACCGAGCACATCGACATCGCCCTGCGCCTTCACGATCGGGAGTGTCTCCTGAATCGAAGTACCTGCGGTTGTTACATCCTCGATAATCACAACCTTGTCACCATCGTTGATCGGACTTCCAAGCAGGATTCCCTTATCCCCGTGGTCCTTGATCTCCTTACGGTTTGAACAGTAACGGATGTCTGCATCATACTTGTTGGCAATCGCCATTGTTGTAGCTACGGAAAGCGGAATTCCCTTATATGCCGGTCCAAACAGCACATCAAAATCAAAGCCGAACTTGTCCTTGATTGCCTCCGCATAATACTCGCCCAGGCGTGCCAACTGGGAACCTGTTCTGTAAAAACCTGTATTTACAAAAAATGGTGTCTTTCTTCCGCTCTTTGTCACGAAATCACCAAACTTCAATACGTTACAATCAATCATAAATTCAATAAACTGCTCTTTATACTGTTCCATATCGTATAAGTCCTCCTGTTTTTCGGGCTGTCGGTAGCAACAAACGACATTCACGCATGTAGTTCCATTGTCTGCCATAGATTTCTCTATCAGCCACATAATTGTATATATTTTAGCATAGTTACCAGCTTGTTTCAATCAGTTTTGCGCAATCATAAACGGGGAATTTTAACTTCTATCGCAGATGCACTAACGATTCCGTTCATTCTTCTCGCGCGACTGCAGTACAAGCTCATATACCTTTGGATGGCGTTCTTTCAGATGTACATCGAGTACATGTCTGCGCTCCTTGAAACGTTCTGCAAGTTCCGGATGATTCTTTGCAATCCGGTCATGCACCTGTTTTCTATGTTCCTCAATCTGCATCGCAAGGGTATGTTCATCCTTACCGGATATATTGACAATCTCCTTCAGATGTTCCTCCAGGTGTTCCAGCCACTCATCTTCGTCAAGCTCCTCCATATGCGCCCATCGTCCATGTAGCAGATCCTCAATATCCCCACTTTCTTTTAACTGCGCAATCTGCTTTTCAATCTGACGCTCGATCTGTTTTTCCGCATCGGAGCCAAACGCCCACACGAATTCCTGCACCCGGTTATCCGCCCGCTTTCTTGATGCACTGCGCTCCTCATTATCCACGCCATCCTCCAGCGGATATGGACGGTTGATTCCCATATCCTTCAATGCGATATGGATGGTTCTGCGCACGCACCCCTCCTCAATCAGATATCCGAGTCCAAGCTTCCTTAACTGTTCGTTCACATCCGAAATATGTTCTGTCATATAGAACCGGATGCCCTTTTCTTTTAATAACTGATGCAGACGCTTCAGGCAGTCTGCCGCAGTAATATCCAGACTTCCGATTCCGCCCGCATCAAGGATTACAGCTTTCGTATCCGGTTTAATATGATCCTCAATATCATTTTTCAGCACCTGCACATTTGCAAAGAACAGATTGCTGCTGAACCGGTAAACAAGCACACCGGACAGTGCGTGGATCTGGCTGCTCTCCTTCAGATCCCGGAAATGCTTATGCCCCGGCTGAATCCCAAGAAAGCAGGTAGATGGCTTTGCTGTCCGGATGATCACCTCCGCAAAGGAAAGCAAAATACCGATCAAAACACCATTGATCGTGCCAAGCAGGAGTACACCGAAAAATGCGCCGGCAAAGATCATACATTCGGTCCGGCTGACCTTCCAGAGCCGTGCCATCAGATCAAACTCCGTCGCCCCAAGCAATGCCGATATCACAATCGCAGTAAGCACCGGAACCGGCAGATATTGGATAAATCCCGTTCCACACAGCAAAAGCACGATCATGGAAAGTCCTGCCACAAGCGAGGTAAGCTGTGTCTTTCCCTGATACTGCTCGCCCATCGCTGTACGGGATACGGAGAATGCAAAGATCTCCTGATTATCATCAATTCGGTAGCCATTTTTCTGTGCAAAATTATTCTCCGCCAGCAACGTCTCCGCCATAATTACAACTGCAACCGACAGGCTGACTGTCACAGCCTCCCGAATTGAAACGGCTGAAAAATCCGGTATCTGCCACTTCGGAAGTCCCGTCTCCACCTTCGAGAGTGTCTGGATTCCAAGCTCCCGCACATTTCCAAACCGCGTATAGCAGGCTCCCGCAGCCATCAGAACAACTGCCATAGGGAATTTCGGAACCAGTTTTTTCGCAACAAGCAGGATTACAAGTGATACCACGCCTAAGAGGATAGATGGCACATTCACATGCCTTGCGGTCTGTCCGATATGCTTTGCCAGTTCAAAAAACTCTCCGGTTCCTGCCGTACCACCAAGAATCTTCGGCACCTGCATAAGAATGATCGTCGAGCAGATACCTGTGATAAATCCGCCCATCACCGGAGCCGATATGTAATTGACGAGCTTTCCCGCCTTCATTAAAGAAAATGCAAGCAGCCACACCGCAACAAAGAATGTGAGCACCGGAACAACCGCCATGGCTTCTTCACTCCCTGCCTCAACATGCAAGGTTAAAAGTGCGGAACCAATCAGTGCTGCCGGAGCCGCATCCACGCCGAATATGAATTGCGGTGACGTTGAAAGAAGCGCAAACGCCAGAATCGGGAACACCGACCCATACAGACCATACACCGCAGGGAGTCCCGCAATCAGGGCATATCCCATCGAAATCGGAATAGAAACAGCCATGATGATGAGTCCCGCCAAGATATCTTTTCCTATATTCTTTTTATCATAGTGCCGTAATGTATGCGCCAATGATAGCTTCATATGATTCATCTCCTGTTTTCCTACCGGTTATGCCGCACACACGCGACAATACACCATATAATAATTCCAAATAAAACTGCCAGGAATATAAACGTTGCTGCAAGCATGCCATCCATCTTCTGCATATAAGCGGTTATCGTGCTATAGAGCGTAAATACACCAAAACAAAATTCCATCCCCACCATCATCCAGACAACGTCTCTATACACACGCACCGCATGTTCCGGTTTTACTTTCACTGGCATGCTCCACAGATCGGGTGGCATAAAATGTAAAACCAGACTGCTGATGCCACAGCTAATCAGCATAATAATTGGTAAAAACAGAAAGAAATACGGAGATCCATATCCATCTGCATTTCCAGCCGCGTCAAAGTGTGTTGCCACTTCCTTCGGCAGCTTTGCAGACCATATAATTCCAATCACAATCGATGCCCACATCAAAACATAGGCGAGTATCTCAACAATCTTCTGCTTGAGTGTAATGTGGTTTTTCATCTCAATTCCTCCTTACCTTGGGGACGTTGTTTGGGGCATATTGGGGACGTTGTTTTTGTTCCGAAGAGTGTCCCCTGGCACATATCATTTGATATCCAGTTCCGGTGGAACATCAATCTCCTCAGAGACATATTTTCCATCTTTCTTCCGTTGTCTCACGCACTCGGATAGGAGATATTCAATCTGTCCGTTGACGGATCGAAAGTCATCTTCTGCCCATGCGGCAATATCGGCATACAGTTTTTCCGATAAGCGGAGCGGAATCTGTTTTTTCGCTGCCATCTAGTATAAGCTTCCTGAGTTCACGATTGGCTGCGCATCATGGTTGCCGCACAAAACTACCAAGAGATTTGAAACCATAGCTGCCTTTCGCTCCTCATCCAAGTCAACGACCTGTTTTTTATTTAATTCTTCTAACGCCATTTCTACCATTCCAACCGCTCCGTCTACGATCATCTTTCTAGCATCTATAATAGCAGATGCCTGCTGCCGCTGCAACATCACGGATGCAATTTCCGGTGCATATGCAAGATATGTAATTCTTGCTTCCACGATCTCAAGTCCTGCCTCATTGACCTTGCTCTGGATCTCATCACGGATTCTTCCGGCTACGACCTCTGCCGATCCTCGCAGGCTACCTTCATCGGCTACACCGTCACCGGTTGTGTCAACATTCGGTGCGACATCATATGGATAGACACGCACAATATTACGAAGTGCACTATCACACTGCAGGGATAAATATTCCTTATAGTTATCGACATTGAAAACCGCCTTTGCTGTATCCATTACACGCCAGATAACTGCAATTCCGATCTCAACCGGGTTACCGAGACAGTCGTTGATCTTCTGTCTGCCATTGCTCAGTGTCATCGCCTTTAATGAAATCTTCTTTCCTGATGCAGAACCATCGACCGATACAGATGTACCATCCGCAGAGATAGAAAATGCACTCTTCGCTGCTGTCTGCTGGATATCCCCACTCTGTGCCAGCTTTGTAGCAGCTGCCGGATTGATGGCTGTACAAAATGGATTCACGAAGTAAAAACCAGCTTCCCGGATTGTACCAACATACTTCCCGAACAACGTCAAAACCAATGCTTCCTGTGGCTTCAACACCCGAAGTCCAATCAGTGGAAACCATCCAAGTGATAACACAACGATGGAAACAACCATGAGTACCAGATAGCCTGTTTCTGCGGAATCCTCATACTTTACAGCTCCAAATACAGTACCTGTAATCGCAATCAGATAAACGAATAAAACAGTCAGCAATACTGCCATACCTTTTCGCTTCGTAGTATAAATTTTCTCTTCCATAACCAATTCCTCCCTTTGAATCGATGCATATCTTATTTTGATATCAAAATCATATCACTTTGATTTTTCCTTGTCAAGAAAAAACCGGCACATCTCTGCACCGGTCTTGGGGACGTTGTTTTTGTCCTGAAAAGTGTCCCCTGTCTCATATAGATTTTCTTTCTTACATCGGGCATCGGCTCCGCTGTGGCATATCCTCGCCCTTCACATAGCGGGCATTGAATTCCATATTAATCTCGCGCAGCTCCTTCTTCCCGTCGATGTAGTCCTGATACATCTCCGCTAAGCCGCTCATACAGCCATCACAGGTTGCCTCAATATTTCCGAGCGATTCTGCTACAATCTGCTCACGTTCTTCTCTTGTTGTATCCTTGATCAAATAGCCTGACATCTCGTATCCTTCCTTTCGTATTCCTCAATATTATACTCCATATTCCACTTCAAGAAGCATAAGTCCATGTGGCGGCGCTGTCGGACCTGCCATCTGCCTGTCACAGGCGGTGAGTATCGCTTCCATATCTTCTGCCTTTTTGCGTCCATAGCCAACCTCTAACAGCGTCCCGGTAAGTATCCGGACCATATTCTGTAAGAAGCCATTTCCATGAAATGTCATCCGCAGATATCCTTCTTCCTCTGCGATTGTAATATCATAGATTGTCCGCACTGTGGATTTCTTCATCTTATTATTCCCACAGAAGCTCTTAAAATCATGCGTGCCAATCAAGTATCCTGCTGCCTTTTGCATCGCTTCTATATCCGGCATCCGGTCAGATGTCCCATTCGACCTGCTTGCCCGAAATGGCATCGTCCGAGAGGATCACGCTGGCTGACGTACCCAGAACCTGTTTGG
>ENA-UESJ01001467-UESJ01001467.1-human-gut-metagenome-genome-assembly--contig:-NODE-1467-length-11073-cov-6.774463_pt1 | contig 11073 bp, 6 predicted proteins | sample MGYA00243000_ERZ508001 | MGnify/ENA primary metagenome ERZ508001 (study PRJEB26167, sample SAMN06115479) | human gut metagenome | host: Homo sapiens | place: China:Chongqing | collected 2015-03-03... | reverse complement strand
ATTGCGTTCGGGTGACGTCGCGGCGCTTTTCGAAGCGGCCGTCACTCCGCTCGTGCCGCTCGTCGAAACGCTCTTCGACCCGAATACGCTTCAAGACTTTGAGGCGGACTCCGAAGAAAATGCCGAAGACTCCGATTCGCAGCGTACGGAGCCGCGCTCGGGCACGACCCGCAAAGCGGCTCTCCTTGCACTGGCCTGGGCCTCGACGGCTCTCGTTGCGCGCGAAGCCGAGCGTCTTCACATCACGCCCGAGGACATCGCTCAGGCGCATCTTCTCGGCGTCGACCTTCGGGAGGTGGCCGTTCCCGATCCTCAGGCCGTCGACACGCTCTGCTCGCGTTACTTCCGACCCTTCCTCATGGCGGACGCCTTCCCGTGGCGTCCGGTACTCACCGTGCGCTCGGGCGCCGAAGACGTGACGGTCAATTTCGGGATCCTCCCGCGCGAAAGTCGCACGCCCGTGCGTCTCTCCGTGTTGCTTCGCGACGCGCAATGGGCGTCGGAACGCTTTGCGGCATTGGAGGTACTCAAAACGCTTGAACGCGTCGCTCCCGAAATCGCGTCGATTCGCACCACCTCGGGCGACCCTGCGCACATTGCGCTTGAAGACCTGAAGCCCTTCCTATTCGAAGCGGCACCGCTGTTGCGGCTCCTCGGAGTCGTGCTGCGACTGCCCGAGTCGCTTCGCAAAATGCTCAAACCCCGTCTTGTCGCACGGTTCGGCGACGCGGACGAGCGCGCGGGCGCATCGGGCCTTCTCGGCAAAGAAGCGCTTGCGGAGTTCGAGTGGCGCGTTGCGGTCGGAGACGACCTCCTCACGCTCGAAGACCTGCGTCGCCTCATGCGGGACTCGGGCGGCATCGTCAAGTGGAAAGACGACTACGTCTACCTTGACCCCGCCGAACTCGAACGCATCGCCCGCACGCTCGAAGCCGAGCGCGAGCCCTCGTACCTCGAAAAGATGCGCGGCCTTTTGACGGGCGAAATGGAAGGCGCCGAAGTGGTCGCGTCACCGGCAATCCTCAAGCGCCTCGAAACGCTCACCGCGGTCGAGACGATCGAGCCGCCGAAGAGCCTCCGGGCGCAGTTGCGCCCCTATCAGGAGCGCGGTTACGCGTGGCTCGTGAAAAACCTCAAACTCGGTCTCGGCTCCCTCATCGCCGACGACATGGGACTCGGCAAAACGCTGCAGGTGATTGCCGCTCTCACCTACCTCAAGGAGTCGGGGGAACTCGCAAAGGAAAAGGCCCTCGTTGTCCTTCCGACGACCCTCATCACGAACTGGACGCGCGAACTCGCGAAGTTCTCTCCCGAGCTTACGGTAGGGGTCTACCACGGCGCGGACCGAACGTTGCCGGCCGCAAATGTCCTCCCCGACGTGACGCTTACGAGCTACGGGCTCCTGCGACGCGATGCCGAAGTGCTCGGTGCGCGGCGCTGGCGTCTGCTCGTCCTTGACGAAGCGCAGGCTGTCAAAAACACGTCTTCCGCCCAGACTGCGGCCGTAAAGCAGCTCAAAGCGCGCCAGGTGCTCGCGATGTCGGGTACGCCCGTCGAAAACCGACTCTCCGAATACTGGTCGATCTTTTCGACCGTGCAGCCGCGTCTGCTCGGTACGCTCAAGGATTTCCGCGAAACGTTCGCCCGTCCCATCGAAGCGGACCACGACCCGAAAGCTGCCGCCGCCCTGAAACGCCTCACCGCGCCCTTCATGCTGCGGCGCCTCAAGAGCGACAAGTCGATCATCGCGGACCTTCCGGAAAAGAACGTCGTCGACTACTTCACGAACCTTACGCCCGAACAGGCGGCGCTCTACGCGCAGACGCTCGAACGACTCATGGGCGAACTCGCCGCGCTCGAAGCAAGCGGCACGGCTGCGGGAGCCGACTCGAACGACGAATCGGCGAACGATTCGGGAGCCGAACCGAAGGAGATCCTCTCCTCGGAGAGCGGGTCGGCGTCGTCCGACATCCGCGCAAAGCGCCGGGGCCTTGTTTTGCGTCTCATCACCGCCCTCAAACAAATCTGCAACTCGCCCTCGCAGTATCTGAAGACGGACGAGCCACGACCCGACTCGGGAAAGGCCGCGGCGCTTTTGGAACTTCTCGACCGTTGCCGCGACGCGGACCGCAAGGTTCTCGTTTTCACGCAGTTCAGGGAAATGGGCGAGCGACTTCAGAACTGGATCGAAGCCGCCACGGGCGAGCGTCCGGACTTTCTCCACGGGGGCGTAAACCTCAAGGAGCGGTCCGCCATGGTGGATCGCTTTCAGACGGACCGCTCCGTGCGCGTTTTGATCGTCTCCCTCAAGGCGGGCGGCACGGGCCTCAACCTCACGGCCGCTTCCGCCGTCGTGCACTACGACCTTTGGTGGAATCCGGCGGTTGAAAATCAGGCCACGGACCGCGCCTACCGTATCGGGCAGCGCCGCGACGTGCTCGTCTATCGCTTCGTTACCGCGGGCACCTTCGAAGAGAAGATCAACGCAATGCTCATGCAAAAGCGCGATCTCGCCGACCTCACTGTCTCGACGGGCGAAGCGTGGATCGGCGACATGAAGAAGGAAGAAATCGAAGCGATCTTCCGACTTTCGCCCGAGACGGAACGCTGAGGGAACGCTGAAGGCCGAGCTCCCGCACCGAACGCCCGACGAAGAAAAGCCCCGGGAAGCGACGCCTTCCGGGGCTTTTTCACAAGGAGTCAATCGTGACTCGGACCGTGGCTCAGACGCCGTTCACGGGCTGCTTCTTCATGAGGAGCTGCGTGATCACGGAGATGCGCGAGCGCATGTCGCGACGGTCGACGATGAGGTCGATCTGGCCCTTTTTCAGGAGGAATTCCGAGCGCTGGAAGCCTTCGGGGAGCTTTTCGCGCACCGTCTGCTCGATCACGCGGGGACCGGCAAAGCCGATGAGCGCCTTGGGTTCCGCGATGACCACGTCGCCCATGAAGGCAAACGACGCGGAAACGCCGCCCAGAGTCGGGTCGGTGAGGACGGACACGAAGGGAAGACCCGCGCGGGCAAGACGCGTCACGGCCGCCGTGGTCTTTGCCATCTGCATGAGAGACACGAGACCCTCCTGCATGCGCGCGCCGCCCGAAGCGGCAAAGCAGACGAAGGGAGCGTTGCGGCGGATCGCCTCGTCTACGCCGCGGGAGAAGCGTTCGCCGACGACGCTCCCCATGGAGCCCGCCATGAACTTGAATTCGAACGCGGCCGCCACCATCGGTTCGCGACGCAGTTCGCCCGACATGACGATGAGGGCGTCGGTTTCGCCCGTGGTGTTGCGCGCCTGTTCGTGGCGCTTCACGTAGGGCTTGCTGTCGACGAAGCCGAGCGGATCCTTCGCACGAATTTCGCCGCCCACTTCCACTGCCGTACCCGGGTCGAGAAACGCGAGAAGACGCGCGCGAGCACCGATGCGGTGATGGTAGCCGCACTTCGGGCAGACCTTGAGACTGCGGTCGAGCTCCTCGGTGTAGAGCACCTGATCGCACCCGGGGCACTTCGTCCAGACGCCTTCGGGAATGGGGCTCGGTTTCTTCGAGGAATCGTCTTCGCGCTTGATCTTGGGAAGAATGTGGTTGATCCAGCTCATCGTTCGTATTGCTGTGGGAGTGGAGGTCGGCCAATTATAGGGCGGTCGACCTCGGGAAAACCGCCCTGCGAGCGCTCGATCGAGACGGATTAGTCCGAAGAGGTTACGGACGAACCTCGAACGCCGTACGACCGAAGGGCCCGCCCGTCTCGCGCGGGAGATCGTGTTCGGGGTATCCGACCCCCGTGAGGTAGAGGCCCGAAGGACTGAAGGTGGGTGCTGCAACCGAGCGGTTTTTCGCTTCAAGCACCTCCTTGATCCAAAGAGGATCTTCGCGACCCGTGCCGACGTAAATGAGTGCGCCCACGATGTTGCGCACCATATGTTGCAGGAACGCGTTCGCTTCGATTTTCACGCCTACGAGCGACCCCACCCGCGCGACTTCGAGTCGCGTCACGGTGCGTACGGGAGTGGCCGCCTGGCACTCGGCCGCACGGAAACTCGTGAAGTCGTGTTCGCCCAAAAGGTACCGGGCCCCTTCGCGCATGCGGGCTTCGTCGAGCGGGCGGAAAACCCACCCCGTCCGTCCTTCGAAGACGGGCGAGCGCACGGGATCGTTCAGGATCCAGTACTCGTACGTGCGGGAGCGCGCCGAAAAGCGGGCGTGAAAGTCGTCCGTCACGGGACGAGCCCACCGCACCGCCACGCTGCGCGGCAGGTACGTGTTGAGAGCACGCACCCAGCTTTGCATCGGGCGATCGATATCGGTCGAGAGGCTCACGACCTGATGCGTCGCATGCACGCCCGCGTCCGTACGACCGGCACAGATCGTAGGCGTTTCAACGCGAAGAAATTCGAAAATCGCCCGCTCGAGCGCTTCCTGCACCGAGGGTCGATCGGGCTGGACCTGCCAGCCGTTGAAAGCACTGCCGTCGTACTCGACTCCGAGAGCCAGCGTCGTCACTCGAACCCCTCCTCTCAGGCCTTGCCGATGCGTTTTTCGAGGAACTCGGCCCGCGCCTTTTGTTCGGGCGTGCCGTGCTTTTTGACTTCGACGAGGAGTTCGCGCGCTTCCTGAAGCGCGCCCAAACCGACGAAACTGTTCGCGAGCTTCAGCTTCGCTTCAATCGACTTGCCGAGCGCCTCTTCCTTCGCGTTGGGAGCGGGCGCCTTCGGAGCGGCCGGAACGGAGCTCTTGGGTTCCGCCGAGCGACGCGAACGGCGCGTCGTCGAACGGCTCTTCGCGGGCGCCGCGGCGGGCGCGGGAATGTCTTCGACGCTTTGAGCCGCAGCCTTGGCAATCGCTTCGATGCGCGCTTCGCTTTCGGGCGGAAGCGCCCCGCCCGAAAGCGAGGGCGGAACGACCGAAGCAGGACGCAAAACGGGCTTTTGCAAGGTGTCGCGCTGGGACTCGACTTCGACGACGAGGGTCGACCCCTCGGATTCGACAGTCTTTTCGTTCTTTTCGGATTCTTCCGTCTTTTCGCTTCCGACGGGCTCCGGCATCAGGGGCGGAATGTAGTCGTTCGCCGGAAGCTCTTCTTCCGTCACGACCACGGTCGGGCGGGCGTCTGCGTTCGGGAGCGTGAGGTCGATTTTCGACACGGCCTCTTCGATCGCCGCTTCGCTTACGGTCGCACGCATCGCCTCTTCGTCAACGGGCGGAAGTTCGTCGCTCTTCGGATCGAGCCAGGGCTGCTCGGCCGTACGGGCTTCGATTTTCTTGCGATCCTCTTCCATCTGCGCTTCGGTAAAAGCAATCGACCCCACACCCATGGCGCCCGCAGTCGTGCCGTTTTTCACGGCTTCTCCGACCGTCGCTTCCACGGCCTTGAGTTGCGCGGCGCTCGTCGGAGCGACGTTCTTTTGGAGTTGCACGGTCTGCGGGCCCTTGGCGCCGCAGCCCTCCGACGCGCACGAGCCGCCCGCCGCACTCGAAGCCCGGGCACCCCTGGCACTCTTTCGACCGCGCAAAAGGAAAAGCAACACGACGACGATCACGGCAAGGAGGTACCAGGCGGGGGGCACGGCGAAGAGCATCGACAGGAAATCCTTCCGGTCGGCGGCCTGCTCGGCGTTTTTCGCACTGTCCTTCGGCACCTCGGCGGTCGCGGAGGCGACGCTCGAAGCGGCCGAACCAGCGACATCGGTCGTCGATGTCGTCGCGCTCGTCTCGGACGGCGCGGCAGATTCGACAGAAGGTTCGGCCGAAGATTCCGCGGAACTTGCGGCAACGGATTCGACGGGTACGGAAACGTCCGAGCCCCCGGTCGGGGAAACCGGGACAAAAGAGGGGGGCGTTGCGATGTTCGAAGTGATCGGGGCGGTCACGGCATTCGACGTACTCGCAACGCCCTCGCCCGTACTCTTCACGGGGAAGGGTTCTTCGCTCGGGGCGCCTTCGGTGAGCGACTTCGAGAGCGTTCCGCCGTGCAGCACCGCGGGCTTCCCGGCGTTAACGTCGCCCTGAAGTTCGCGCTGAAGAGCGAGTTTCGCTTTGTACTCTTCGAAGACCTGTCGGCCCGCTTCGCCGATTTCGAGAGCGGACCCGCCCGCATCGCGCTTCGCGTTCTGTGCGGCACCGACCGCAGCCGCACATTCGCGCGAGACCATCTGGGCCTCCGCAAGATTGCGGGTCGAAAGCGGAATCGCCTCCGTGGCCCCGCGCATGCGACGGAAGGCCTCTTCGGGGTCGATCGCAAAGACCGCGTCTTCGGAGGGCGGCACAAGCGTTTCGCCGACAACGAGAAGATTGAGATCGCCCTGCATGAAGGCCTCGGGGTTCGCCTCGAGGAAGCCGACGGCAAGTTGCTCCATGGTCGCCCCTTCGTAGCGCGGCCAATAGAGTTTCGCGATCGACCAGAAGGTCATGTCCTGACGGATCGGGAAGGTGCCTTGCGCGTCAAAGCCGTTGAGCGCCACATACTCGCGCACCACGCGAGGACCGTAGCGCCCCTTCTTGCGGGGCTTGGCGGTAGCCTTCTCGACCTTTTCGGCCTTCGGTTCGGTCGACGGGGAGGAAGACGCAGGAAGAGCGGAAGACGCGACCGAAGAAGCTTTCGCCGCGGTCGCGTCGGGAATCGGCACGGGAACGACCGCACCGCCGAGTCGCGTCGACTCGGCTACGGACTCGACCCGCAGACCCTCGGGCCCCGAAACGACTTCGTACCGGCGAAGCGTCACCGCGCCGCCCGCGTTCAGTTCGATCAGAAGCGGAAAACGACCTTCGGGCACGGCATCGCCCGCCACGCGAACGCGCACGCCGCCGGGGTTCGCGTCGCGCGTGAGTCGCAACGACCTCGCCGCTTCGGGCGGTTCGATCCCTTCACGCTCGTACGTCGCCGCAGGCGCGATGCGCACGAGTAGCGGCGAGACGCTGAGATCAACGTCGTGAATTTCGAGAACGGCGTCGAAAGGCTCCCCGGGAGCGCTTTCGACCTTGAGGTCGCCGAGCGAAACGGCGCCCGCGGCGGAAGCGAGGAAGGCGGCAAGCGCGGCGGAGAACGCGGCGCGGCAGGTCGGCACGATGGTCTTCTTGGAGTGCATGACGAAGGGAGTCGACGCGGCAAAGCCAGGGCACTTGCGCAGGCGACTCGTAGACTTGGGAAAGTCTTCAGATGATACCGCACCGCCTTCGCGTCCGAAAACGGGCATCGACCCGAAGGCCCCGATTTCACCCGAGAAACCTCCCGTTTACCAGACAAAAAATCCGTCAACAGGATGTTTTCATTCCCTTCTTCTTCACGGGTTGCACAAAAATCGTGCATACCGTTTATCAGTTCTTCAATATTCTCCTGACGGCTCAGATTTTCAGGATCATTGCTCTGATAAATCTCATTCATAATGCCGGACTGACGAACAATCATTGCTCCCAATTCGTATGCATTCTTCTTCGGGACCTCCACTATAAAACTTTCTACCAGTTCACGAAACCCCTGTAATTTAGTATGCATACCCTTGTTAATATTCAAGCCGTATGCCAACGGCTCTTCCAAAACCATCCAAAGACTGACATGATGCTGTGCAGCCGCATCAATGACCTTGTTCAACGTAGTATCCCCGATTCCTCGCGCCGGATAATTCAACACCCGCTTAAAAGCCTCCTCATCATTCGGATTTACCGCCAGACGGAAGTAAGATATAACATCTTTAATCTCCTTGCGTTGATAAAAAGAAAGCCCTCCGTAAATCTTATAAGGTAAAGCACGCTTCCGCAAAGCCTCCTCAAAAATACGGCTCTGAGCATTTGTACGGTATAAAATAGCAAAATCATTATAAGAATAATGTTCCCGCGAACGCAGTTTCACAATCTGGTTGGCAACAATCTCCCCTTCCTCCACATCACTGTAGGCATTGAAAACTCCGATAGGCTCCCCTTTCGCTTTTTCCGAAAATACCTCCTTCCTTATCTGCTCGCTATTTTTCTCTATCAAACTGTTTGCCGCGCATACAATGGTCTGGGTAGAACGATAGTTCTGCTCCAATTTAAAAAGCTTGGCTCCCTTATACAGCTGAGTAAATTTCAATATATTGTCAATATTAGCCCCTCGGAAGGAATAAATACTTTGTGCATCATCCCCCACTACGCATACACGCTGATGTTCTTGGGTAAGCTGAAGCACAATGCTGTGTTGCGCAAAATTAGTATCCTGATACTCATCCACCAGCACATAACGGAACTGCTCCGCATACTTACGGCAAATTTCGGGATGATCGCGGAATAACATATAAGTATAAACCAACAAATCATCAAAATCCATCGCATCGCTTTGGCGACAACGTTCCCAATATCGTCGGTAAATATCACGGGTAGCGGGTACTTTGGCATTCAGATCATACTGATAAAGCTCTGCGTTCGAAACATATGCATCGGGAAAAACCAAGTGGTTTTTCGCATTGCTGATACGCGCCTGTATCACCCCCGGTTTATAGGTTTTATCATCCAATTGCATTTCTTTTACAATAGACTTGATCAAACTCTTCGAATCTGAAGAATCATAGATGGTAAAATTGGAGGTAAAGCCAACAGCCTGTGCCTCACACCGCAGGATACGCGAAAAAATGGAATGGAACGTTCCCATCCATAAATAGCGTGCCTGATCGCCCACCTGACGGGCTATACGCTCTTTCATTTCACGAGCAGCCTTATTGGTAAAAGTCAATGCCAGAATAGACCAAGGAGTATATCCCCGCTCCAGTAAATAAGCTATTTTATAAGTCAGTACGCGTGTCTTCCCCGAACCTGCTCCGGCTATCACCAAAGAGGGACCTTCGTTGTAAAGCACCGCATTGCGCTGACTTTCATTCAATTCTTCTAAATAATTCGTCATAAATTTCACCTTTCGCCCGCAAAGATAGAGAAAGTTTGAGTTTATCAGAACAATTCTATGCTCAATAATGTTATTATGATAGAAGTTTAATTAAAACCTCGACTAAAAATGAATATATTATTAACCACTTTAATTTCATTAGTTATGACTTACGAAATGCCCAAACTCCCGTATGCAAACAACGGACTCGAACCTGTAATCAGTCAGGCTACTATAGACTACCATTATGGCAAGCACTTACAAACATACGTAAACAATTTGAACTCTTTGGTTCCGAGTACAGAATTTGAAGGAAAGACCGTAGAGGAAATTGTTGCATCAGCTCCCGACGGAGCGATATTCAACAACGCCGGACAAGTATTGAACCATACATTATATTTCCTTCAGTTCACCCCCAAACCCAACAAGCATGAACCGTCCGGCAAATTGGCAGAAGCCATCAACCGGGACTTCGGAAGCTTTGAAAACTTCAAGAAAGAATTCAACGCCGCTTCCACAGGACTGTTTGGTTCGGGCTGGGCTTGGCTTTCTATAGACAAGCAAGGAAAACTACATATCACCAAAGAGCCAAACGGAAGCAACCCGTGGCGTGCAGGCCTGAAACCATTGCTGGGTTTCGATGTATGGGAACATGCTTACTATTTGGATTACCAGAACCGCCGTGCAGATCATGTGAACAAGTTATGGGAAATCATTGACTGGGATGTAGTAGAAAAACGTCTATAAAAGAACCCTTAACTATACATCATAATAAAGCTGCCTCGCACCCTATTCATTCAGGGAGCGGGGCAATCTGCTTTAAGATGCAAAGATACAGCAGATATGCATTCATCCTTTTACAAGAATAAACAAGCATAATGCAAGATAATCATAAAAAACATTCTTCCACAAAAAATAAAGCAGTCTGTTGTAGCATTATTCATTTCTTTCCCATATCTTTGCCATCGTAAAACAAAGGGGTGCCCCACGTAAACAGCGGACGGGCTGAGATTATACCCTGTGAACCTGATGCGGTTAGTACCGCCGAAGGGATTGTTACTTCTTACCTCATACCATCCGGTCAAAAAGCAACTCTTTGTATTTACAAGTAAATTCATAAACTGATATAGTATGAAACTGACAGTAAACAGCAAAGAAACCGAAGTAAAGGACGGATGCACCATAGCCGAACTTTCCACCTTTCTGGCACTTCCTGAGAAAGGTATCGCCATAGCGGTAAACAACCGGATGGTTCCCCGTATAGAGTGGGAGAAATGTGTGTTACACCCCAATGACAGTCTGGTAGTCATTAAAGCTGCATGTGGAGGATAAGACCGTGGAACTTCAATTCATCACTCACTTCACCGACACATATTCCTATTATGATTCCGCACGCATGGCCTTGGAAGGCGGTTGCCGCTGGATCCAGCTACGCATGAAAGACACTCCCGTTGACGAAGTGGAACGGGAAGCCATACGCCTGCAAGGCTTATGCAAAGACTATGGAGCGACATTTATCATAGACGACCACGTGGAGTTAGTTAAGAAAATTCATGCTGACGGAGTGCATTTAGGAAAAAAGGACATGCCCGTAGCCGAAGCACGGGGAATATTAGGAAAAGAATTCATCATCGGAGGCACCGCCAATACATTTGACGATGTAAAGATGCATTACAAAGCCGGAGCTGACTACATCGGCTGTGGCCCGTTCCGTTTTACTACTACAAAAAAGGATCTCTCTCCAGTGCTGGGACTGGAAGGTTACCGTTCCATTATTCTGCAAATGAAAGAGGCAAATATCCATTTGCCCATCGTTGCTATCGGGGGAATTACTTTGGAAGATATCCCTTCCATCATGGAAACGGGAATCACCGGTATTGCCTTGAGCGGAACCATACTCCGGGCGAAAGACCCGGTAGCGGAAACTAAACGAATCATGAATTTATAATAAAATCACAAAATACAATGAAGAAACTGATTATAGCTGGAAAAGAATTTAATTCCCGTTTATTCCTGGGAACCGGTAAATTCAATTCAAACACCGTAATGGAAGAAGCCATTCTGGCATCAGGATGTGAAATGGTAACCGTAGCCATGAAACGCATTGAACTGGACGATAAGGAAGATGATATGCTGAAACATATCATTCACCCCCATATCCAGTTGCTCCCGAACACCTCGGGCGTGCGCACCGCAGAAGAAGCCGTGTTCGCCGCACAGATGGC
>ENA-UESJ01001466-UESJ01001466.1-human-gut-metagenome-genome-assembly--contig:-NODE-1466-length-11086-cov-3.742393_pt1 | contig 11086 bp, 11 predicted proteins | sample MGYA00243000_ERZ508001 | MGnify/ENA primary metagenome ERZ508001 (study PRJEB26167, sample SAMN06115479) | human gut metagenome | host: Homo sapiens | place: China:Chongqing | collected 2015-03-03... | reverse complement strand
GGGTATATTTTGTGGCAGGGGCTGCCAAATATAGAAACAGGTTTGTTTGCTTTGCAGTATAATTCAGAAAATGTTTCTCTGTTTCCTGCTTTGGTTGATACAGTGCTGATGGTAATAATGGCGCTGGCTATTGCGACTCCGCTTGGTATATTTGCGGCGGTCTATCTGGTCGAATATGCCAGCCGCGGCAACAGGCTGGTAAGCTTGGTACGTGTAACTGCTGATACTCTTGCCGGTATCCCTTCGATTGTATATGGTTTGTTTGGTATGCTGTTCTTCGTTACTTATTTGAAATGGGGCTATTCCTTACTTGCCGGCGCCTGTACTGTTGCGATCATGATTTTACCTCTTATCATGCGCACGACAGAAGAAGCATTAAAAGCGATCCCTGACAGCTACCGTGAAGGCAGTTATGGCTTAGGGGCAGGCAAGCTGCGGACCGTTTTTGCCGTAGTTCTGCCTTCAGCGGTTCCCGGTATTCTGGCGGGCGTTATTCTTTCCATTGGCAGGATCGTAGGCGAAACGGCAGCGCTTATTTATACAGCCGGTACGGTGGCGGCACTTCCTGATGGGGTGCTGTCGTCAGGACGAACTCTGGCAGTACATATGTATGTGCTGGCCAGCGAGGGTTTGTACATGAAACAGGCTTATGCGACGGCTGTAATTTTAGTTGTGATCGTTGTTGCTATCAACGCTCTGTCGAGCAGACTGGCAAAACAATTGATGAAGGGAAAATAATATGGATACGAAAATAGCTATTGAAACTTTGGATTTATATTACAGTGAATTCCATGCGCTAAAAAATATCAATGCGGATACCGGAAAAAGAGATTACTGCATTTATAGGTCCTTCTGGCTGTGGCAAATCAACACTGCTGAAATCTTTGAATAGAATGAACGATCTTATCGAAGGCTGCCGTATTACAGGCAGGGTTTTGCTGGACAATGATGACATTTATGCCAATGACGATGTTAATTTGCTGCGTAAACGTGTGGGCATGGTTTTTCAAAAGCCGAATCCTTTTCCGATGAGTGTGTATGATAATATTGCTTTCGGACCGCGAACACATGGCGTCAAAGGCAAAGCTAAGCTGGATGATATGGTGGAGGAGGCTTTGCGTAAGGCGGCAATCTGGGATGAAGTCAAGGACAGGCTTGATAAAAGCGCTTTGAGTTTTTCGGGTGGTCAGCAGCAGCGGCTCTGCATTGCCCGCGCCATGATCAAGCACCCGAAAATTTTGATCCTGGATGACTCCACCTCCGCCGTAGATACGGCAACGGAGGCCAAAATTCGGGAGAGCTTCTATAAGGATTTTAAGGACACCACCGTGTTCATTATTGCCCAGCGGGTCAGCTCCGTGCAGGCTGCGGACCAGATTCTGGTATTGGACGACGGCCAAATCAAGGGGATCGGTACCCATGAGCAGCTGCTGGCCGACAACGAGATCTATAAGGAGATCGTAACCACACAGGCGAAAGGAGTGAGCGAATAATGCCGGGTCCCAGAAGAACGGATTTTAAGAAACCCAAGAATGCCAAAAAGACCTTTGGCCGCATTTTGCAGTATGCGGGCAAGAGCAAATTTATGTTGCTGGCGGTATTCGTGATGCTCATTGCCAGCACGGTATGCTCCGTAGGGGCCTCCTACTGGCTGAAGCCTATTTTGAACGACATTGATGCCTCCATCCGGGCAGGCAATTTTGCCACCGTGGGTGTGGAAAGCCTAATGCGTAACCTGGCCATTGTGTCGGCGCTGTATATTGGCGCGTCCCTTTGTACGTACATTCAAAGCAAGGTGATGGTCCAGATCGCCTACAAGACCACCAACCTGATCCGCAAGGAGCTGTTTGACCACATGCAGACTCTGCCTCTGCGGTTTTTTGACACCCAGACCCACGGCGAGATCATGAGCCGCTACACCAATGATGTGGATAATATTCAGATGATGCTGGAGCAGTCTATGGTGCAGCTGGTGTCCTCCGCCTTTACCTTTGTGGGCATTGTGGTGATGATGATTGCCCTGAGTCCGCCGCTGTTTTGTATTTCGCTGGTGTTTATGATTATTATGCTGGTGACGGTATCTAAGATCGGCAAAAAGAGCAAGCATTATTTTCAGGCACAGCAGGCCAATTTGGGCCAAATGAACGGCAATATTGAGGAGTCCGTTGAGGGCATGCGGGTCATCAAGGTATTTAACCATGAGGAACAGGCCATTGCGGGCTTTGAGCAATACAACGAGGCGTTTCGCTCTGCGGCCACCAACGCCAACTTTTATGCGGGGCTGATGGGCCCGGTGTCCAACGGAATCAACAACGCCGGTTATGCCCTGATCGCTTTGTTCGGCGGGCTGCTGGCCCTGACCGGGCGGCTGGACATTGGCACATTCTTTACTTTCCTCAGCTATGCCAAGCAATTTACGCAACCCATTAACCAGATCGCCAATCAGATGAACACCATCTTTTCCGCTCTGGCCGGTGCGGAGCGGGTGTTTGAGATGATGGACACTGCCTCCGAAGAGGACCAGGGCACCGTGACTTTGACGGTAACCGGTGCCGGGGAGGAGAAACGGTGGTACTGGCAGGACGGCGACCGCCGGGTGCCGGTGCATGGGGCTGTGGAGTTCCACCATGTGACCTTTGCCTATGTGCCGGAGAAGGTGGTGCTCCATGATATTAGCCTGTACGCCAAAGAGGGGCAGAAGATCGCATTTGTAGGCTCCACCGGCGCAGGCAAGACCACCATTACCAATCTGATCAATCGGTTTTACGATATTCAGGAGGGCACCATCACCTATGATGGTATTGACATTCGCCGGATCAAAAAGGACGATTTGCGCCGTAGCTTGGCGATGGTGCTGCAAGACACCCACCTGTTTACCGGTACGGTGATGGAGAATATCCGTTACGGTCGGCTGGATGCCACCGACGAGGAATGCATTGCCGCAGCCAAGCTGGCCTCTGCCCATTCCTTTATCCGGCGGTTGCCGGAGGGCTACCAGACCATGCTCACCGGCGACGGCGGCAACCTGAGCCAGGGTCAGCGCCAGCTGCTGGCGATTGCCCGGGCGGCAGTGGCAGACCCGCCGGTGATGGTACTGGACGAGGCCACCTCCTCCATTGATACGCGCACAGAGAAGCATATTGAGCACGGTATGGATCGGCTGATGGCCGGCAAGACCACCTTTGTGATCGCCCACCGGCTCTCTACGGTGCGGGAGTCTAACGCGATTATGGTGCTGGAGGACGGCCGCATTATCGAGCGGGGCGACCACAACGCCTTGATGGCCCAGCAGGGTCGGTATTACCAGCTGTGCACCGGCAAGGCCAAGCTCAGTTAAGACCTGCAAAAAATGATACAGAAGCGGAGAGCGTGCCTCTCCGCTTTTTGCTTTTTTGACATTTGTCAAAAATTGTTATATTTTCAGACAAAGGGGCAGGTTCGGCCATTGTAAAGACAGCAGTCGGTGCTACAATGAGGGCAGAAAGGAAGTGGCACTATGAACAAAGTGCTGGACAAATTCTTTACCAAAGCGGACAACGGCACCGTGCGGCTGTATGATTACGATGTGACCCATTTGTGGCTGGCGGGGCTGGTGTATGCCCATATCGGTTACTGGGTGGAGAACCTGTTTCGCCTGGTGTCTAAGGGCGTTTTGGACTCCCGCAATCAGCTGCTGCCCTTCCTGTTTTGCTACACCATTGCCATGTGGGCCATGTACCTGGCTTTGGGCACCACCAATCACCCGCGCTTCTTCAGCCACCGGGTACTGGAGGGCAACACCCGCCGGGATAAAATATTGGCACGGATCTACTATTTTACTGTGGTGTTCCTGTTTGTCTTTTTCGGCGAGATCGTGGTGGGCAGCATTTTTGAGCAGGTGTCCGGCATCTCCCTGTGGGATTACAGCGGCATTCCCCTGCATGTGACCAAGTACACCAGCATTCCTACCTGCACCGCCATGAGCCTGGGCGTGGCTGTCATTATGGGCAACTTCTTTGAGGGACTGATGAAGAAAATTCAGCGTATTCCCTACCGCACCACGGTGCAGCTGGACTATGTGCTGGGGACGCTGATTCTGGCGGACTGGCTCATTATGATGGTGAGCATCAATGTGTTTAAGAAAGCGCCGGCCTACTGGTCTGTGCAGCTGTTGAGCTTCAAAGATCTGTTGGCGCTCTTTGTAAAATAACAATAAACAACCCCCTGTGTGCTTTGCTTTTTGCCACCGATTATGGTATAGTGAGTGGACAGGGGGTTTGTTATGCCGAATTTTACCAAGATAGCCATTCAGCAGTCCTTTATGCGGCTTCTCGGCCAAAGGCCCATTACCAAGATCACTGTTAAGGATATTGTGGAGGACTGCGGTATCAACCGCAATTCGTTCTACTACCATTTTCAGGACCTGCCCCAACTGCTGGAAACGGTGATCATAGAAAGCGCGGACGAGATCATCTCTCGCATACCGGAGCGCTTTTCTCTGGAAGAGGGACTGACGACGGTGCTGGCGCGGCTGGTGGAGAACAAGCGGGCCATTCGCAACATTTGGGCGTCGCCGGATCGGGCGTTTTACGAGCAGAATTTAATGCGGGTGTGCAATTATGTGGTCAGCCGCTACATTGCCTGCCGCTCGGTTGACCTGTTGCGCACCCTGCCGGAGGAGGAGCTGGCGCTTCTTGTGGATTTTTGCCAGTGCGAGCTGTTCGGCCAGGTGACCAACTGGCTCAATCAAAATATGGTCTATGATATTGTGGCCCATGTGCAGGCTCTGTGCCGGTTGTTCGAGGGCAGTATTACCCAGGCGCTGGAGGCAGCGCCAATGGAGGCGTAAGAATTTTTTTGTTCACAAATGCGGCTACATTTTGTGCCCGGTGGCAGCCCGGTGCGCCCACAGCCCCAAGGGATAGCAACTATGGCGCGGGGCACGGCTCTATGGGTCAAAGAATTTTGAAAAAAGGCTTTACAAGCGGTTACCAAGATGATATAATCAGTAATGAAGTTAGAATATCTATGGCATAACTATATTCTCAAAGAGGTGTATGAAAATGAAAAAGATTCTTTCCATCCTGCTGGCTGCTATGCTGGCGTTCTCTGCACTGGGTGCCACTTCCATGATGGCTTTCGCTGCGTCTAACACCGTGGCCAGCCCGGAGCACACCACCAGAGACAATGACAAGATCGGCCAGGTAAACGGTAAGGTCAGCGACGATGTGGACTATGAGGTGGATCCCACCGATCCCACCAAGATCAGCTTTACCTACACCGGCAACGGCGACTTCCAGAATTGGCAGTTCCCGGGCATGACCGAGGGCAAGGACTACAAGGTGATCTCCGTAGACGGCAACACCATCACCATTCAACTGATCAACGGCTATGAGGGCGATGTAATTGGTAACGCCATCGTAAACTTCCAGGGTGAGACCACCACCAAGAAGGCGCCCCGGAAGGACAAAAAGAGCCGTTCTCCCAAAACCGGCGCGACCATGGCTACCGGCCTTGCACTTGCCGGCGCAGGTGCAGCAGTTCTGGCTGCCATGAAGAAAAAACAGGACGCTGAATAAGACGAACTGCAAAAGCCTGTTTGCCATACGGTAAACAGGCTTTTTTTAATGAAATACGGCGACAATGCCAAGGAGCGACACCCAAGCAATGGATAATCAAAAAGAACCGAAAAAAGAGGAGAAGCGCAACACCGGGCGGGTCATACTGCTGATCATTGCCTTGGTGTGCCTGATTGCCGGGCTGGCGTATATCGGTGTGGATCTGTACCAGCAGTACACCGCCCGCCAGGAGGACCGGCGCAGCCAGAGTATGGTAACGGAAGCGCCCAGTACCACCGGCAAGAGCAAAAAACCCACCAATCCGGTAAATTTCAAAAAGCTGCAAAGCCAAAATGACGAAATTTACGCTTGGATCCAGGTGGACGGTACCGAGGTGAACTATCCCATTGTGCAAAGCACGGTGGACGATGAGTTTTACCTGACCCACAGTGCTTATGATAAAAGCTGGCTGGCCAGCGGTGCCGTGTTTACCCAGTCGCAGAACACAACCACCTTTAACGACTCGGTGACCCTGGTGTACGGTCATAACGGCTTTAGCGAGAGTATGTTTACCTCACTGCATAAGTTTGAGGACAAGTCTTTCTTTGACAGCCACCCGTATTTTTACATTTATATGCCCGGCCACAAATTAACCTACCAGATCATCTCTGCCTTTAAGTACGATGATCGCCATATTATGAACAGCTTTTCTTTCCAGGATGTGACGGTGCGCAGCGAATTCTTTGCCATGCTGCAAAATCCGGATTCTGCCTTGAAGAATGTGCGCACGGACCTAAAGACCACTGTGGATAAGGACAGCCATGTGGTGATCCTGTCCACCTGCTTTACCGGCACCAGCCAACGGAGCAGCAGATACCTTGTAAGCGGAGTGTTACTGAAGAATGAAAAAACCGATTGATCCCAATTTGGAGCGCTTTGAAGACAGCGTGTTCTCCCTAACCGGTGGCGATGATACCTCCGGCGTAAGTTACCGCGCGCCTCAATTTGAAATGAAAGAGACTTCGGCTGCCGCAACCCCCGGCGAGTACCACGCCTCGGAGAACCATCGCCAGCGCGCGGAGGCCACAGGCGCGCCGGTGGAACCGGCGCCCGGCGGTGAGGAACACCACCATCATCATCACCATCACCACCATGGCGACAGCCATAGCCACAGCCGTCACGGCAAGCACCGTCGGCACCGGCACCACCATCACCATCATCACCGGCACCATCGGCTGCCCAAGGGCGCCCGGGTGGTGATCGGCATTTTGGTGGCACTGTTGATTATCGTTGCCCTTGTGGTGGGTGCGTTCCTGATCCTGAACTACAACGGCGAAAAGAAGATGACCGACACCACTGCCGCCACCGACTACCAGGAGACCATTGAGTATAAGGGTCACACCTATGTGTATAACGAGAATGTGGTGACCATGGCGTTCCTGGGTGTAGACAAGCGAGAGCTGGGCAAGGCGGAGAACCATACTTCCACAAACGGTATGGCGGATACGGATATTGTGGGTGCCATTGACAAGGTCAGCGGCAAAACCTCTATGATCGCCGTGCCCCGCGACACCATGGTGGATGTGGATGTGTTTGACAAGGACGGCAATTTCAAAAAGACCAAGGAAATGGAGCTTTGTATTGCCTATGCTTACGGCGACGGCTTCGGCACCTCCTGCAAGAATGTGACCAAGTCTATCAGCCGTATTCTCTACAATGTGCCGATTGATAAGTATTTTGCTTTGGATCTGAACGGGATCCAGCCCATTAACGACTCTATTGGCGGGGTGAAGGTGCAGTCCCTCTACGACCTACCGGACTACGGGGTTAAGAAAGGCGACACCGTGCACCTGACCGGTGATCTCACCGAGGCTTATGTGCGTACCCGTGATATGGATGACCTGAACGCTTCCTTAAATCGTACCCAGCGCCAGGTGCAGTACCTGAACGCCTTTGCGGACAAAGTGCGAGGCAGCGTCACCTCAGATTTTAGCGTCATTACCAATTTGTACAATACCGCTTCCGATTATTGCACCACGGATCTGACTGTGTCCAATGTGACTTACCTTGGCTCTTTGCTGCTGCAAAAGGGCGTTACCGACTTCCAGTCCTATACCCTGGAGGGGAAAATGAAAGCGGTGGAAAATAAGGAATTCAAGGATTATGTGTACGCCGGTTTTTACCCGGATAAAGACAGTTTAATGCAGACGGTGCTGGATGTGTTTTACACTCGGATCCGTTAAGGTCGAAAAAGTGGGGGCTCTGTGGAACAGGGTCCCTTTTTGGCACTTATAAATTTAGAAAAACTATTGAACAGCCGCCGTTTAAGTGTTAAAATACAGATGAAATCTTTTTGAAGGAGTTATCATTATGGACCAAGCAACCAAAAAGGCGCTCCAGATCTACGCCGCCAAGATTCGTCTGGGCATTGTAGACAGCACCAACAGCGCCAAATCCGGGCACCCCGGCGGCAGTTTGTCCTCCGCGGATGTGTTCGCATATTTGTATGGCAAAGAAATGCGTGTGGATCCCAAGAATCCCAAGTGGGCGGATCGTGACCGCTTTGTTTTGTCTAAGGGTCATTGCGCCCCCGGTCTGTACAGCGCTCTGGCATACAAGGGCTTTTTCCCGCCGGAGGACCTGACCACCCTGCGCCATATTGGCTCTTATTTACAGGGTCATCCCAATATGAATACGGTGCCCGGCGTGGATATGAGCACCGGCTCTCTGGGTCAGGGCATCAGCGCCGCCTGCGGTATGGCCAAGGGCGCCAAGTTCCTGGGCAAGGATGATATTCGGGTGTACACCCTTTTGGGCGACGGTGAGATCGAGGAGGGCCAGGTTTGGGAGGCCATGATGTTTGCCAACCAGTACCACCTGGATAACCTGTGCGTGATCATTGACTGGAACGGCTTGCAGATCGACGGTCTGTGCAAAGATGTGATGTGCGCCGAGCCGATTGATGAGAAAGTAAAGGCCTTTGGCTTTGATGTGGTCACCGTTGACGGCAATGATTTTGACCAGCTGGAGAGCGCTTTTGATGCCTTCCATAAGAGCACCAAGCCCTTCTGCATTTTGATGAAGACGGTGAAGGGCAAGGGCGTGTCCTTTATGGAGAACGAGTGCGGTTGGCACGGCAAGGCCACCAACCCGGAGGAATACAAAACGGCAATGGCAGAGTTGACTGCCAAGCTGCAGGAATTGGAGGCGTAACCATGGCAGAAGTAAAGAAGATCGCAACTCGCGAGAGCTACGGCAACGCCTTAAAGGAACTGGCTGCAGGCGGTGCCGATAACCTGGTGGTGTTGGACGCAGACCTGGCCGGCGCAACCAAGACCGGCATTTTTAAGAAAGCCTATCCGGATCGCCACTTTAACTGCGGCATTGCTGAGGCGGATATGATGAGCGTGGCCGCCGGTTTGTCTACTATGGGGCTGGTACCCTTTGCGTCCAGCTTTGCCATGTTCGCTGCCGGTCGTGCCTTTGAGCAGGTGCGCAACAGCATTGGCTATCCCCATTTGAATGTAAAGATCGGTGCTACCCACGCCGGGATCAGCGTTGGTGAGGACGGTGCGTCCCACCAGTGCTGTGAGGACTTTGCCCTGATGCGGGTGATCCCCGGCATGACCGTGATTTGTCCGGCAGACGATGTGGAGGCTCGGCAGGTGGTCAAGGCCGCCTATGAGATGGAGGGCCCGGTGTATATGCGCTTTGCCCGCCTGGCTACTGAGGTGTTCCACAACGAGGATTATCAGTTTGAGATCGGCAAGGCCGAGGTGATCCGTGCGGGCAGCGATGTGTCCATCATTGCCTGCGGTCTGATGGTGCCGGAGGCTATGGCTGCCGCAGAGCAGCTGGCTGCCAAGGGCATTTCTGCCGAGGTGATCAATATGGCCACCATTAAGCCCTTGGACGAGGCTGCCGTTTTGGCAACTGCCAAGAAGACCGGCAAGGTCATCACCGTAGAGGAGCACAGCATTATCGGCGGTTTGGGCGAGGCCGTTTGCTCCGTGCTCAGCGAGCAGCTGCCCACGCCTGTGCGCCGTATCGGCGTTAACGACGAGTTTGGCCACAGCGGCCCCGGTGCAGATCTGCTGGTGCAGTTTGGCTTGTGTGCCGACCATATTGCCCAGGTGGCTGCCGACTTTGTAAAATAAAATCGAATCCAAAAATACCGCTTGCGACCTCGAGCCGCAGGCGGTTTTTTTGTTGCAAAATGGTCGGTTCTATGCTACTATGAGCTTGCAGGCATATACTGTTATTGCAGTTTGGTATACAAGGAGGAATTTTTATGAAACTTGCCATCGTGATTCTTGTTGTGGTGGTGCTGCTGGTGCTGTGGCTGGCAGGCACTTACAACGGCTTAGTGAAGAAGAAAAACGCTGTGGAGGAGGCGTTCTCCACCATGGATGTGTACCTGAAAAAGCGGTGGGATCTGATCCCGAATTTGGTGAATACTGTAAAGGGCTACGCCGCTCATGAGGCCCAGACTCTGCAAAATGTGGTCGCCGCGCGTGCAGGCAGCTATGCTGCCCTGTCCACGGAGGAGAAGTTGAAAGCCAATGCAGAGCTTTCCGGCGCCATTGCCGGGTTCTCTGCCGTAGTGGAGCAGTACCCGGACTTAAAGGCCAACCAAAATTTTTTGGATCTGCAAAACCAGCTGCGCCAGGTGGAGGCAGATATCGCCAACGCCCGCAAGTACTATAACGCTACGGTCAAGCAGCTGAACAACAAGATTGAAATGTTCCCGTCCAATATTGTGGCCGGTCTGTTCCGTTTTGAAAAGCGCAGTATGTATTTGGTGGACGATGCCGCCCAGCGAGAGAATGTAAAGGTAGAATTCTGATGAAGAAGATCATCACCTTGCTGCTGGCATGGGTGCTGTCCCTGTGCGCCCCGATTTACGCCATGGCAGCCACGCCGGACGAGTCCGATTTTTTGTCCCAGTACGCCCAGGAGCCCTATGTGGTCACCGACTGCCAAATGCAAGTGGTGGTCAGCGAGTACAATGTGCTGGCGGTAACGGAGACCTATCAGGTGTATTTTAATGAAGCACGCCACGGCATTTATCGCTACCTGCCCTTGCGCAACCAGCTGACCCGTACGGACGGCTCTACCGCCGTGGTCACTGCCCGGGTCAGTCATGTGGACACCGGTGCGGACGAATGCAGCCATGAGGTCAGCAACGACAAGTATGTGCTGCGCCTGGGCAGCGAGGATGAGACCATCACCGGCCCCCACACCTATACCATTCGCTACAACTACGACTTAGGGCTGGACACGGTAAAGAACGCGGACGAGCTGTATTATAATCTGGTGGGCACCGGGTGGGACACCTATATCCGCCGGGTGCAGTTCTCTGTGACTATGCCGAAGGATTTTGACCCGGCCAAGCTGGGTCTGAGTACCGGCAGCTACGGCACCGCCGGAACCCAAAATGTAACCTACACCGTGCAGGACCGTACCATCAGCGGCACGGTTACGCAGGCGCTGGCACCGGGTGAGGGGCTGACCTTGCGCCTGATCCTGCCGGATGGGTATTTTAAGTT
>ENA-UESJ01001465-UESJ01001465.1-human-gut-metagenome-genome-assembly--contig:-NODE-1465-length-11089-cov-6.166818_pt1 | contig 11089 bp, 8 predicted proteins | sample MGYA00243000_ERZ508001 | MGnify/ENA primary metagenome ERZ508001 (study PRJEB26167, sample SAMN06115479) | human gut metagenome | host: Homo sapiens | place: China:Chongqing | collected 2015-03-03... | reverse complement strand
TACGGGTAATCTGGTGTAGTCCGGATATTTTAATGGTAAGAAAGGGATATAAGGGATATGGAGAAGGATATATTTAAACAGCGAAGACAGATGCTTGCTGATATAATTCTTAATAATGAACTGTATGTTCCGATGAAAGCTAAAGAAATCGCTATGCTTCTCGATATTCCGAAAGCTAAGCGTTCAGAGCTTATGGAAGTGCTTGACAGTCTTGTCGCAGATGGAACAATAGGTGTATCAAAGAAGGGTAAGTACATGAAGCCTGAGAATGTAGCACTTGTTGGAACATTTGAAAGTACAAGCAGAGGCTTTGGTTTTGTAGTAATACCTGACAGGGAAGATGATATATTTGTCAAGGCTAATGATACGATGAATGCTTTCTATCATGATAAGGTCAAGGTTGTGATAACTACTGAGAAGAATGGCGGTAAGAGGGCTGAAGGTAAGATTGTTGCCATTCTTGAGCATGAGGTTAAGGAAGTTGTCGGAACATTCCAGAAGAACAGAACGTATGGTTTTGTTATTCCTGATAATGCCAAGATTAGCTGTGATATATTTATACCGCAGGAATTCATGAATGGAGCGGTTGAAGGTTCTAAGGTTGTTGCTTCTATAAGTGATTACGGCAGTCAGAGTAAGAATCCACAGGGAAAGGTTACAGAAGTACTTGGACATATAGATGATCCGGGTGTGGACATAATGTCTATTATCAAGGCATATGATTTACCAGTGGAGTTTCCTGAATCAGTTAAGAAGGCAATTAATGATATTCCTGATATTGTCAGTGAGAAGGATAAGGCTGGACGAGTTGATTTGAGAAATGTTCAGATGGTTACTATAGATGGTGAGGATGCGAAGGATTTGGATGATGCAGTATCTATCTCGAAAGAAGGACCTGTATATCATCTAGGTGTCCACATTGCGGATGTAAGCCATTATGTTACAGAGGGAAGCGCGCTGGATAAAGAGGCACTTAAACGAGGTACGAGTGTTTACCTTGTAGACCGTGTTATTCCAATGATACCGCATAAGTTATCTAATGGGATATGTTCACTTAATCAGGGAGAAGACAGACTGGCACTCAGCTGCCTTATGGATATTGATGAAAAGGGAAATATTGTTGGACATAGAATATGTGAAACTGTTATTAATGTAGACAGAAGAATGAGCTATACAAGTGTAAAAAAGATTCTTGTAGATAATGATACTAATGAAATTATGAAGTATAAAGAGCTTGTTCCAATGTTTCATATGATGGAAGAGGCTGCGGAGCTTCTTAGAAAGAAGAGATTTGCAAGAGGTTCGGTTGATTTTGATTTCCCTGAAAGTAAGATTATACTTGATGAGAATGGCCACCCGACTGATATTAAGCCGTATGACAGAAATGTAGCAACTAAGATTATTGAAGATTTTATGCTTGCCGCTAATGAAACTGTTGCAGAGGATTATTTCTGGCAGGATATGCCATTTCTATATAGAACTCATGAGAATCCTGATCCTGAAAAAATGCGTAAGTTAGCCACATTTATTAATAACTTTGGTTATACATTAAGACTTACTGATGATTTAAGACCTAAGGAGATTCAGAAGCTTCTTTCTGAGATAGAGGGTTCTGATGCTGAGAATCTTATAAGCAGACTGACACTCCGCTCTATGAAGAAAGCTAAGTATACTACTGAATGTGTAGGACATTTTGGACTCGCTGCCAAGTATTACTGTCATTTCACATCGCCTATCAGAAGATATCCTGATCTCCAGATTCACAGAATTATCAAGGAGAATCTTCACGGAGGTTTAAGTCCTAAGAGAGCTGACCATTATGATGCAATATTACCGGATGTTGCTGTCCAGACAAGTGCTATGGAGCGGCGTGCGGCAGATGCTGAAAGAGATACAGACAAGCTTAAAATGGCTGAGTATATGGAACAGTTTGTTGGAGAAACATTTGATGGAGTTGTTTCGGGTGTTACCGCGTGGGGCGTATATGTTGAACTTCCAAACACTATCGAGGGCATGGTTTCTATCAATAATATGAAGGGATTCTATACATTTGACGAGGAACACTATGAGATGGTAGGAGAACTTGGGAACAGAAGTTATAAGCTCGGACAGAAGGTTAAGGTTGTGGTTATAGGCACCGATAAGATACTAAGAACAATTGATTTTGCATTTGCATAGAATAGAATGGAGACTGACATGGCATCAAAAACAAGCGCATCAGGAAACAGACTTATAGCGAACAATAAGAAAGCTTATTTTGATTATTTTATAGAAGAGAAATACGAGGCAGGTATGGTACTTCACGGCACTGAGGTTAAATCAATCAGAGCAGGTAAGTGCTCAATTAAGGAATCTTATATCAAGATTGAGAATGGCGAAGTGTATGTATTAGGTATGAATATTACACCATATGAGAAGGGAAACATATTCAATAAAGATCCTTTAAGACCTAAGAAGCTGCTTCTTCACAAGAATCAGATTAATAAGCTTACTGGTGAACTTACAATTAAAGGTTACACACTTGTTCCTCTTCAGGTATATCTGAAAGAGGGAAAGGTGAAGATGGAAATTGGTCTTGGAAAAGGTAAGAAGAACTTTGACAAGAGAGATTCTATTGCAAAGAAAGACCAGATAAGAGATGCACAGAAGGAATTCAAGAACAAGAATCTTAGATTTTAGAAATATTTTATCAGTTTTGAATCACAAGTTCATTGACTTGGCATTATGCCAATGTTAATATAAATAAGCAGGTGAAACTGCTTACACACGGGCTAGTAAAGGTTTCGACGGGGATCTTGAAGCTGGTGAAGCTATCCGCAGGAAAGCGTCAAATTCCAAACTTAAATATAAACGCTAACGATAATTTAGCATACGCTGCCTAATTGCAGCAGTCTGACTTAAAGCACCTACACTTTAAGACCCAGGCTTCGAACATGTAGGAAACGACAGTATCAAAGCTTTGAGGTGCTGGTCGTATCATGAAGCTACTAAAGGTACAAGGGTGTTGATTCCCGTGCACCGGAGGGAATGTCAAATAATCAACTATGATAGTAGAAGAACAGGGAATGGGTTTTCGGACAGGGGTTCGACTCCCCTCTGGTCCATAGGGAAAAGGGAGTGAGGAAGCGTGAGCTTCTTCGCTCCCTTTTTCCTATGGACCAGAGGAAGTCTTATTAATGGATAAAACATGGCGTAGCCGGGTTTTTGGACAGGGGCGCACGAGGTCCGGTGGACCTCGGCTTTGCGCCGACCGGAGCGGAGCGAAGAATTCGACTCCCCTCTGGTCCATTTTTGATGCAAAATCCGAACTCTTTGAGTTCGGATTTTGTGCGTTAAGCATCTTATTAATTAATAATTCAGATGTTCTTTTATTAATATCCATATCCGTACAGATTTTTTGAAGTGGATGACCTTATATGTAACACGCTTGGTGGAATGTTAGGATTTGTTATGACACCTGTATTCGTATTCATGCTTCCTAAGCATGAGAGAATGGATGAGATTGCATATAAAAGAGGGCAGGTCGTTTCGGAATTCAGAAGAGCGGTTGCGTGGATTATTGACATTGTGGTTATAATATTTGATGGAGAGTGATGTAATTGCTTTTATAATGTCTGGAAAAATGCCATTCATGCCTTCCCAGAATTCATTTTCAATATTTGTCATAGTAATCCCCTTTGATTAGCTAATTAAAAGTTACGAACAAAAACTACATTAATTATAACTCAGTATACGGGCAAAAGTATACAAAAATAATTGAATTAAAAACATGAATATTATACTATCATTATAGCAATAGTAAAGATAAATTTACAGGGGAACGTGGAATGAGATTATTATCGGATATAGTGGAGTCAATCAGGCAGGTATGCAGATATGAGAAAACTGTCAGAGTAGATACCAAGGCACTTCAAAGTGTCATGATGATATTTGTATTAGTTATGTTGCTGATTGACATAGAGAATTTTAAGCTTGGTAAATATATTATCGGTGGTGTGACACTGGCAGTTGCAGTTATGAGTATAGTGCTTGTAATTGTATTAAAATACATTAAAAATGTATACAGGATATGTCAGGCTGCTGTTGTAGTATTTTTTATATTGGCAGTTATTATATCAATTGAAGGAACTAATGATGGCTTTTCACTATTATGGTTTTTATTACTGCCAGTCATAACACTTGTGCTTTTAGGCATGCCATTTGGTGCACCGGTGTGTATATTTTTTGGTTTGTATATTACGGTGTTATTCTGGACTCCTCTTAATAATATGCTTATATATAATTACACAAGGGATTATTTATTCTATTATCCGATTTTTTACTGGGGTTTCTGTCTTCTTGTAGTTGCCATGGATATTTTCTATAAGCTGTATCAGATAAGACAGGCGGACAATGAGAAAAATCTTGAAGCAGAAGTACTTGAAGCTGTAGAGGGGACTAAGAAACTTATGATTGATGCTGTTACAGCAATAAGCCAGATGCTTGATGAAAAGGATGTATATACACAGGAACATTCAAAGAGGGCTGCAGAGTATTCCAAGCTTATCGCAAAGAACCTGAAGGCGCATGAATTCACAGACGAAGAGATTTCACTGATATATAGAAGTGCCTTTCTGCATGATATTGGCAAGATTGCAGTTCCAGATGCGGTACTTAACAAACCTGCAAAGCTTACAGATGAGGAGTATGGAATAATGAAGAATCATACAGTCTGGGGCGGTCAGATATTATCTGGTCTGGAATTTCTTCCACAGGCAGATATGGGGGCTGTGTACCATCATGAAAGATATGATGGTAAGGGCTATCCATATGGAATTAAGGGAGAAGAACTTCCATGGATGGTAAGAATAATCAGTGCAGCAGATTCACTTGATGCGATGAATTCTAACAGATGTTACAGAAAGCATTGTGATAAGGATTATATTATTGGTGAATTTGAGAAGGGCGCTGGAACACAGTTTGATAAATCTGTTGCAGAAACTGTAATTACATTGATTGAGGAAGGCAGGATAGTAATATAGATATGTCAGAGAATACCAGAGTAGTATCACGAATAAAGCATATATGGGAAGTGATAGTGTGTCCATATGAAGATAAAAGCCTTGCATTCTGGATTAAGGTTGTATTTGAATTTATATGGGCTATCAGTATTCCTAATGGAATTGTCTATGGGGCACCAGATGATTATATAATAGCATTAATTATAATGGTCACAGTTCTTTTTATTAATATAATGGTTTCAAGATTTTATTACAGAACATGGATAGATGCGATAGTGTGCATAATTCTAAGCATACCAGTATTTTATGTGTATTATCATGCGAGTATCGGATATTTCAGCGTAATGTTTTCCATGATATTTGCATGTGGAATTGTATTCGTGCTTGGAATACGTAACAGCATTGTGCTTAATTTTGTATTTTTAATTATGGTAATTGTGTGTTTCAGGCTCAATGTTGATATGTCAGCCAAGTTTATATACGGCGATAATATAACGCTTCGTTTTCCATATCTGTTTATATGTTTCGTTCTTATATCATACTGCCTTATGTATATTATCCAGCGTTACTGGGTTGAAAAAAGAAAGAGAAACCAGATACTTGAGGAACGTGTGCATGATGAGAGGAAAAAGCTTGAATCTATGTCAATGAAGGTTATCGATACAATGTCCAAAGCTCTGGCAGCCAAGATACCGGGAGAAGAGGAGCACTGTAATAATGTGGCAGAGTATTCAAGGAGTATTGCACAGAGAATGAATCTTGATAAGAAATCATGTGATGATGCTTATAAGGCAGGATTACTGCATGAGATTGGAATGATTGGCATACCGGATGCACTTATTAACAGGGTTGATCTTACAGATGACGAGTATGAGATTTTTAAGACCTATGTCAGTAAGGGGTATCAGATTATTAATATGTTACAGACAGATGAATCACAAGGAATTGCACAAGCAGTCAGATATCACCGCGAGAATTATGACGGAAGTGGTTTTAATGAGGGTATAAGTGGCGATGATATTCCATTGCTTGCACGTATTGTTGCAATAGCTGATTATGCTGACCGACACATAGGCAGGAATGAAGACATATCCGATATCAGGGACAATATTGAAAGGATGGCAGATACAGTATTTGATCCGATTTGTGCCAGTATTATGGTTGAAATACTCAGCTAAGGCAGGTATGTCTGATAAGTTAATTATGGTTTTATCTGTTGATATATTATTCACCTGTTGATAATGGAATAATAGCGGTATAATATGAATAACTGGTGATGAATCTGTGAAAAAAGTTTGAACCGTGGAGATTAATATATAACAATGAGTGAATTGAATATAATAGAAATAGAGCATGGAATATCTTATATCACACCATCGGAATCGCCGTTGTCGTCTAATGTTGTGGTAATTGAGGGAAGTGATGATATATGGCTTTATGATGTCGGAAATCATCCCGATGTTATAGAACATTTAAAAGAGATTAATTGTGATGGTAAAAATATTAATATTGTATTGTCACATTTTTATCTTGACCATATTGGCAATCTGGATAAAATATGCGGATTATGGAAGAATGATGAATCGCAGGATAAAGGACATCCACAGATAAAAGACAGGATAAAAATTTATCAAGGGAAATATACTTATAAGCACACTAATAAAGGTGAAATTGTATCTGATGATATGTATATTGATGCTGGTTTTCATAAGTTTCATATATTTCAGCTTCCGTCATGTCACTCAAAAGGAAGTGTAGCAATGGAAGTAGACGGGAGATATTGCTTCCTTGGAGATGCATTGTATCCGGCAACTAAGGGTCCAGTAAGAGAATATAATAAAAGCCTTTTAAAAGAAGAGATTAATGCGCTTGAAAAGATAAAAGCACCATATTTTATGCTTAGTCATAAAGAGCCATTTGCACGACCTAAAAATGTAGTGATGGCGTGGATAGAGAAGATATATAAGGGGTTGTGATGAGGATAAGAAAGTACAAGTGGACTATGCTCATTATAAGTGGAATAATTGCGGGCATAGTATTTACAGGTTGTGTGTGGCCTGTATCTGAGGCAGAAGAGGATAATTCAATTAATTATAAATCAATATTTATTGAAAAGCTGAATGCTCATTGGAAATTACAGATTCCAGAATTACAGGATGGCAGCGATACGAAAATTAAAGAAGTAGGAAAAGGAACAGGTATTTCGTTTGACAATTATTCAAGTGAATATTTTTATTATGACGATTCAGATAGTGCATTTGTATTTAATACACCAGTCAGTGCCCCCAAAACTGTTAACACAAAATATGCACGTTCTGAATTGCGGGAAATGATGGGAGACGATAAAACAGTGAACTGGGACTGGAATGGCAGACATTGTCTTGATGTTACCTACAACGGGTCCGAAAATGACGTGAAATACGAACATGACGGGTGTTCCGTGATCGTATTGGGGTCGGGGGCTTATCGCATCGGTAGTAGCGTGGAATTCGATTGGTGTGGTGTGAGTGCTTTGAATACAATCCGGAAAGTCGGCTATCGTTCGGTGATGATTAACTATAACCCCGAAACGGTCAGCACGGATTACGATACTTGCGATCGCCTCTATTTTGATGAATTGTCGTTCGAACGGGTGATGGACATTGTCGAACTTGAAGAATCGAAAGGAGTAATTGTTTCCACGGGTGGCCAGATTCCGAATAACTTGGCTATGCGGTTACACGGCCAACACGTGAATATTCTAGGGACTTCTCCCGAATCCATCGATCGGGCAGAAGACCGTCAGAAGTTCTCTACCATGTGTGACGAGTTGGGTATTGACCAGCCACGGTGGAGTGAATTAACGAGTATAGAAGACATTTATCATTTCGTGGATACCGTGGGTTTTCCCGTGTTGATTCGTCCTTCTTACGTGCTATCCGGGGCTGCGATGAACGTGGTGTCGAATAAAGATGAGTTGTTACATTTCTTGGAGTTAGCGGCAGAGGTATCGAAAGACCATCCTGTTGTGGTGTCCGAGTTTATCGAACAGGCGAAAGAGGTAGAGATTGATGCCGTGGCACAAGAGGGGGAGGTGAAGGCTTACGCTATCAGTGAACACGTGGAATTTGCCGGAGTACATTCCGGTGATGCGACTATTGTTTTTCCGGCACAGAAACTTTATGTGGAGACAATCCGTCGAATTAAAAAGATTGCCCGTTCCATCGCTAAAGAACTGAACATATCCGGTCCGTTTAATATGCAGTTTTTGGCGAAAGACAATGATATAAAGGTCATCGAGTGTAATTTACGGGCATCGAGAAGTTTCCCCTTCGTGTCGAAAGTATTGAAATATAACTTTATCGATATGGCCACTCGAATTATGTTGGGCGAGAAAGTTGAATCCTTGAATAAATCGGTATTTGATCTGGATTACGTGGGAGTGAAGGCCTCACAATTCTCTTTTGCCCGGCTTTTGAAGGCTGATCCTGTGTTGGGAGTGGATATGGCATCCACGGGAGAAGTAGGCTGTATAGGGGAGAATTATTACGAGGCTATATTGAAAAGTATGCTTTCTGTCGGCCATCGTATCCCGAAGAAGAACATTTTGATTTCTTCCGGTCCGACTCGTTCCAAAGTAGAGTTGCTGAACTCTACCCGGATGCTGATCGAAAAAGGGTATAATATTTACAGCACGGCAGGAACGGCTAAATTCTTTAAAGAGAATGGAATTGATACTCAAATCCTTTACTGGCCGGATGAAGATAAGGAACCAAATATCATGGAATATTTGCATGATCGGAAGATAGATCTGGTTATTAATATCCCGAAAAATCACACGAAGCGGGAACTGGATAATGGCTATAAAATCCGTCGTGCTGCCATTGACTTGAATATACCGTTGATTACGAATGCCCGTCTGGCTAGTGCATTTATCAATGCCTTCTGTACGATGAGTGTGGATGATATAGCTATCAAGAGCTGGGCAGAGTATAAATAAGCAGAATGTCATCTTTTTGAAAAGAGGCTGACATCACATTGAAATGAAAATGGTAAGGCCGTTCCTGTTATTCGGGAGCGGCCTTTGTTGTTGTAGAAATGTAATAACTCTGTCATTCATTTGTATTTCTATGTCGTTTACTTTGCACCTGCAAAACGATAGAGATACGATATGAGAAAAAGAAACATGATTCTGGTTGCCGGTCTGTTGGCATTTACTTCAGTGTGGGGACAAAACACGACTTCCGGTTGGAAAGATGAATCGGGTAAGATACCTGTAAAGGCTTATTTTGAGAGTGGAAAACTTCACTTTGCTTCTAAAAATGAAAACTTTCATTTATGGTTTGATAATCGAATTTATTTGGATGCAGCGGTTTATTCGCCCACGTCGAATGTGGATGATCTGACATCCAAAACGAACAAGGATCTGGAGGACGATGACAATCAATTCCGTTTTAGTAACGGGGTGAGTTTTCGTCGTGCACGTTTCGGTGTGAAAGCCACTTTATACAAAAAATGGTTTGCAGAACTGGATCTGGATTTCGCTTACAATGAAGTGGAAATAAAAGATATGTATCTGGGCTATAAATTTAATAATCATTTCTTTGTAAAGGCGGGAAATTTTAAAGTTCCGATGAGTATGGAACGTACAACAAGTTCTAAATATCTGATGGCTTCGGAACGTCCGATGGCAGTGGAAGCTTTTGCTGACGGGCGCCGTCTGGGACTTGCCGGAACTGGTTGGGGAAAACATTGGTGGGCTTCCGCTGGAGTATTTGGTAGGGAAGTGGATATCATTCAGAAAGAGCGTAATAGAGGGAATGACGGTTATGCTCTGGCTACCCGTGTAGCAGTGTCGCCTATTTACAATGAAGATATGACGATTCATGTCGGCGGATACTTTAACTATCAGACACCTTCCGGTTCAGGGCTGGAGGATAAGACGGTTCTTTTCCGGACTTTCCCGGAGAGCAGGGTAGACCGTCGCCGATTTGTGCAAGCCGAGATTTCGAATGTCAATCATTATTATACTACAGGCTTCGAACTGGGATTCCGTTATCGTAAGTTGCTGACTTATGGAGAATATATTTATAACAACATATCCCGCTATACCTATGGTGCTAATAATCAAAAGACTGATTTGAAAAATGCAGTATTTAATGGTTGGTATGCTACGGCATCTTATATGATATTGGGAGAAAACCGTCAATACTCCCCGGATGAGGCGGAATTTGGTCCAATGAAAATGCGTCGTAAAGGGGGGAATTTGGAAGTTGCGGCTCGTATCAGTAATATAAATATGAATGATTTCCATGATCCGGCTGCGTATATTACAGGAGGTAAGGCAACCAGCTATTCTGCTTCGTTGAACTGGTATCCTGTACGTAATGTGGTGATTGGACTGAATTACATTTATATGAATAATGATAAATATGCCGACTCCAAAGGACAAATTACCAAGGGAGGTAAACCTTTAAGTGAAGTAATGCCTTCAGGAATCGATTTTAATGTATTTCAGTTGCGTACAATGATTTCTTTTTAAACGCGAATAACGATATAAATTAAAAAAAGATGATTATGAAAAAGTTTTTGCTGATGAGCACACTTTGTGCTTTGGCTTTGGTTGGGTGTAAAGATGACTCGGAACCGGAAATTCCTACTGATATTGATTATTCAGGATTGGTATTGAATGAAATTTGTGGAAACGATGGGAATGCAAGTGAAGAAGATTGGATTGAGATTTATAATACTTCCAATACAACAATTAATCTCAATGGCGTTAAACTGGTGAAAACTGATGAAGAAGGTGTTTCGGAGATTATTTATACATTTGGGGAAGGGGCAGCCATTGCCGGTAAAGCATATTTGCTGAAAGTCAAAGGCGTTGATTTTACTCAAGGAATCTCAAATACTAAATCTGTTTCTATCACTTTGCAAATGCCCTCTGGTAAAGATATAGACAAATTTGATAAGGATGCGGAATTTGGTGATGGAGGTAAACATGAAGTGGGAGGAAGTTATTCACGTATTCCTGACGGTACGGGAGAATGGACTGTTGTATTGAAAGCTACTAAAGGAACAGCTAATAAAATTACGGAACCTGAAGGACC
>ENA-UESJ01001463-UESJ01001463.1-human-gut-metagenome-genome-assembly--contig:-NODE-1463-length-11090-cov-6.701171_pt1 | contig 11090 bp, 9 predicted proteins | sample MGYA00243000_ERZ508001 | MGnify/ENA primary metagenome ERZ508001 (study PRJEB26167, sample SAMN06115479) | human gut metagenome | host: Homo sapiens | place: China:Chongqing | collected 2015-03-03... | reverse complement strand
AACGTGGGTTATGCAGGAAGAGTAAATTCTCCTGCAAGACAGAACCACCGTGTTATCTCTTTGAAAATAAACGGCACTGACTGGGGACTTCAGTATTCACCTTATGTTTATTACAACGAGCATTGTATCCTTTTTAATAAAAAGCATACGCCTATGGTCATAGACCATTCGGCTTTTGAAAAGCTTTTTGATTTCGTGGGACAATTCCCTCATTATTTTATAGGTTCAAACGCCGACCTGCCTATCGTTGGCGGCTCTATCCTTTCACACGAGCATTTTCAGGGCGGTCATTATACTTTTGCAATGGCAAAAGCCCCTGTTGAAGAAAAGATAGTTTTCAAGGGCTTTGAGAACATTGACGCAGGTATCGTTAAATGGCCTATGTCAGTTATCAGAATAAACAGCGAAGATAAAAACGCTCTCGTTGACCTTGCTGACAAGATACTCAAAGCTTGGAGAGGCTACACCGACGAAGAAGCGTTCATTTACGCTGAAACTGAAGGCGAGCCGCACAACACTATCACACCTATCGCAAGAATGAGGGACGGCAGATATGAGCTTGACCTTGTGCTTAGAAACAACATCACCACCGAGGAATATCCTCTTGGCGTTTATCACCCGCATCAGGAGCTTCATCATATAAAGAAAGAGAATATCGGTCTTATTGAAGTTATGGGACTTGCAGTTTTGCCATCAAGATTAAAGAAAAAAACTTCAACATGTAATTGACGAGTATAATCATAAAGAAAGCAGATTTAAGTATAGTGTTGCGTGTGGATATGCAGACAGCACAGAGGCAGGAGATAATAATGGAAATGTTGATGCCCGCCAGATATATTCCATGGCTGATGACAGGATGTATGTTCATAAAAGAAAAATCAAAGAAAAAATGAAACAGGAAAAATCACATAATGAGTAGGAATTACAGGAAAAATTACAGAAAAAAAGCATCATTAAAACACAGAATAATTGAGCTGGTGATACTTCTTGTCATTATGATAACTGTAAGTGCGGCAGGTGCCATATATGACAGGTATCAGAATGAAAATAAAGTAATGCCTGACGGACAGATGACAGTGCATTTTATTGATGTAGGACAGGGAGATTCTATACTTATACAATGTGGTGCACATGCGATGCTTATTGACGCCGGGGATAACAGCTGTGGTACGAAAGTTCAGGCTTATCTTGAAAACAAAGGAGTAGCAAAGCTTGATTATGTTATAGGCACACATCCCGACAGCGACCATATAGGAGGTCTTGATGTAATTATTTACAAGTTTGATTGCGAAAATGTCATGATGCCCGATTGTGAAAAAAAGACTAATACGTACAGAGATGTAATTTCGGCAATGAAAGAAAAAAATTATATAAATACATTGCCAGAAGTTGGGAAAAAGTATAAACTTGGAGATGCTGAATTTACTATACTTGCACCTTCAAAAAAGTATGAAGATGCAAATAATAATTCAATTAGTATAATACTACAGTATGGAGACAGAAGATTCCTTTTTACAGGTGATGCCGAAGAAGAGGAAGAGCAGGATATTGTAAATGCCGGTATTTCAGTAGATTGCGATGTCTATAAGGCAGGACATCACGGCAGCAGAACGTCTTCATCAGAAGAACTGCTCAATGCTGCAAGTCCGGCATTTGCAGTCATAAGCTGTGGAGAGGGCAACAGTTACGGACATCCGCATGCCAGAACTTTAAATGAATTCAGACAAAGAGGAATTCAGGTGTTCAGGACAGATGAGCAGGGTACAATAGAGGCTGTTACAGATGGTGTGACTATCAAGTGGAACTGCTCACCGTCTGAGACATGGAAAACCGGAAATTAAAATAAAAACAAAAATAAAAACAAAGGAGAATATTTATTATGCATATGGCAGATGCACTTGTATCTCCGGCAGTTGCAGGAACTATGTATGCGGTTTCGGCGGCAGCGGCAGGATACTCAATTTATAAGGTGAAAAAAGAGGATGATGCATCAAAGATTCCTGTTATGGGAGTCATGGGAGCATTCGTATTTGCAGCACAGATGATTAATTTTACAATACCTGGAACAGGCTCTTCAGGACATTTGTGCGGTGGTATGCTTTTATCGGCATTATTAGGTCCATATGCTGGATTTCTTACAATGATAGGCGTTTTATTTGTGCAGTGTCTTATGTTTGCTGACGGAGGACTGCTGGCACTTGGGTGTAATATCTGGAACATGGCATTTTACGGATGTTTTATAGGTTCGATTCTGATATGGAAATTTATAATGAAAAATGGTGTTTCAAAGAAAAAGATTACGATTGCTTCAATACTGGGCTGTGTTATAACATTGCAGCTCGGTGCGTTTTCTGTGACGCTTGAAACACTTGCATCAGGAATAACAAAACTTTCATTTGGAGCATTTGTTTCAGTAATGCAGCCGATACATCTTGCAATCGGGCTCGTAGAGGGAATTATAACGGCATGTGTCCTTGTATTTGTATATGAGGCAAGACCTGAACTTTTATGGGGAATTGGCGGCAGCAGCGAAAAGTTAAAGAACAGATTCAGCCTTAAAAAGACGGTTGCCATACTTGCAGCAGCGGCTGTAGTTATAGCCGGTGGATTGTCTCTTGCTGCATCACAGTATCCGGATGGTCTTGAGTGGTCAATTGAAAAACTTACAGGAGATACAGAACTTGAAGCTGATGGTGAAATATATGATAAAGCATCACAGGTTCAGGATACTACAGCAGTTCTTCCTGATTATTCATTCAAAGATTCAGATAGTGCAGCCGGTACAAGCGTTTCAGGTATTGCAGGGGCATTGATGGTTGTTGCTGTGTGTACGGCAGGATGTTTTATATTCAGATTTTTTAAAAACAAAAAGGTAAAGATAAGTGAATGATTTAAAACGTACATCAGACCGGATGAGACGGCTTGAAGTTACGGCACAAAAGAAGGGATGGCTTAATGATATACATCCGACATCAAAGCTTTTTGTGACACTTGCCTGTATTATTCTGGTAATTTCAATAAATCAATACAATCTTCCGGGGCTGCTGGGTATGTGTATATACCCGGTGGTCCTGTTTGTGATTGGAGAAATATCAATAAAAGAATTTTTATACAGATTGAGGATAATACTTCCGCTTGTATGTCTTGTTGGTATATTTAATCCGGTTTTTGATAAAAGACCAATGTTTTATATAGGGAGTGTCTGCGTCACATATGGAGTGATTTCTATGATTACACTTATGTTAAAGGGTGTTCTTACGATATCGGCAGCATATCTTCTTGCATCAACAACGCCGATAGAAAAGATATGTGCCGCTTTAAGGCATCTTCATTTTCCGAAAATGATTGTGACGGTAATCCTTCTGATATACAGATACATGTCGCTTCTTATGTCTGAAGCTTCCAGGATGACACAGGCATATATGCTTCGTGCACCGGGACATAAGGGAATACATATAAAGGCATGGGGTTCATTTGCGGGAAATCTTCTCATAAGGAGCATAGACAAGGCAAAAACAGTTTATGACAGTATGATTCTGAGAGGATTTGACGGAGAAATAAACTACACAGGATATAAAAAAATGAGTGTAAATGACTATGTATATATGATGGCATGGTTTGTAGTTTTGCTGGTAATTCGTACTTTTATGTGATAGTATATCAGACGTAATATATCATGTGAATAAACAGTTTGTTACTAAATGAAAGACCAAATGGTGTTATATATGAAAATTAATAATCAGAATTATGGAATAGAGGTAAAGAATTTATCATTTTCTTATGAAAATGATGGCGGATATTCGGGTATGGCACTGCAAAACGTGAATTTTACGGCTGATTTCGGTGAATGCGTCGGTATCATAGGTGCGAACGGAGCAGGAAAATCCACATTTTTAAAAATACTTGTCGGTCTGCTTGGTGGCTATACAGGAGATGTGAATATTGGCGGATTTGAGATTAATAAAAAAAATCTTTCAGATATAAGACGTATTGAAGGTTATGTTTTTCAGGATTCTGACAGTCAGCTTTTTATGTCAACAGTATATGAAGATGTTGCATTTGCCCCTGTTAATTATGGGCTTTCTGAAGAAGAGACAAAACAGAGAGTGACAGATGCATTAAAAATGATGGGGATAGAAGAACTGCGTGACAGGCATACGTTCAGGCTGTCCGGGGGACAGAAAAAACTTGCGGCAATTGCAACAATTCTTTCAATGACGCCGGAAATTATATTACTTGATGAGCCGACGATTGCACTTGACCCGAGAAACAGAAAAAATCTTATAGGACTAATTAATTCATTTTCACAGCTTCGTGTAATAGCATCGCATGACCTTGACATGATTATGGATACATGCAGCAGGGTTGTTCTTATGAATAACGGAAAAATTATAAGAGAGGGCAGCACAGTTGAGATAATTAATGACAGAGAACTTCTGGAATCAAATGGGCTGGAACTTCCGCTTAGTTTATCGGGACACAGGTAATAGTTTGTCAATACAGATATGAGATAGTAGGAGAAAATCATTATGGAAAATGAAAGATTAAAAAAACAGCTTGAATTCTGCCGTGAAATTGACAAGGAAAAATTTATCGGAAGACAGACATATAAGTCAGATGCACAGACAAAAGAAAACGATGCCGAGCATGCATGGCATATGGCTGTCATGACAGTTCTTTTAAGTGAGTATGCCAATGAAAAAATAGATGTGCTGAAAACGGTTACAATGCTTCTGATTCATGATATTGTTGAAATAGATGCAGGTGACACATATGCATATGATGAAGAGGGCAAAAAGACGCAGAGAGAGAGAGAAGTAAAAGCGGCAGACAGAATTTTCGGAATACTGCCTGATGACCAGCGTGATAACTTCAGGAATCTCTGGGAGGAGTTTGAGAAAGGTGAGACACCTGAAGCAAAATTTGCACACACAATGGATAACTTCCAGCCGGCAATGTTAAATGACCTCACGGAAGGAAAAAGCTGGGTTGAAAAAGGTGTGCATTTAAGCCAGATTCTTGAAAGAAATAAGAATACGGCGGCGGGCTCAAAAGAAATATGGGATTATGCATATAAAAATATTTTTGAAAAAAATGTTGAGGCGGGAAAGATAAAAAAAGATAATTAAGTTTAATGGGTTATATGTGAAAGGAATGAAATACAATGTTAAATAAATCAGGTGCAAAGTCTTATCAGATGGATATGTGCACGGGTTCTATTTTAAAAAAAATGCTGATATTTTCGCTGCCTCTTATGGCATCAAGCATGCTTCAGTTATTATTTAATGCGGCTGATATAATAGTTGTAGGAAGATTTGCGGGCGATAATGCACTTGCGGCAGTAGGTTCTAATACGGCACTTATTAACCTTCTGACCAATTTTTTTATGGGACTTTCTATTGGTGCTAATGTTTTAGTGGCAAGGTATTTCGGAGCAAAAAATGATAAAGATTTGTCGGAGACAGTACATACTGCAATGATGTTAAGTATATACAGTGGCATTATTCTTACAGTAATCGGCGTCTTATGTGCAAAACAGATTCTCATATGGATGCAGACACCCGAGGCTGTACTTGGACTTGCAACGGTATATTTAAGAATATATTTCCTTGGTATGACAGCTACGATGATATACAATTTCGGCAGTGCTATACTTAGGGCCGTAGGTGATACGAAGAGACCGCTTTACTATCTTTTCGCTGCGGGTATAGTAAATGTTATTTTAAATCTTATATTTGTAATAGGTTTTAAATTAAGCGTAATGGGTGTTGCGATTGCAACTGTAATTTCGCAGTGTATATCTGCATTTTTAATATTAAAATGCATGGTACATGAAAGCGGAAGCATCAGACTTGATTTGAGAAATCTCGGTATTAATAAAGAGAAGTTTATAAAAATTGTACAGATTGGACTTCCGGCAAGTCTTCAGGGTGTTATTTTTTCACTTTCCAATGTTGTTATACAGTCTTCGGTTAATTCATTTGGAGAAATTACGGTTGCCGGTAATTCAGCGGCAGCTAATATAGAAGGTTTTGTCTATGTAGCGATGAATTCGCTGTATCAGGCAGCTATTTCATTTACAGGACAAAATGTAGGAGCCGGAAAATATGAAAGAGTAAACCGTATATTGTATACAGCAGAGGCTTGTGTAATTGTTGTAGGTCTTGTTCTGGGAAATGGTGCACTGTTTTTTGGAAAGCAGCTGCTTTCAATTTATACAGAAAACCCTGACGTTATTGATGCCGGTATGAAGAGAATGAATGTTATTGCAAGAACATATGCACTCTGCGGCATGATGGATGTAATGGTTGGTTCGCTCAGAGGACTTGGATATTCTGTAATGCCAATGATTGTGTCACTTATAGGTGCATGTGGATTGAGACTTTTGTGGATATTTACATTTTTCAGAATGGAGCAGTTCCACACTGTTACATCATTGTACCTTACATATACATGGAGTTGGATTATTACGTTCTCAGCACATGTTATATGCTGGATAATTGTCCGCCGAAAGCTCGGCAGACAATGGAACAGCTGATATTAGATAGTAACATTAATAAGTTCTGTTGAGATATTCTTCACGGATGTGATTTTCAATATCCCGGACTTCCTGCTGGAACTCGCGGGCAGAAACGAGGTGGCAGCCCTGACCGATTATGATAATCTGCTCTAATCCGTCAGATGTTGCCACGCGTACATAGTCTTTTTTGCCATGTCTGTGTGCAAAACTTTCTATGTAATGGTCTGCGGTTTCAGCTTCTTTTGTAAATACAACATGGATGTTATGGTAATCAGTCATTTCTGTGTCATGTCCCTGAACACGGTATGCATCAAATACAGCAATCAGGTTACATTTTGTCATTGCCTGATAGTTACAGAGGATATCAAGGAGACGTCCTCTTGCACTGTCAAGATTAATGGCTGCAAGTTCTTTTAATTCATCCCATGCAAATATAATATTATATCCGTCCACAAGAAGGTATGATTCACCTTGATTTTGTGGTGTTTCAGTGCCTTTATAGACATATTTTACCGTAGAATCGGTTTTTTTAGCACCCGTCCTGTGCAATTTATCATTGTCACCGCGGCTGTTAGAGTAGTAGGTCTGCTTTAAAATAGCATCAATTTCATCGGTTCCTAAAGGTTCGTCCGATACAGTACGGCTTGATGCACGGCTGTTAAGTACGGCTGATGAATTGGCAGCACCTGCGTTGAGTCCGCGTTTTCTTAATTCAAGAACACTATCTAAGTGCATATGTGAAAATACTTCATTCCATTCAATGACTGTGCCTGAGCCGTGAGAACAGAATACTGATGAAGACGGATTTAATGTATCTCGTTCAGCATCATAACCGAAATTTTCAATTACTTCTTCGGCGTTATGGCATGGGTAATAGCCATCCATTCTGTATGAAAGCCTGCCAAGCCCTTTGGTATACGATGCAACTTCAGTCTGGTAATCAGAAAGACAGGCAGCAGGAATAGTGCCTGTTATAACTGAAAGAGAAACGTCTGTCTCATCTGACAATGCAAACTTTGCATTCATTCTGTCTAAATCAGTCATTGCACGTCCGATATTTTCAGCAGGAACTTTTAATGTGAAGTTAAAATATGGTTCAAGAAGAACTGATTCTGCCTGCATCAGACCCTGCCTTACCGCACGATATGTAGCCTGCCTGAAATCACCGCCTTCAGTATGCTTAGGGTGTGCTCTTCCGCTGACAAGAGTTATTGTGACATCTGTGAGAGGAGACCCCGTAAGAACTCCTACAGGTGCTTTTTCATATAGATGCGTCATTATGAGACGCTGCCAGTTTTTATCAAGCACATCTTCAGAGCAGTCTGCTTTATATAATATTCCGCTGCCTTTTTCGCCGGGTTCAATTATGAGGTGAACTTCCGCATAGTGTCTTAAAGGTTCAAAATGACCGACTCCTTCAACAGTGTTTTTAATTGTTTCTTTGTACACAATGCTGCCTGATGTGAATCCAACTTCGATTCCAAAACGGTCTTTTATGAGATTTTGCAGTATTTCAATCTGCACGGCCCCCATAATCTGGACATGAATCTGTTTTAAAAGCTCATTCCATACAATGTGAAGCTGTGGTTCTTCTTCTTCAAGCATTTTTAATTTTGGAAGTATTAAAAGTGCGTCTGTTCCTTCGGGAAGAACAAGCTGATAAGTCATTACAGGTTCAAGCATAGGAATTTCGCTTTCAGTGTCAGAACCGACAGACTGACCGGCATAAGCGGAATCAAACCCGGTTACGGCACATATTCCTCCGGCAGGAACTTCATTTACTGTTGTATATTTTTCACCGGAATATATTCTTATCTGATTGATTTTTTCATCCGGCGTAATCTGCATGCGGGAGGTGAGAGTTCCACCTGTGATTTTCATGTATGCAAGGCGTGTGCCTTGTGGGTCACGGGCAATCTTGTATACTTTTGCCCCAAATTTATCCGGATATGACGGACAGTTCATATATGTATTTAATCCATCAATAAATTCATCAATTCCTGTAAGTTTTAATGCTGAACCAAAAAAGCAAGGAAAAACCTGTCTTTTTTCAATGCATGTTTTTAGGAGAGCAGTGTCAAGCGTATTATTTTCAAGAAAATGGTTGAGAAGTTCTTCATTGCATAAAGAAAGTTCCTCCATGTCAATTGCATCTTGAATACTGAAGTCAATTATTGCATCAGAAAGCTGATTTTTAAGCTGTTCAAGTATTCTTTGCTTATTGACACCGGACTGGTCTGTTTTATTTACAAAAATAAATACAGGAATTTTATATCTTGCAAGAAGCCTCCAGAGGGTTTCGGTGTGGCTCTGTATTCCATCGGCACCGCTGATTACGAGGATTGCATAGTCGAGAACCTGGAGTGTTCTTTCCATTTCAGCAGAAAAATCAACATGTCCTGGGGTGTCAAGAAGCGTGATACGAGCATTTTCAAGCTCCACAACAGCCTGCTTTGAAAATATTGTAATTCCGCGGGCACGTTCCTGCTTATTGGTATCCAAAAAGGCATCACGTGTATCAACGCGTCCAAGTTTGCGGATAGTACCTGTTTTGTAGAGAAGAGCCTCGGAAAGAGTTGTTTTTCCGGCATCGACATGTGCAAGCATGCCAATATTTATGTTTGGTTTGTTTAAGTCCCCCATATATTGATCTCCTTAGTTAAGACATTTTCTGACTAAATCGTGGTCGATTATAAATACATAAAAAATATTACCATAATAACGGCTGTTTATAAGTCTTCCATGGTCAAGAACAGGAATGACAGTGCCATCTTTTCGTTTAAGGGAAAATGACAGATAATCATTGTTGTCATTCTCAAGTGCGTTAATCTGCTTCCATATATTTTCTTCGACTGTTTCGCGTTCATCTTCTTTGATGATATTTCGGAAGCTGCGGCCTGTATAGTCAATTAATTCATCAAAATTGCTGCAGCCTGTGAGATTTAACATTTCTTTATTAGCAAAAAGAATAGAATCATCTTTTTTGTCAGCTTTGTATATTATAAAAGCACCCGGAAGATTTTCTGAAATATCGCTTAACGCAAATCCAAGTGGTGTGCGTATTTTTTTGTTCATATTCGGATTAAATTCCAGACATTCATGTTTGCCTTTAATTTTTACGTCATATAAGGCAGTATCAGCATCAATAAGCAGCTGTTCTACAGAGCCGTCGTCAGGATTGTATTGTGCGTATCCAACGGAAATATTAAAGCTTTGTGTCTGGTTGCTAGCTATAAAAGAACGAGGCATATCCGTGAAAGCCTCTATTTGTGCTTTTGCATCTTTACATGTGCAGTTTTTCAGGATGATACAGAATTCATCACCACCACTACGACACAGAATTGAATTTTTAGGAAAAGAACTTCTTATTGTGTCGGCGAGAATGCATAATGCTTTATCTCCGGTTGAATGTCCAAAAAGGTCATTAATGAATTTAAAATCATCTATATCAAGTGCAATACAGACACAATGTTCATTACTATGCTTTTTCATATATTTTGTTAAATGTTCCTGAAATCCATTGCGGTTAAGAAGTCCAGTGAGATTGTCAGTAGATGAGAGGTTCAGCAGTCTGATTCCATTGGCCTGAAGCACCATAAGTGCATATGTGAGACCTGTAAGGAGAAAAAGGATAATAAATCCCCCAATAAATACTGTTGTTGTTTGACTGTCTGCATGCCAGCCGTCTTTAGGTGTAACTTCAAGTTTCCATGAACAGCCACCTAATTCAAACTGATATGTAACAGGGCTTATAAATTCTTCACAATTGCTGTAAATTTCCGTAAATTCACCGATAAGAGGTGATAAAGTTTTTGAGAGGCGGTAATAGTATCCGAAATCTTCAAGTGCATTTACCGAATTTGAAAAGATTTCCGGCACACGGATAATTGATATAGTAAATCCCCAGAAATATTTATCACCGGATTCATTTTCAAGATAGACAGGATTTCTTATGGTAATGCCGACACCACCCTGTTTAAGCTGGAAGGGTCCCTGCATAACGGTTATATTATTATCTCTTCCATAGCGTACTATTTCACTACGGGAAGGGTCATTGATTAAGTCAATTTTGCCGGTATCATTACCTTTTTCAGGGTAAATATCTGTTACAACACCACCTGGTGCAAGCTGTATGCTCTGAATAGAATCGGTCATCATATTTTCGGCAACTTTTTCAAAGTGTTCAATCTGTCCATTTTCACTTATAATAATCTGTTCAAGTGACTTGGTGATTGTTATTCCATTATTAAGGTCAGCAATCATGCGGTCAGCGTAACTTACGGCATTCAGGGCTGCCTTATCCCTTACCCGTTCCTGGTTTGTATAGCTTATTTTATATATAACTACACACAGAACTCCTGTGCCGAAAAGAAAGACGAGCAGTGGAATTATAAGTTTGTATTTTAATACATTTAATTTTGGATAATTCATTGTGTAACTCCTGGTATGTGAAACGCCCACATAAATGAAACTGATATGATATATTGATTGCATCTATCAGTAAAAGTAAAAAATAATGCAGGTAATTATATGTTATGATTGTCCTGTAATCAAGTAATATAACTACCTG
>ENA-UESJ01001461-UESJ01001461.1-human-gut-metagenome-genome-assembly--contig:-NODE-1461-length-11104-cov-5.802666_pt1 | contig 11104 bp, 8 predicted proteins | sample MGYA00243000_ERZ508001 | MGnify/ENA primary metagenome ERZ508001 (study PRJEB26167, sample SAMN06115479) | human gut metagenome | host: Homo sapiens | place: China:Chongqing | collected 2015-03-03... | reverse complement strand
CAGGTGGAGTAGATCCGGAAACCGGGTTCCGTGTGTTCTATGGAGTAATTGTTCAGATTAGTATAATCATCATGCACCGGAGCCAGGAACTCCAGCACGGCGCCGTTTCCGAGGTCGAGCGTCCTTCCCAGCCTGGAATACTCCGCGGTAATACCGCGGCGGTCTATCGTGTCAAGCATGTCCTCGAAATTCTGGGTCATGGGCAGAAGATCCGACGGAACCTCCGGCATGATGACGGTTCCGACCGTGAATTCTTTCATGATCTCCGCCATGCCGCCGATGTGGTCTTCGTGCGGGTGGGTGGCTATGATGTAATCAAGCTTTCGTATTCCCTGATTTTTCAGATAATTCTTGACGCGCTCGGAATGTATCTTCTCGCCGCAGTCAATAAGCACCGTCTTGTCGCCGGAAACTATCAGCTCGCAGTCGCCCTGTTCGACATCTATAAAATGCACTGCTATCTCGCCGTCTGCGACAGTGACTGCGTTCGACTTGCCGTTCAGCCAGGATATTATATCGTCTGCGGACGGGATAAAATCAAACTTGAATATTACGTCGTTGGCGTATATAACCAGCGAAAACAGCATGAAAACCGCGAAAACTACAAGAATGGCCTTAGCCGCGGGGTTTTCCCGCATGCTTTTTTGTCTGCGCTGTTTTCCTGCCATTCGGTTTCCCCCTCTCGCGGTCGTTAGTTGCGTTGTGTCCGGAACTGCGGTACTGCTGCTTCGGGGCGCTCTGCTGGCTGCGTGCGCCGGGCTTCCTTCTTTCGGAGCTTCCGCCGCGCTGCGCCGCTCTCTGCGGCGACGGAGCTATCAGGCAGTCCTTGCCGGTTCCGATGAGATCCCTGCGCTTCGCCATGATGAGCGCCTTTTCAACTATGTCGTGATTTTCCGGCTTGAAATACTGGAGCAGAGCGCGCTGCATGCGTTTCTCCTCCGGAGTCCTCGGAACAAACACCGGCTCCATCGTGTACGGATTCAGCCCCGTCCAGAACATTGCCGTGGAAATAGTTCCCGGTGTGGGGTAGAAATCCTGCACCTGCTCGGGGCGGATATTGTGCTTTTTAAGGAACACCGCAAGCTCCACCGCTTCTTCAAGCGTACAGCCCGGGTGGCTCGACATCAGGTACGGTACGAGGTACTGCTCCTTGCCACACTTTTTCGTGGCTGCGTAGAACCGCTTTTCAAACTCCTCATAAACCTCGATATGCGGCTTTCCCATCAGGTCGAGTACCTTATTGCTGGCATGCTCCGGAGCTACCTTGAGCTGACCGCTGACATGATACTGCACCAGCTCGTCCAGGAAGTCGTTGTTCTTGTCCTGGAGCATGTAATCGTAGCGGATTCCCGAACGAATGAATATCTTCTTCACTTTTTTGATGGAGCGCAGGCGGCGCAGCAGCCTGATATAGTCGCTGTGGTCGGCGATGAGGTTCTTGCACGGCGTGGGAGCCAGGCACTTTTTCCCCTTGCACATGCCGTATTTCTCCTGCTTCTCGCAGGAAGGGTGCCGGAAATTCGCGGTAGGGCCTCCGACGTCGTGGATATATCCCTTGAAACGCGGATTCTCAGAGAGCTTCACGGCTTCCTCGTAAACGGAATCCTCGCTGCGGGTCTGCACTTTTCTTCCCTGGTGCAGGGCGATGGAACAGAAGTTGCAGAATCCGAAACAGCCGCGGTTGTGTGTTATCGAGAACTCCACCTCCTGGATAGCCGGAACTCCTCCCTCCTTCTCATACATCGGGTGGTACATGCGCATGTACGGCAGCTCGTAGGTATAGTCGAACTCCGCCTGCGTTACGCTGCGCTGCGGGGGATTCTGCACCAGCATCATGTTTCCGTGGCGCTGTACTATCGTCCTGCCGTACACCTCGTCCTGCTCGTCGTACTGCTTGCGGCAGGATTTTGCGTACGCTTTCTTGTTATCGCGGACTATCTCGAAGCTGTCGCACTGCACCGCGCCTATCGGAGTGTTCTCCGGCTCCGTGAGGTAGCATATGCCGCGCAGGTCGTGCATGTCCTTCAAGTGAAGCCCCGCCTTAAAATTGTTCAGCATCTGGGTCAGCGTGACCTCACCCATGCCGTACATCAGGTAATCCGCTCCGGTGCTTACCAAAACCGACGGCATTACGCTGTCGCTCCAGTAATCGTAATGCGCGAAACGGCGCAGCGAAGCCTCCAGGCCGCCTATGGATATTTCAACGTCCGGGTAAATCCGCTTCAGATTCTGGCAATAGACCGTGAGCGCCCTGTCGGGACGCCTGCCGCCCTTTCCTCCCGGGGAATACGCGTCGTCGAAACGCTTTTTCAGTGCAACTGTGTAGTTCGACACCATGCTGTCGATGTTGCCTCCGCTCACCATGAAGCAGTACTTCGGCTTCCCAAGCTTCATGTAATCGGCGTCGCACAGCGGCTGCGCGATAACTCCGACCGTGAACCCAGCCGCTTCGATCATTCGCGAAATTATCGCAATTCCGAAGGTCGGGTGGTCGATGTAAGCGTCACCGGTGAAGCAGATGAAATCAAGCTGCTCTATTCCTCGTTCTTCCATATCCTGTCTGCTTACAGGCAAAAACGGCATTTTAATTCCCTCACTTTATCTTTGCTGGAGTTTCCTCTCAGCCCATTCCTGTTTTGTCATCAGAACCTGACGGGGCTTGCTGCCCTCGAGAGGTCCGACTATTCCCATTTCTTCCATTATATCGACAAGCCGCGCGGCTCTTCCATAGCCCAGCTTGAGCCGTCTTTGCAGCGATGATGTGCTGCAAGTTCCGGATTCCACAACGAAATCTATCGCTTCCTCCAGGCGCTCGTCGCTTGTGTCTATATCGCCGCTGTCTGAATTCCCGGAGGACTTGCTGTCCTGCGCGGAAGCCACCATCTCAGTCTGGCGCTCGACCTCTTCCATGACAAGCTCGTCGTATTCAGCCTGGAAGGTCTGCTTGATGAACTCCACAACGCGCTCGACTTCCTTATCGGAAACGAAGCAGCCCTGCACTCTGACCGGTTTCGGAAGTCCCACGGGCATGTACAGCATATCGCCGTTTCCAAGGAGCTTCTCCGCGCCGCTTACGTCAAGTATAACGCGGCTGTCCGTCTGGGAAGCCACCATCAGCGCGATACGGCTCGGGATATTCGCCTTTATCAGACCGGTCACGACGTTGACCGTCGGGCGCTGGGTCGCGATAACAAGGTGCATTCCGGCGGCTCTTGCCATCTGGGCAAGGCGCACTATGCTGTCCTCGACGTCCTTCGGGGAAGCCATCATCAGGTCTGCCAGCTCGTCAATGAATATTACTATGTGCGACATCTTCATGAGCCCGCTGTCCGGGTCCTTTGCAAGCTCGTTAAAGCCGGTGAAGTCGCGCACGTTGTTGTCGGAGAACTGCTTGTAGCGGTTCAGCATTTCGTTTACCGCCCATGCCAGCGCGCCCGCCGCCTTCTTCGGGTCGGTGACTACCGGGATAAGCAGGTGCGGGATTCCGTTGTACATCATGAACTCCACCTTTTTCGGGTCGACCATTATCAGGCGCACGTCCTGCGGGGTGGATTTCATCAGGATACTCATAATGATGGAATTTACGCACACCGATTTTCCCGAACCGGTGGTTCCCGCAATGAGCAGGTGCGGCATTTTAGCGATGTTGCATGTCACCATTGCGCCGCTGATATCCTTGCCGAGAACGGTTTCGAGCTTCTTGTCGAAGCTCTTTTTGAACTCCGTGGTATCAACCAGTTCGCGGAAGAATACGGTGTCCCGCGCCTTGTTCGGAACCTCTATTCCCACCGCCGACTTATTCGGGATAGGCGCTTCAATACGCACCCCGGCGGAGGCAAGATTCAGCGCGATATCGTCCTGCAAACCCGTGATTTTGGATATCTTTACTCCCGGCGCAGGCTGAAGCTCGTAACGTGTAACGGAAGGTCCTCGGCTCACACCTACCAGCTTGGTCTGAACTCCGAAGCTCTGGAGCGCTTCCACCAGCTTCCTGGAGTTGCGGTCGATCTCATTGTCGATGTCAGCCTGAGTCAGTTTCTTCTGAACCGGATTCAGCAGATTCACCGGAGGAAGCGTGTAAACATCGCTGAAATTCAGTTCCTCCGGAGCCGGCTTTTTAAGCGGCATTGCGGGACGTTCCGGCGCTGGCGCGGTGGGAGGCGTTACGGGTCTGTCCGGGCGCGGAACTTCCACTATCTCAGGCTTTACCGGATTCTCAGGGCGCTCAGGCTCGGCGGCCTTCGGCGCGGAGGTTTCCGGAACTGCGGCTTCCTTCTGCGGCTGCGATTCTGTTTCCGTCTCGTCGGCAACATCGTCGAGGTCGAACGGAAGCTCGCTTTCCTCGGAGCTTGTTATCGAATTCTCCGGGAGATCCTCAATGCTGCTCACCGGAGCGTTCTCCGGGTTTTCCTCCTTGAAACGGTGCAGCGCGTCTATTATCGGAACAAGCTCCGCGTCCTCGTCCTCGAGAGGATCCTTTTCGGAGCGCTCAGCTTCTTCAAGAACCGCGCGGTTCTTCTGCATTATGTAGTCCTTTATCTCCGCCATGTAGTCCACGCTGTCCTCGTGCTGCTCCTCAAGGAGCTGCTCCGTTTCGGCGGGATCAGGCTCGGCGGGAAGCTCGGGTTCGGCGGGCTTCACCGGCTCGGGGCGCGGAACCTCGATTATCTGCGGCTTTTCAGAGGATTCAGGCTCAGTATGCGCCGACGTATCCTCGACTATCGGCTCCGGCTCTTGCTCCTCCGGGTCGGAAACGCTGAACACGGCGCGGCTCAGCTCGGCTACGGAGCGCTTCTCCTGCTGCTCCGCGTCTATCTCCGCCTGTATTTTCTCTATTTCGTCCTGCTGCATGTGGAGCTCCTCCGCAGCTATGCGGTTCTCCTCGCGTATGCGGTTGTGGTGCTCGACCGCCTTATCCTTCGCATTGCGGACTGGCTTCACCATGCGGTCGGTGAAGTCCGCAACCGTGATCCCGGTGCAGAGAAGCACGCAGACCAGGATCAGAATTATAATGAGTATCGTAGCTCCCAGCCTGCCCAGCAGAAGCAGCAAGCCGCCGATGAACAGCGCAAACACGCCGCCTCCGCGGAACTCCTTGCCGTCCTTGTAGAGATTCGCGATCACTTCGCCGAAATTCTCGCCCGGAACGGCTCCGACGGAGAAAATCTGCACCGCCGCGCACAGCAGGAGAATGCCTCCAACGCATTTGAGCACGTCCATGCCGAGCTTGTGACCTTCCTTGAACGCGGAAAGACGTATCGCAACAAAAATAAGAAGGGGTCCGACCAGGAAAGCGGAGTAACCGAACAGCCCATGCATTATGTCGAAGAATCCTCGCCAGCCCTCGCCTTCCCCGGCGGGAATAACCGCAGCGAGCGTCAGGACGATCCCGACTGCGAACATTATCACCGTTGCGATGTGACGGCGGCGCATGCTGGCTTTCAGAGCCTCCTCGCGGAGCCTGAGCTGCTCAGCCTCGAGAGCCTTCTTTGATGGTCTTGAGCGCCCGGTGCTGCCCTTCGAGGAACCGGAGCGCGGTCTTGTTGTCTTATTCTCAGCCATTTTATCCGACTTCCTTTACGTGATTTCAGCCCATTAGGAGGGAATGGAGCGTGTTTCCGGAAATGTGCTCCCACAGACCCGCTGCCACGCAGGCTGCGCCCAGAACGGCGGTATAAACTCCGAATATCTTGTACCTGTCCTTCTTGACGAGCCAGCTGACCAGCTTTATCGAGAGGATTCCAACGACCGCAGCGATTACGAATCCTATTCCGAGAGCGACCCAATCGAGCTCCATGTCAGAATGCAGCGCGTCGCCGAGTTCCAGGACGCTGCCGCCGAGTATCGCGGGGATACCGAGTATAAACGCGAACGTAACCGCAGTCTCCTTTTCAAGACCGGAAAGCAGTCCGCCCGCCGTTGTAGAGCCGCTCCGGGAAACACCCGGGAACAGCGCGACGACCTGGAAAAGCCCGACCGTAACCGCGTCTTTGACGGTCATCTGCTCCGCTGTGCGCGTGCCGTGGCCGAATCTGTCCGAAAGGAACAGAATCAGCGAAGTAAACAGGAATGCGGCTCCCTCGAACACTATGTCTCCATCGCCCTGCCTTCCGGTGAAGAATGCCTCAACCAGGTAAAACGGAACCAGAATCACCGTCGCAATAATCACCATGAACATCATGCGGCGGTTTCCGTTCATGTTCTTCCATGAGAATTTCCCCGTGAAGATGTCGCCTATAGTAAGGAAAAATTCCTTTATCATGCCCCATATCGTGCCCCAGAAGGCTACGAAAACCGCTGCAAGCGTTCCGAGGTGGAGCACCAGCGAAAGCACGAGCGCCGCTTCCCCGTTGACTCCGGTCACATGCTGAACTACCGACAGATGTCCCGAGCTTGAAACCGGCAGGAATTCTGTCAGTCCCTGCACCACCGCCTGAATAATTACCGTAATTATGTCCATATTTTTCCCCTTATGTATCGTTATGTATCCGCCCGGAGGCGGGTTATCTGTCGCCGTGCCAGTCTGCGGAATTCAGTGCGCTCCTGCGGCTCTGTGTCTCGGCGGGTCTTAGCTGCACGAATGCGGTTTTCTGCGCAGAGGGCTTCAGTGGCTTTGTGTGCGCAGTGGTCTTTCCGGACTTTTCCGCTTTTTCTGATTTGGCGGACTTTTCTGCTTTGTCCGATTTCTTCCCCTTTGTGGAGGACTTCGCAGGCTTTTCAGTTTCTGCGGGCTTCCGCTTTTCAATGAGGGAGTACAGGCACTGCACCGCGTCGGATATCCCGCCGAGGTGGTCTATCAGCCCTTCCCTGACCGCTTCGCTGCCTTCAAGGACGGTTCCGATGTCCATTACAAGCTCGTCCTTTTCCATCAGCAGCTCACGGAAGCGCTCCGGCTGCATGCGGCTGTTTTCGGTCACAAACCGCGTTATCCTGTCCTGCATTTTCTGAAACCACGTCATTGTCTGCGGAACTCCGAGCACCATGCCGTTCGTGCGGACCGGGTGTATCGTCATCGTAGCCGACGGAACTATAAAGCTCACATCGGTGCTGACCGCCAGCGGTACTCCTATAGAATGCCCGCCGCCGAGCACTATCGAAACCGACGGCTTCGACATTCCCGCTATCATCTCCGCGATCGCAAGTCCCGCCTCCACATCGCCGCCGACCGTGTTCAGCACCACCATCAGCCCTTCCACCGTGCTGTCCTGCTCAATTGCTGCGAGCGCCGGTATCAGGTGTTCGTACTTCGTGGTCTTGGTCTGGGGAGGGAGAAGGAAATGTCCCTCGATCTGCCCGATTATCGACAGACAGTGTATGTTATGCGGAGCGTTGACCGTCGCTATCATTCCGTTGTCGATCATCTGCTGGTTCTGCTCCTCAGTAAACGGAGCTTCATTCCTGTTTTCATCGCACATGCTGATTTTTCCTCCTGAAACAATTTTTTGTATATATTATTTCAGTTACACGTGAGATTATGCAGATATATCACATCAATAATAGTCATTGAGTGCGTACATATTTATTATAGCACAAATCTCTCTATAAATCAAATACTTTTTGGCACATTTTTTCGCCCCGGATATTTTTTCTGTACAACTCATCATATAAGCCCCCGAACAAGCATATATTGCTGTTGAAAGCAATACCTACGCACCCGTGAAGGAGGATACAATGGAAGAAATGAACAGAAAAGCTGACGCGGTGTTCATGACCGAGACCCTTTTCGACGGTCAGACCGAGCAGGGCGTTGAGCTTGACCATGTGCTGCCGGACTATTACCCGGAGATCTTCAGGATACTTAAATGCTGTCTGTCGCCGAGAGTGATCTCCGCTGCGGTATCAGGTAACAAGATAATGCTTGACGGAGTTGTGCTCATCAAAGTGCTGTACCTCGCTGAGAACAGCACCGCGCTGCACTGCGTCGAGCAGAGGTACACCTGGTCGAAAACGGTGGATATCGCCGGAAAAGCCGAGAACCTCTGCGGCGAACCCCGTATCACCGTAGTTCCCCGCACCGACTACTGCAACTGCCGCGCGGTCAGCAGCAGGAGGCTCGATATCCGCGGAGCGATCAGCTGCCGCATTACCGTCACCTGCCCTGCGAAATTCACCCTGCCCGCTCTGCCGGACGGCATGCAGGTGCTCACCCGGGAGGTAAGCTGCTGCACCGAGCCTATCTACGCCGACAAACAGCTCGCCGTCCGCGAGGACATCGAGACCGGCGCTCCCGGGATCGACTACATAATAAGCTGCGACGCCGTTCCGCGCATCGACGACCTGCGTGTTATCGCGAACAAGGCGGTAGTCAAAGGGACGGTCAGCATAAGCGCGCTTTATGGAGTTCACACTGACGAGCACAGCGGCTGCGACGAACTCGAAAAAATGACTGCGGATATCCCGGTCAGCCAGATACTGGATATGCCTGGGCTTTCCGACCAGCACTCCTGCACGCCGGAATTCATCGTCAGGAACTGCGAGCTTGTTCCAAAATCCGACAGCGGCGTAATTTCCTGCGAACTCAAGATGGAATGCCGGTGCAGCGCCGTCCAGACCTCCACCGTGGCGATTCCCTGCGACGCCTACTCGACGGAATACGAAACCGAGCTTACCACTGCCTCGCTTAAAATACCCACTGACCAGCGCCGCGCAGATTCCCAGACATCTGTGAAATCAACGGTGGCATGTGACGGCGGCGAAGTCGACTCTATCTGGGACTGCCGCGGCGAACTTTGCAGCGTGTCCTGCCGCCCTGACGGCGAAAACGGACTGCTCGTGACCGGGCAGGTCTGCATGACGGTGATTGGAAAATGCGCGGGCGGTACGCCGTTCGTCGCTGAGAAGCAGGAAGCCTTCGAACATACGATACCCGCCGCGAACGTCACCCCGGACACCTCTGTAAACTGCCGCGCTTCGGTCAGCAACACCGGATTCGCTATCCGCTCGGACGGCAGCGTTGACGTCACGGTGCAGGCTGATATCTCCGCAGAGCTTACAGACTCAAGGCAGTTCAGCGTTATCAGCAGCGCGGCGGTTCATCAGGATAAGCCGAAGGAGCGCTCCGACGAATTCGCGCTCCGAATCTGCTACACCACCGGGCACGAAAGCTGCTGGGACATCGCCAAACGCTGCGGCACCACGGTCGAAGCAGTCATGGAAGAAAACGAGATCGCCGACCGCAGCGCGGAACTTTCCGGCATGGTCGTTATCCCGATAGTTTAAGGAGCGTGAAATATGGATCACTCAATTTATTCTGACATCGCACGCAGGACTGGCGGCAACATTTATCTCGGTATCGTAGGTCCGGTGCGTTCCGGCAAATCGACATTCATCACACGGCTGATGAACACCCTGGTTATCCCGAACATCGCCGACGATTTCCAGCGTGAGCGCGCAAACGACGAGCTCCCGCAGTCCTCCGCCGGCAAGACCATCATGACCACCGAGCCGAAATTCGTTCCCGAGAAGGCAGTCACCATCGTGCTTGACGGCGGCGTCAAGATGAACGTCCGGCTCATCGACTGCGTTGGGTACATAGTTCCGAGCGCCATCGGCTACATTGAGAACGAGGCTCCGCGCATGGTCATGACCCCCTGGTTCGAGGAGGAGATCCCGTTCAACATGGCGGCTGAGGTCGGCACGCGGAAGGTCATCACGGAGCATTCCACCATCGGTATAGTCGTCACCACCGACGGAAGCATTACCGATATCCCCCGCGAGGAGTACCAGCAGGCGGAGGAACGGATAGTCTCCGAACTGAAGGAGATCAACAAGCCGTTCGTTGTGATACTCAACTGCCAGAAGCCGGATTCCCCGGAAAGCCGCGCGCTTGCCGCCTCCATGCAGGAGAAATACTCCGCGCCGGTGATGGCGGTAAACTGCCTTGACCTCACTGAGGAACAGATAAAGGAGCTTCTCGGAATGGTTCTTTTGCAGTTCCCAGTCAGCGAGATACGCGTCAGAATGCCGAAATGGATCACCGCGCTCGACCGCGACCACTGGCTGCGCAGGGAGCTTTTCAGCACGATAAAGTCCGCCGCCGCGAAGATAGACGGCATAAGCAGCATAAAATCCTGCGCAGACGAGATCTCAGCCTGCGAGTACACCTCAAGGGTTATTCCGGAGGATATCGACCTCGGCACCGGCTCGGGAGTCATCGACATAACTCTGAAAAACGAGCTGTTCTACCAGATACTCGGCGAAACTACCGGTCTGGTGCTCCACGACGAAAGCGACCTTATGCCCTGCATGATAGAGCTTGCGCAGATAAAGAACAAATACGAACGCGTCCGCGGCGCGCTCGAGGAAGTCGAGGCGACCGGCTACGGGATCGTCATGCCAACGATGGACGAACTAAAGCTCGATGAGCCGAAGATAGTAAAGCAGGGCGGCAAATACGGAGTCCGGCTGCGGGCGAGCGCGCCTTCAATACACATGATGTCCGCAAACATCACAACCGAGATAAACCCGATAGTCGGCAGCGAGAAGCAGTCAGAGGAGCTCATCGCATACCTGCTGACCGATTTCGAGGAAAACCCGAAAAAGATATGGGAAAGCAACATCTTCGGAAAGTCACTGCACGAGCTGGTGAACGAAGGGCTCCACAACAAGCTCTACCGCATGCCCGCCGACGCAAGAATGAAGCTGCAGGAGACGATACAGCGCATCATCAACGAAGGCTGCGGCGGTCTCATATGTATCATTCTGTAAACAACAATATCCCCCCGCTGCTGCGGAGGGATTTGTTTATGCGTTATTCAGCGTAATTACTGAGCAGAGTTCTGCTGAGTGTAGCTTGCGATCATGTTCTTTACCATCTGGCCGCCGATAGAGCCTGCCTGCTTTGCAGTGAGCTCGCCGTTATAGCCATTGGAGTTCAGCGGAACGCCTACCTCGCTGGCTGCCTGCATCTTCATGGAATTGAGTGCGCTCTTGGTCTGCTTATTAGAAGCCATAATCTTGTTCTCCTTTAATAAAACCTTTTTTATTATACGGAACTTCCGCTCCGTATCTTTTACAGGAGCGGAAGCGTTTTCACTTCGCCCTTGCAGTTATATTATTTTCACTGCGGCGTTTTTTATTAAAGGAAATTGTTTCACAAATCTGA
>ENA-UESJ01001459-UESJ01001459.1-human-gut-metagenome-genome-assembly--contig:-NODE-1459-length-11115-cov-37.871444_pt1 | contig 11115 bp, 11 predicted proteins | sample MGYA00243000_ERZ508001 | MGnify/ENA primary metagenome ERZ508001 (study PRJEB26167, sample SAMN06115479) | human gut metagenome | host: Homo sapiens | place: China:Chongqing | collected 2015-03-03... | reverse complement strand
CCGTAACGGTGGGTCTGTGTCTTGTGACTTTCAAACCGTACAATTCCTGCAAATCTGAAACCTTACCTTTTTTCTTTAAACCGAATTTGGCATATATACCGTTCATGACAGCCTTTATTGTGTCTGCATTTAAAGTACGATGGGAAAGCTATAGGATAAATTCGTTCCGTAATCTGGCATTCATATTTTTTAAAGCTATCTCGTTCTTCAAATTACATTCTTTATACCCTAAAGCCTTTATGCGTTCACCACCCAATTCATCATAGAATAATTTAAGCTCTGGATATTTTTTCTCTAAAAAAACAGTAACAGCTTCAAACGGATTGCCACTGTCTTTATTCATGCAATAAGATTCCATCCGTTCTGCAAAGGTTTCCTTTTTGATAAAATGTTCCAGTTGTTTTTCATATTCCACATAATATTGACGAGCAGAAACGTCAAATCCGTTTTGTTCCAACTGATTTCTGATAACTATACCATTTTCATAGTTGTACTTCTACAAATCATAAGAGTACCTCTCACTTAACAATGCCATATAGTTAAATGTGAATTTGTCGTTTTGCTTATCATACATTATAAATGATTCATCATATTTCAACATCTTTTGAATACGGCAAACGTCCTTTATACGTTTTTCCCTCAAAGCTGCATCATTTATAAGATTATTGCTTTCTATTTCAGCGTTGGTAAGATTCACTTTCTTTTGAAGCTCATATTCAAATTCCTCTTTGGACTTCTCAATACTGGATTTATTATATATAAAAACAAGATGCTTTCTGAAAGGATTCTCTTTAAGTCTTTGTCTGCCTGCAATCTGTACCAAATCAGTGGATATGTCAATAGTGGTGTTTACACGTTTACCGTCACTTATAACAAATGAAGTGGCACAGTCTGAATAGAAATCACACCCAGCAAAAGCGGTAGAAGTACAAAAAGTAAACATTTTATTTTTTTCCTCTTTTAAAGGAATCCTACCTCTTATGAAACCGTCACCAAGTTTACTTATCTGTGCATCATTCTCTGCTGAATTTCCTACTATGATATTTACATCATCTGGGGAAAGTCCTGTTTTCTTTATAATATCCAATATATTGGTTACACTGTTCAGGAATATCACACACTCTTTGGAGTACATCTTGACACCTTCCATTTCTATATAAGGATATATACCCTGCCTGTAAGAATTGACAATTTCCACAGCCGCATCAATAGGACGTGCTGTCCGTTGCCTTATCACTTTTACTTTCTCCACTTCCTGCCAAGTCATATAATAGTAAGGAATATCCTTAAAGAAATCTATCTGGCTTATATATTTATCCAATATAGGAGTGGCTGAAAGATAGGTTACATAATTAAATTGCTTTAGACATTCCATGAAATGAAGCTCCGTTTCAGATTTAAAACTGCTGTCTGCCAAAAGATACTGAAATTCGTCCACAACAATTCGCCATTCTGATTTATCATCTATACATTCAACAACTTTAGGGAAAGAATCATAAGACACTAAAATCTTTGGAACATCTTTACTTTCAATATATTTTCTTATATCTGAATTCTTGCATCCTCCAATAACAAGCATGGTTTCACCATATTGTTCATGTTTATTTACAATCAAGTTATTACGTGGACTGCATATAATGGTTTTATGCTTATCTTCAAGTGCTAATGTCGTAGCTCCACAGTTGGTTATTCCTTTATTTAAAATTCCATTTGGAAGCTAAAAATCCTCAATCTAATTAACATAGCTAATGCCTTTGGGTACTACAATTTCTTCTTTAATCATAAATTCTTTATTTTAATTGATTTTTAAAATTCCAATCTGATTTTTCATGTCCACTTTTTAGAGGTGGCTCTCATCTATATTTAAGAAAGTCAGGAATAATTTTTGGACAGTCTTTCAAAAAATAAAACCGAAATGCGCATTTCGGCTCTATAAAATCAAATTAATAATGAAAAACTCATGAAACTTTAAGAAAAAGAGATTTTTTCCAATGACTTTCTTTCGTAAATCTCACATATACAAATATATACAACTTTTATGGGGCATCCAAACGGTTTATACTTTAACCTTAAAAAATACACTTAACATACAATCCTACTTGATTATTGGACTGTCAGACTATTAACCATGTGAAAATCTTGCATAAATTACATCTTTACTGCCACTCCATTATATGATACAGGAAGTAAACTCCACATAGGTTGGGGCATCTTATTTGATATACAAGACATTCAAAAAAATACTCCACTATTACAGTGAATATAGCCAAACTCAAAAAATCACTATTATAAGGAAAAACACAGAATATCACTGATTCTACTTGATATTTAATCAGATAGGAGAAGCATAAATAAAGGCACACACAATTATATACAGGTACTTATAAATAAATCCCCCTATCTGTTACTTTGGTTACTGTCTTTTAAAATTATGATGATTACAGGCTCACGTGTTGACTACGCTTTCACTCCCCCTACCATACTTGAACAAAAAGAGATAATAAAACAATATTATTCACCATTTTAAATTTTAAAGTATGGAAAATTTTATCTTATTGCCATCTAAGGCACAGAAAAGAAGTAGTGGTTTTAATCAGTATGCAGAAGACGCAACGATTATCACAGAAGAAACTACAAAAGTCCAGAAAGTAAATCATTTCATAGAAGCAAACACTATGGAGATTGATTTACAGCATTTAAAGAGTGACTGCATAGTTCCAGTATTCAGTAAGGACAATGAGCTTACAATTTCTCATAATGCCTTTATTGAAACAGTCTGGGACGCTGCAAACTCATTCTTTACAGGTGAAACGATAGAGAAACCAGATATTAGAGTTTCTCATATTATCAAAGGCAGAATACCAGAAGCAATCCATAAGCCTGCAAACCAACTTTTGGAAAGTGACAAAACACAATACTTTGAAAGGATGATGTTTTGCATTGAGATTCCTACTATCTATGAAACGGTAGAAGGGAACAAACTCACTCTTTCAGTAGGTGGTGTGCGTGCTTATAATCACATGAATCTCTACAGTAAGAAAACAGTAGAGAAATTCAAGGTTTTTATAGGATTCAAGAATATGGTATGCTGCAATTTATGCGTTTCAACGGATGGATATTTGAGTAACTTGGAAGTTTCAAATACCTGTGATTTATATCGTTCTGTCTTGGAAATGTTTCATGCCTACAATCCTGCAAAACACATTCATTTAATGCAGCAGTTGGGAAATACCTGTATGAGTGAACACCAATTTGCACAGATTTTAGGAAAGATGCGTCTGTACCAATGTTTGCCACAAGGTTTTCAAAAGAGTATTCCACGTTTGCTTATTACTGATACACAGATTAATTCAGTAGCCAAAGCATACATACAGGATGAGAATTTTGGAAGTTTTGGTAATGACTTGAATATGTGGAAGTTTTATAATTTACTCACTGGAGCGAATAAAAGCAGCTACATAGATTCATTCTTAGACCGTTCCCTAAATGCAACGGAAATAGCGACAGGAATAAATGAAGCATTACATGGTGACGAGCGTTACAAATGGTTTATTGATTAATTAATCTTTAAATGGAGGATATTCTATAAAATGAGTATTCTCCATTTTTTCTACTACTAAAGATTTTATGAATCAGAAGAATTTCAAAATTATGAGTTTGGCTATATTATTCTTATTTGTACTAATAATATTGCTTTTCGTCTGTCCTACATTTGCGTTTTTTATAGTAGGACTATTCTTTTATTTATCAGACAATCACTAATGCACAAAGTGAATGTTTCGCTATTATTCAATCAGTTAGCTATTATGGATATACAGCGGACATTCACTTTTATTATTAAACCCTCAAAAGTAAATGTTATGAGTTTGAAATACAGTAATACAACGGCTGACTTCTTGGAATGGGATGAAGCCATGAATCTTATAAGAAAACTTTATAAGGATGGAAATTACAACATGAGTTTATTGATAGCTTTAGGTTGTTTCTTTGGTTTAAGGATAGGTGACATTCTTTCTTTAAGGTGGAATCAGATTCTAAATGCAAGTGAATTCACCATAATAGAAAAGAAAACAGGAAAGAAAAGAACTATCCGTATAAACCCACAACTCCAAAGGCACATATCTGAATGTTATAAAGCTATCAGACCAACAGGAAACAATGCACCTGTATTAGTAAGCCAGAAAGGTACAGTCTTTTCTGTTCAGAGAATAAACATTATACTGAAAGAACTGAAAAAGAAATACAGACTGCATATAGGTAACTTTAGCTGTCATTCTCTTAGAAAGACTTTTGGCAGACAGGTATATAACATGAACAGTGAAAATTCAGAGTTGGCTTTAGTAAAGCTCATGGAACTTTTCAACCATTCAAGTATTGCCATTACTAAAAGGTATCTTGGACTAAGACAGGAAGAACTTTTGAATACTTACGAATGTCTTAGTTTCTAAATCTGTTACAGGTAGGAAATCTGAAAATTTTGCTCTTATATGGGCAGTGTTGGATTTTCTACTTGTTTATAGTGGGAAAAACGGATAATTGGGATGATATATGCAGCCCATTAAATTTTTCCACTACTGAAAATTTCAGACTTTATAGATGGATAATGTGTTAAAATCAATAAGTTACAAACTTTTAAATAGAATAAAATTGCTTAAACAAACACTTTTCAGTAACTTTGTGTCAATTTCAACGGACTAAGGTGTTAGGACTTTGAAAGGACATATAAACGAAAGGGCGTTTAGCTAAAATTATCCTCTACTGGAATCTGGACAATTCTCGTCATGTGGGTAATGAGCAGGAACGCCCACACCATAGCTATATACTTACCTCTCATGGGGTAAACTATATACTATCTTGGTGTGGGCTTTGCTTATTATACATGACAGGCAGTCCAGAGCCACAGTAGAATAATAAGCCAAAGTACCCACACCTTTTCTTTATATGCTAACAGACTTTTAGAAACGGCTATCTTTGGGTACTGGATAGTGCAAAACCAAAGGAATGAAGTACTATACTAAATTAACAGGTGTGCTTATTTTTACTTTTATCTCAACATCTTTTATCTCATGTGATGAGGTAAGGAAACAAGTTGTTAAATCTTTGGCTACAGATGAGGAAAAAAAAGCTCTTGAACAATCTTTATCTGCCAGACCGTTCCGAGACCAACCCTCAGCAAAAGCACCGATGGCTGCTGCAAGTTTATCACCGTTATGAGAGCAGTTATCCATGCTTACCATGGCAATCGGCTTTTCTCCTGCAAGAAATCTTGCATATAATAGAGATGCTACTTTTCCAATATAACTGATGGGAGCCTCAGGACCAGCAGCCAGATCTGTAGCGACCAGGGGAGTAAACTTACCATCTGCACCATAGAGATTATATCCTTTTTCTGTAATGGTGAAGGAAGCCATCTGTAAACTGTCAGCGGCAAAAATCTCCTTCAGACGCTGAAACTGTTCTGCGTTATCAGAATCCAGTGCCAGAGACTCTACAACACTGCCGACGATCGTCTTTTCCACCGTACCGTTAGCTTTTAATGTCACAAGGATACTATAATCATCATGTGGATGATTCATTTTTTGAATAATCTCATAATCATAGCCTTCCGCTACCACCAGACCTCTGTCGAGGACTCCCTGATTCAACAGATCCTGAACGACATTAGCCTGAACAGCGCGGAAGATGTTACCGGCACCGAAATGAATCCAGAAAGGGTTCTCGCGGGTTGCTTTTGTAACGGTTTCACGATCATACTCCGGCAGAGAATAACCTGCGTTTTCCCAGGACTTTCTATCTTTTAAACCTTCATTATTTAGTCTCATAGCGAGCAGCTCCTTTCTCGATAGCCTCCCACAGACCGTTCAGATAAGTCGCACCAAGGGCACGATCGTACAGACCGTAACCGGGCATTGCCACCTCACCCCAGATCATACGACCGTGGTCGGGACGGATGGGACCGTCGAAACCGATCTCATACAGAGCACGCATGATCTCGTACATATCGAAGGTTCCATCGCTGGACAGATGTGCAGCCTCCTCAAAATCAGTAGGAGAGTTGAACTTCAGGTTTCTGACATGGGCGAAATGAATGCGGCCTTTCAGGGAGCGGATCATATCCGGCAGATCATTTTCCAGGTTGGTGCCGTAGGAACCGGAACAAAAGGTAACGCCATTGTGAGGGTTATCTACCATCTTCATCATACGCAGGATATTCTGCTTGTTGATGATGATACGGGGCAGTCCGAAAACACTCCACGCAGGATCGTCAGGGTGGATCGCCATGTTAATGTCATATTTATCACAGGTGGGCATGATACGCTCCAGAAAATATTTCAGGTTGGCAAAAAGCTTTTCGTCATCCACATCTTTGTACATTTCGAACAGTTCTTTGACATGAGCCATACGCTCAGGCTCCCAGCCGGGCATTACAGTGCCGTTCATATCGCCGGCAATGGATTCGAACATTTTGGCCGGATCAATAGCGTCTACAGCAGCCTGATTGTAAGCAAGGACTGTAGAACCGTCGGGACGCATTCTGGCAAGTTCGGTTCGTGTCCAGTCAAAGACCGGCATGAAATTGTAGCATACCATATGGATGCCTGCCTGACCGAGCCGTTCCAGGGTAGTGATATAATTCTCTATATATTGCTCACGGTCGGGAGAACCGATCTTGATGGCATCGTGAATGTTGACACTCTCGATACCGGCCAGTTGTAAGCCGGCAGCTTCAATCTCAGCCTTTAGGGCCAGGATGTCATCCATTTCCCAGACTTCTCCGGGAGCGGTGCCGTAGAGAGTGGAGATGACTCCGGTGACACCGGGAATCTGACGGATCTGTTTTAAGGTAACCGTGTCGTACTTGCTGCCATACCAGCGTAATGTCATTTGCATAATAGAAATCCTCCTTGTAGGGAATGCTTTGGTTTCGTTTTTTGCTGTCTTAAGCATAACAGAATGGCAAATGCATTAAAACTGCATGAATTGCTTGAAATAGTGCAAAAATTGCTATATAGTAAGACAGGGGATATAAACCATGGAAAATAAAAACTGAACAGAATGATACAGGAGAGAAAATGGATGGTCGTGAACAGAAAAAGCAGCCTGCGCTGCCGGGATGCGGCGGACGAACGGCAATATATGTTGAGCGGTGACTATGAGGTCTATGAGAAGGTAGGGGAGCCTGTCGGAGCGGTGTCGTTCCATTATCATGATTTTTATGAGCTGATCTATATTATAGAGGGGGAATTTTCTTCCCTGATCGAGGACCGGGCGGTGCGGATGCGGAAGGGAGATTTCCTGCTGATCGATAAGAATGTCATGCACAAATATCATCCCACGGAGAAGAAAATGGATTCGTCCCGCCGGATCATTTTGTGGATCAGTGATCAGATGCTGCGGGAGCTGGCGGCGGGAGAGCCGTTTCTTGCAGAATGCTTCTGGGGAGCGGGGCCGAAACTGTATCATTTCCCCATTTATTATGAGGAAATTTTGCGTGGATTTCTGCTAAAGCTTGCTATGTCGGAGATCTTAGAGGGGGATGATGTCCAGAACTGCGGAATCCGTAAGGTCATGGACAGAGGCAATTTGAGCCTGTTTTTTGGGTATCTGAATGTGTTGTGTAAACGGGAGGAATATTTGTCTTCCACACAGGAGATCGTGGATCATCCTCTGGTGGAGCAGGTGACAGGGTATATCGAAGCCCATATCGGTGAGGAGATCACCGTAGAGGATGTGGCGGAGACTGTGCATATGAGTAAGTTCTATTTTCTGCGGAAATTTAAAGAAATCACCGGAATGACGGTGCATAATTTTATTGTGAACAAGCGGATCATTGCTGCCTGTCAGATCATGGCGGAGGGGAAGAACATTACTGAGAGCTGGCAGCAGACCGGCTTTGCGGATTACTCCTCTTTCCTGCGGAATTTCCGGAAAATCTATGGCATTTCCCCAAAAGAGTACCGGGAAAATAACCGCAGCTTGATTATTTCCCAGTAAAGAGGTAAGATATCAAAAACACTAAAAATAAGAACAAATGATCTGTTGATTACAGGGGAAAAAGAAATGAGTGAAAATAAAGTAAAGAAGATTCAAAATGGTTATTATACCGGAGAGAGACCGTTGTTCCATGGGGAGCATTTGGAGATCGGGGATACGATCTTCGGAGAGGGAGAATCTCCGTTAAAGGAAAGCAGAGATATTACGTTAAAGAACAGTATGTTCCAGTGGAAATATCCGCTGTGGTACAGCAAAAATGTGGTGGCACAGGATTGTACCTGGGCAGAGATGGCGAGAGCCGGTGTATGGTATACGGACAATCTGCAGGTGAAAAATGCCCTGATCGAGGCACCGAAGAATTTCCGCAGATGTAAGGAGCTTACGCTGGAGCATGTATTCCTCCCACATGCGGAGGAGACGCTGTGGAACTGTCAGAAGGTCACCATGAAGGATGTCAGCACCAGAGGAGATTATTTTGCCATGAACTGCAGTGATATGCAGATTTCTGATTTTGAACTGGCAGGCAATTATTCTCAACTGCACCATCGAGAGCTTGCAGGGCATGTGCTATATCGACAATCTGGTGATGAAGAATTGTAAGCTGTTAAATACGACACTGGCCTTTGAATATTCCACGATAGATGTGGAGATCACGGACGGCATCACCAGTGTGCTGAATCCGGCTTCCGGAATGATACGGGCACAGAGCATCGATACCCTGATCCTGGATCCTGCGAAGACCGATCCGGCGGAGACACAGATCGTGTGTGATCATATTGGCTGCAGACTGGATAAGAACCCGGAGGAAAGTGTGGAAAATTAATATGAGCAGTATGTTTGACAAAGAGGTTAACCGCCGGGGTACCGGCAGTATGAAATGGAACGTAGGAGAGTACGAGCTTCCCATGTGGGTGGCGGATATGGATTTCGAGACGGCTCCTGCAGTGACGAAAGCCATCATGGACCGGGCTGTACAGGGCATCTATGGCTATACCGAGGTCTCTGAGGAGTGGTATCTGGCATATCAGAACTGGTGGCAGGACCGACATCATTTTCCCATTGAAAAAGACTGGCTGATCTTCTGTACCGGTGTGGTTCCGGCGATTTCCAGTATTGTGCGGAAAATGACCACCGTAGCGGAAAAGATCGTAGTCATGACGCCCTGCTACAATATCTTTTTCAATTCTATTGTAAATAACGGACGGAATGTGCTGGAGAGCAGACTGCATTACGAAGATGGTGTGTACAGCATTGATCAAGAGGATCTGGAGGAGAAGCTTGCGGATCCCCAGACCAGCATGCTGATCCTCTGCAACCCGCACAACCCAGTGGGAAAGATCTGGGATCGTGAAACGTTAGAGCGCATTGGAGAACTGTGCTTCAAACATCATGTGCTGGTGCTGTCGGATGAGATCCATTGCGATATTACGAGACCTGGGATGGAGTATATCCCATTTGCGTCGGTATCGGAGCATTGTAAAAATAACAGCATCACCTGTGTGGCACCCACGAAGACCTTTAACCTGGCGGGGCTCCAGACGGCAGCAGTGATCGTTCCGGATGCGGCGCTGCGGCACCGGGTGAACCGGGGGCTGAACACGGATGAAGTGGCAGAGCCCAATGTGTTCGCAGCCATTGCTCCCATTGCGGCATTTGACCGGGGCAGAGAGTGGCTGGAGGAGTTGCGTGAATATCTGTGGGAGAACCGTAAGTTTGCAGAAGATTTTATCAGAGAAGAGATTCCGGAGCTCAGGACAGTATCTGCAGATGCCACGTATCTGTTGTGGATCGACTGCAATGCGCTGCCCGGAGATCTGTCGGAGCTTGCGGAGTTCATCCGTAAGGAGAGCGGTCTGTATGTCTGTGACGGCAGAGAGTACGGCAACGGTTATGGATTTTTACGTATGAATCTGGCATACAGACGGGAATTGTTGAAAGAGGGACTGGAGCGCCTGAAGAGAAGCATTCACAGTTACCGGAAAGGTATCAGCAATGGTATCATATGATAGGCTTTATATTTACAGAAGAGGTGGTTTATGAAGAAGATAGTACATTATATAATGTGTTTTGTCATGGCAGCAGGGATATTTTTCAATACAGGACTGACAAGCCGGGCTGCCGATGGAACGGAATCCGGAAGCAATTTTACCAATCTGATCGTATTTGCGAAATTTTCAGGAGAAGAGGAATTTGTAGATACAGTATATGGTGGAAGCAGTGTGCGTAAAATCACGGATAATTCTTTTAATACGGCAGAATACAGTGTCTCAGATTATTTTGAGACCGTATCAGCAGGAAAATTGTGTATCAATTATGTATATTTGTTTGATAAAGGCGGCTCCATAACGCTGAAGAACTCAAGGGGATATTATGCCGCATATAGTGAGAATAACCAGGAGGGCTATAAGACAGCACAGGAGCGTCAAAGCCGTATGTATGAACTGAAGCTGGACTGGTCGGAGGCAATTAATACGGCCATAGCTTCAGGAGCTGAGATCACAAATTATGATGGAAGTGTCACTTATAACAAGGCAGATTTAGATAAGGATCATGATGGCAAAATAGATGCCATAACATTGATTTATAAAAATACGACCCAAAGTAATATTTCGGTATCACGGGGAGCACCATTATGGAATTACCGGGATTATGCTTATTATGTAAATATTACTACAGAGAACGGTGATTCGTTGGTCAGCGAAGACTATGTACAGTTAACGACCCCTTATCAAAACAGCTCCGGAGAACTGCAAGGATATCTGTATCAGGACAAGAATGGACCGTAAGAATCGAGAAGATGTATCCTTTGGAAAGATCTTTAAGCTGTCTATTTATGCCAGAGTTATATTTGAGCTGGTGGAAACGATTGGTGTTACTGCTGGTTCTGCGATATTTACAGGAATGGCGTGGATGTTTATTTCTTATTTTGGAAGTTATCAACTTTTACTCGCAGGATTTATGCGTCCGGAAGACCGCCAGAAACCAGACGAAATGCTGTAAAACAATCGGAATTGATCTAAAGTAAACGCGCAATAGCACGTACCTTTTTTTATTAAAATTACTCTGCTATCATTATCCTATACAAAATATAAATACAACTAATCCGAATATAATTCTACT
>ENA-UESJ01001453-UESJ01001453.1-human-gut-metagenome-genome-assembly--contig:-NODE-1453-length-11134-cov-13.948449_pt1 | contig 11134 bp, 6 predicted proteins | sample MGYA00243000_ERZ508001 | MGnify/ENA primary metagenome ERZ508001 (study PRJEB26167, sample SAMN06115479) | human gut metagenome | host: Homo sapiens | place: China:Chongqing | collected 2015-03-03... | reverse complement strand
AGATGCTCTGAACCAGCTGAGCTAAACGCCCGTACACTTCCGTTTCAAAAGCGATGCAAAGGTACAGCTTATTTTGAAATTACCAAAACTTTCGCCATTTATTTTTCAAGTTTTTTTTCATACAACATTAACCACTATTGAATTTCAACCAATTAGCCTCATCACTTTTTTATATCATTTTTGCGGATTACCTTTGCCGGATTCCCAACAGCCACACAATCGGACGGAATATCTTTGGTCACTACACTTCCCGCACCTATAATGCAACGGTCGCCAATAGTTACCCCGGGACAAATAACAGCGCCACCGCCAATCCAGCAATCTTCACCTATCGTCACCGGATAGGCATACTCCTGCTCTACACGCCTCTCCAGATAATCAAACGGGTGTTGAGGGGTATAAATCTGCACACAAGGCCCTATCAGCGTATATGCCCCAACAGTGATATAGCCACCGTCCAGAAAAGTACAATTGGAGTTGATAAAGACATGTTCCCCAAGGCGGATACCATCACCATGATCGCAACAAAAAGGCGGGCAAATAGTGGCAGAAGCTGGAATACCGGGTATCAATTCTTCCAATACACTCCGGCATTCTTCCTCATAACCGCTCATAGCGTTCAGCTTCAGCAACAGTTTTTTCGCACGTTTAAAACGCTCTTGAATTTCCGGAGAAGCCGTATTCGCCAATTGTGAACTCCGCATTTTATCTACCTCATCCATATTCTTATCCATTTTTATTGTACAATATACTACAAGCCATTACATATATGCAGCAATGCCGTCAGTTTCTCCATCCAGTCTTCATCGGGAGCCACATGCAATCCGCGTATGCCAAGCGCTTCCGCCGCCTTGATATTCTTTAAACTGTCATCTACAAATATCGTTTCTTCAGCTTTCATACCGTCAGCAGCCAATGCTTTCAGGAAAATATCCGGTTCAGGCTTGTAAGCCTGCATTTCATAGCTGCAAAACAGCGTATCAAAATAATCGCTTATCGGTTTATGTTCGTCACTGAACTTATCACTGCGGGTAAAAGCCATAATAAACGGATTAGTATTGCTAAGCAGGCAAATGTGATACTCCTCTTTTAACTTCAATAAATTGTGAAGCCGGTTCAGAGGCACATCACGTATAAAGCCCAGCCAGCAATATTGCGCCTCATCCCAACCGACAGATTCGCGCCCGGCAGCCTCAGCCATTCTCCGGCAAAACTCACCAGCATCAATCTTTCCCGTCTCTACATCCAGGAAAAATCCTTTTTGACCGTATTCTCCCATATACTCATCCGTATTCACTCCCGCTTCACGAAAACGACGGAAAGCCTCTTCCGAATTCTGGCGGAATATCACACCGCCCATATCAAATAACATATTCTTTATCATATGCCAATGCTTATTTAAGGAAAACGGACACCCGTTGCCGGATGTCCGCTTTATTACAATAATATATCAACCGGCTTATTTATATTCCTGCCAGCTCTTGATTTGGATATCTTCCATCTTCATCTCACAGAAAGCTTCAATGAAAGCACCTGCCAGACGGGCATTCGTAATCAACGGAATATTATGGTCGATAGCACCGCGACGAATCTTGTAACCGTTGGTCAGCTCGCGTTTAGAGTGGTTCTTCGGAATATTTACAATCAAGTCGAACTTATGTTCGGCAATCATTGTCATTACATTATTCTCCGCATCGGCACGTTCATCCGGCCAGAACACAGCTTCGGTGCTTACACCGTGCGCATTGAGGAATGCAGCGGTACCTGCCGTAGCGTAAATCTTATATCCCTTCGCAAAAAGCATGCGGCTGGCATCCAGCAAGTCCACTTTCGATTTCATTGCACCGGAAGAGAACATCACACCTTTTTCTGGACGCGGAATCTTGAAACCGGTAGCAATCATGGAATTCAGCAATGCTTCGGAGAAGTCGTCGCCGATACAGCCTACCTCCCCCGTAGAAGACATATCCACGCCCAATACCGGGTCTGCGTTATGCAGGCGGGAGAATGAGAACTGGGAAGCCTTCACGCCAATCCAGTCGATGTCAAACGCCGACTTGTCCGGACGAGAGTAAGGAGCATCCAGCATAATCTTCGTGGCCGTCTCGATAAAGTTACGTTTCAGCACTTTGGATACAAACGGGAAACTACGTGAAGCACGCAGGTTACATTCGATAACTTTCACCTCATTGTTACGTGCCAGGAACTGAATGTTGAAGGGACCGGAGATATTGAGTTCCTTTGCAATCTGACGACTGATTTTCTTGATACGGCGTGCCGTAGCGAAGTAAATTTTCTGTGCCGGGAATACCAGCGTAGCGTCACCGGAGTGCACACCGGCAAACTCAACATGCTCGGAAATGGCATATTCCACCACCTCGCCGTTCTGTGCCACGGCATCGAACTCAATCTCTTTCGTATTCTGCAGGAACTGGGAAACCACTACCGGATATTCTTTTGATACCTCGCTGGCCATTTGCAGGAAGCGTTCCAGTTCTTCCTGGTCGTAGCATACGTTCATGGCTGCACCACTCAGTACGTATGACGGACGAACCAATACCGGATAACCCACTTTCTTGACAAAGTCCTTCACATCTTCCAGACTGGTAAGTTCCTGCCAAGCCGGCTGGTCGATGCCGAGCTGGTCAAGCATGGCAGAGAATTTATTACGGTTCTCTGCGCGGTCGATAGAAACAGGCGAAGTACCCAATACAGGAACAGACTGACGATAGAGTTTCATTGCCAGATTGTTAGGAATCTGACCGCCTACGGATACGATTACGCCGCGCGGCTGTTCGAGGTCTATAACATCGAGCACACGTTCAAAAGAAAGTTCGTCGAAGTACAGACGGTCGCACATATCGTAGTCGGTAGATACTGTTTCGGGGTTATAGTTAATCATGATGGATTTGTACCCCAACTTGCGTGCAGTCTGGATAGCGTTCACCGAACACCAGTCGAACTCAACGGAAGACCCGATACGGTAAGCTCCCGAACCCAATACAACTACCGATTTTTCATTCTTATAATAGTTCACATCATACCCTTGTACGGCATACGTCATATAAAGGTAGTTCGTCAGTTCCGGATGCTCGGAAGCGACGGTATTGATACGTTTTACAGCCGGAAGAATACCCAGTTCCTTACGACGGGCGCGTACCATAAGGTTTTCCTTTTCCATATTACCTTCCGGATTCAGCACGAAACGTGCAATTTGGAAGTCGGAGAAACCGAGCACTTTCGCTTCACGCAGCACATCGGCAGGAATATCCTCCACCTTATTATATTGTGAGAGTTTATTCTTATAGTCTACAATGTTCTTCAGTTTGCCGAGGAACCAAGGGTCAATCTTCGTCAGCTCAAAGATACGGTCGATTGTATAGCCTTTTTCCAGAGCCTGGGCGATAGCGAACACACGCAGATCGGTGGGGTGAGCCAATTCGTGATCCAAATCTTCGAATTCCACACTATCATTACCCACAAAGCCGTGCATGCCCTGACCTATCATACGCAAACCTTTCTGGATAATTTCCTCGAAAGAACGGCCGATAGACATGATTTCACCTACAGACTTCATGCTTGAACCGATTTCGCGAGACACACCTGCAAACTTCGTCAAATCCCAACGGGGAATCTTACAAATCAGGTAGTCCAATTGCGGAGCTTCGTAAGCAGAATTAGGAGTTCCCATTTCACCGATTTGGTCGAGCGTATAACCCAATGCAATCTTGGCGGCAACAAAAGCGAGCGGATAACCGGTAGCTTTGGATGCCAATGCAGAAGAACGGGACAAGCGGGCGTTCACCTCGATTACGCGATAGTCGTTGGTTTCGGCGTTGAATGCATACTGAATGTTACATTCACCCACGATGCCGAGGTGACGGATACACTTGGTAGAAAGTTCCTGCAACATCTTCACCTGTTCGTCGGTAAGCGAGCAGGTAGGAGCAACCACGATAGACTCACCGGTATGGATGCCCAGAGGGTCGAAGTTTTCCATACTTGCTACGGTGAAGCAGTGGTCGTTGGCGTCGCGGATTACCTCGAATTCGATTTCTTTCCAACCTTTCAGGGATTCTTCCACCAGGATCTGCTTGGAGAACGTGAAAGAACTTTCAGCCAGTTTGACAAACGCTTCCTCGTCCGGACAGATACCGCTGCCCAAACCACCCAAAGCATAAGCCGAGCGTACCATTACCGGATATCCAATTTCGCGGGCAGCTTTCAAGGCATCTTCCATGCTTTCCACAGCGTGGCTCTTCGGAGTTTTCATAGGAATCTCATCCAGCTTCTTCACAAAGAGGTCGCGGTCTTCCGTGTACATGATAGCCTCTACCGAAGTACCCAACACACGCACGCCGTATTTCTGCAAAGTACCGTTCAGGTAAAGTTCCGTACCGCAGTTCAGCGCAGTCTGTCCGCCGAAAGCCAGCAGAATGCCGTCCGGCTGTTCTTTTTTGATGATTTCTTCTACGAAATAAGGAGTTACCGGCAAGAAATAAACTTTATCGGCAATACCTTCTGATGTCTGAATTGTAGCAATATTCGGGTTTACCAATACCGAACCCACACCTTCTTCGCGCAAAGCCTTCAAAGCTTGCGAACCGGAATAATCAAACTCTCCGGCCTGACCGATCTTGAGCGCACCCGAGCCCAAGACAAGCACTTTCTTCAAATTCTTTTCCATATTCTCTTATTGTCTATTTAAGTTCATTCTTCACATTCCGGCACAAAAAAAATGCGTTACCCCGAATAAGGATTAACGCATTACCAAAGAACTAAAAATATCGTTTTCGGAAAAAGAGAAACCGACAGCCAGCGAATGAAATTCATTCGAACGTAGGTTATATGTACTTCTCTTTTCCTGCGATTGCATAGTTATCTCTAAAATTTCTGCAAAGTAACGACTTATTTACGATTTGAGCAAATTAATCCGAAAAATAAATTTATTACCTGAAAATAGCAGTTACTTTTGCAACCGGTCACACCGGTGAGTATCGCAACCGGTACACTGGAAATATAAAGAGTGTTATACAATGAAATTAATGGAAAGATTTACTTACGGTTACGGGAAACCATTTGGCAGATGTAATCACATAGGTCATATTACTATGAACTATCGGCTTTTCCGGATCGAGCGAACCGGCACCGCCACCTCCCGCTACATTACCGCCCAAATAAATCTCTACTGTGTAATGTTTCCCTGCCTCGATAGTGTATCCGGCATCTGCTTTTGTAAATTGAATCGGATAATAAACAGGAGTCGGAACATTACTGCCTATCGTTCTTATTTCCGACTGAATGGAAAGGATGGTCGGTTTACTCGTACCGTTATTGGCAAATGTATAAAAATGATTGAAAACCGTACGGCCTTGATTCAGTGTGAAAGGAGTGAGTACCGCATCTTTCAAAACAGTAGATTCTGTGGCGGAACCGGCAGAAAAAGAACTATAAGAAACATCACCTGAATAGAACTCGGTCTGAACCGCTTTTTCCGTATCGGTACCAAAGAATTTCCCACTTTTACCGGCAAACAGCAATGCAACACTTTTATCTGTAATCTCAATATCGCCACCGGTACGGTTCTCACGTTCATCTTGAACAACCAGTTCTATCTTTGCCGCAACAAAGTTTAGCGAAACAGTAGTGCCACCATATATATAACCGTCCGGAGAAGTAGAAAAAGAGACATCATTCACTCCGGACATCCAAAGATTATCTTCCGTCTGAGTTGTCACATTGCTATTTTCCATTAAATCACCGGTAACTGCCAGAAGTTCTGCTTCTGTTTTTACATTGGCAAAGGGACTGTCGGCAAGAGGACCGACATTGGCTATTATATACACTTTTTTGGCAGCAGTTGTTCCAATACCAAGTCTTGGCTCCTCGGCGTCGCCGGGCTGATTAGGATCAAAACGCACATAAAAAGGGGTATTATCCAAAGCACCACCCTCACGGAAAGTAAATGCGACATAATCATTAATTACAGCATCGGTAGTGGCAGCAGCGCCCGCAGCTCTGGATTGTGCCAAATTGTTGCCCGCACCTACTACTTTAATCGAAATAACGGCTTTTTGTCCCGGAGCATTGTTATCCAAATCGATGATTTCTTCTTTGGAGCATGAGAATATGGCGAAAGTCGCAAAAGCCACCACTAAATAAATTGCATTCTTTTGTTTCAGATGTCATGCACTGATTGTTGTCCGCCATTTCCTTAAGTAATTTACAAGCAGCTTCCATTTCCGCCGAGGACACCGACATTTGACCGTTCATCACCGTTGAAAATAATTTTGCGAAGCTAAATACTTCAAATGGATTCATACAGGCCTCCTTATAATTGCTTTTACTCTTAATGCTCGTGATAAGCAATTCCATTACAATTATAGCAATGATATCGAGTTCCAGTATCGGCCATTTGAATCAATTTCTGCGACTTTGCCCAACAAACAGCACAATAGATGGGTTTTGGATTCGATTTCAAAGTAATAAAAGGCTGAGTATGCCATACAATATCGGATTCTGCAAGTTTTGCTTTTTTAAGATCTGCAATCTCTTCTTTCAGTTTAGAATTCTCGGCTTGAAAATCTAGCGCTTGAGCGCTTAAATCCAATAGTTGCCGATACAGTTCTATGTTATCTGCTTGCTGTACAACTTTGGCAACATCTTTGATGCCCTCATACAAACCCATTTTTGTCTCTCCTTACGCTACCAATTCCTCGTTCATTTCGTCCAAAATCTCCTGATACTTTTCTCCGAACACCCGATAGAACCCACCCAAGCCGCCTTTGCTGTCAAACGGCGTATACTCCAAGTCCTCCGGCAGAATGCTCAGCGATGTGATGATATGCTCCTTGATCAGCCGCAGCCATTCCATCTGTTCAGCGGTAAAGTGAACCGCACCGGTGTTGCGGCGGAAAGTCCACTGTTTGAAGTTGTAGTTTACCCGGTCGGCAAAAGGCGAAAGGGTATCCGTATAGCCCATCTGAAAACGGATAATAGAAATCAGGTCGGTCAGCTGAGCGAGTGTGCCTTTCTTTACCTTGTCAGGCTGCTTGATGGCATAACAATCCCACAGACGCTCGACCGTGATGCCCGTTGCTTTGAGTTTTTGATACAGTTCGGTCAGATTTTTCAGTACCATCGGACGTTTTTTATACGTTTCATTGTAGATGATGCGCAGGGCAATGATCTCATCTTTATTTTCCTCGATGAAATCCTTGAATGTAGAAATCACCCGGTCTGCCGTTTCCTCCTGATTGGTATCATAACCAGCAAAGAGTACCTTGTCCAAATTGACGCTGTCGATGATCTGATCATGGCTGCGGCGGACATTTTCAATAAAATCGCGCACTTCCGGCTTCTGGAAAGGTGCAACGGCCTGTTTGATGAGCTCTTTCTGGGTCTGTGCAAGCTGTTCCGGTGCGGGCGTAAGCACGCCGCTTTCTGCTTGCGCTTTGGCCTGAATGACATCTTCATCAAAGGCATTCAGCAGATTCTCCGCAACCTGCTCTGCGGTCTGCCCCACGGTTTCTTTGAACTGCTTGTGTTCGCTGCGTTCCATCCTGCGGCTGAGACGAATCACACGGTTTGCAAGAGAAGTCAAAGTGTCCTCATCCCGCGCACCGAGTGCAATGTTCATCATCAGTTCCTTCATGGAAACCGCTGGCTTGCGTTCCAGCGTGCGGGTCTCGGTCTTTTTGGATTTGGTTACACCCACTGCATCCACGATCACAAAGTGATCTTTGTTTTCCGTAGCAGAAGGTGTTACCTTTTGTAAATCATCCTTGCTCAGCGTGCGGGTGCCGCGGCCTTTCATCTGCTCGAAGTAATTGCTACTGCGCACATCCCGCATGAAGAGCAGGCACTCGATGGGCTTTACATCCGTACCGGTCGCGATCATATCCACGGTAACGGCTATACGTGGGTTGTAGTCATTCCGGAACGAGCTGAGAACGGCTTCCGGATTCTGCGCACTGTAAGTGATCTTTCTGCAAAAATCGTTTCCTTCGCCGAATTCTTCCCGGACGATCTGCACAATATCGTCTGCATGGCTGTCCGTCTTGGCAAAAATCAGCGTTTTGGGGACTTCTTTCCGGTAGGGGAACAACGTGGTATGGAGTGCTTCTTTGAAGGTGCGAATCACAGCACGGATCTGGCTTGGATTTACGACATCCTTATCCAACTTGGACTGTGTGTAGAACACATCCTCATCCATCTGCTCCCAGCGTTTTGCGCGCGTCAGGCGGTTACGCCGCTCGATCAACTGCTTTAGGATGGTTGCACCATTTTTCGTCACATCGGTTTCAATCAGATAAATGTCCTCGCCAACGTTAACGCCGTCCAGAACGGCCTGCTCTCGCGTATATTCGCTGACAAAATTTTCATTGAAGTAGCCGATGGTTCGCTTATCCGGCGTAGCGGTCAGGCCGATGATAAACGCATCAAAATAGGAAAGCACTTGACTCCATACATTGTAAATAGAACGATGGCATTCATCTACAATGATACAGTCAAAGAACTCCGGCGGAATTTTGGCATTGTAGACGACCTCTTTTGGTGCTTTGCTTTCGGCGGTGACATATTCCGCAAAGGGAATCTCTTCTGCCTGTTCGTCCAGTTCTTCCCCTTTTAGAATGGAATACATCCGCTGAATCGTACTGATGCAGACCTGTACATCCCCGGAAATATAAGAGTTTTTTAACCGGCGTACACCATACAATTCCGAAAAGCTGCGAGGATCATCATTGGGCTTGTATGCCATGAACTCGCGCTCGGCCTGTTCACCAAGGCTGCGGGTATCTACCAGAAACAGGATGCAATTCATTCTGCCGTATTTCAACAGCCGATAGGCGGCAGTAATGGCTGTAAAGGTCTTGCCTGCGCCGGTTGCCATCTGCACAAGAGCACGCGGCCGATTTTCTGAGAACGAAGTGTCCAGACCATGAATTGCACTGATTTGACATTTGCGGAAGCCCGATTCATCCAGCTGCGGGATACGCTTCAAATTGTTGCGCACAGTATCCGGTTCAGCAAGCCAGCGTTTCAACGTCTCCGGGCGGTGGAACGAGAATACCTGGCGCGAACGGTATTTAAGATCTGCGTAATCGGTAAAACGCACCAATTCGCCAGTGGCTTCGTAGGCGAACCGAACCTTGTACTCCCGCTTTACCCACTTGAACTGGCTATTTGCATAGCGGCTGGACTGCGTTTCCACATCTGTCAGCGCTTGACCTTCTTCGTCTTTCTTTGCCTCTACAACACCAACTGGCACTCCCTCAATGAAAAGTGCATAATCCACCGGACCAGTATTGGTAGGGAACTCGCGCACTGCAACACCGGAAGCAACCGTCAGATTTAGTTGTTTCAGATCCTGAATTGTCCAGCCACTTTGTCGCAATCTGTTATCGATTTGTTCCCGCGCTCTTGCTTCCGGAGTCATAACGATGCACCTGCCTTTGCTATCTTAGAGCAAACTGTTGATACCTCTATTTTATAAGATGCAACACAATATTACAAGTGTTTCCTTTTTATAAATTTCAAGGCGATATACTTCATGAGAATTTTTCAAAGTACTTGAAAATACGTAAAATTCATGGTATAAATTATACGAAACAATTGCTGCGTAGTATCTGTTGCTCAACAATATCTAAATGGGAGGTGCCTGCCATGACCGCCGTGATCTATGCCCGCTATTCATCGGATAATCAACGCGAAGAATCCATTGAAGGCCAGATTCGTGAATGCACTGCCTATGCGGAGAAGAACGGCATTACCGTGGTCAAACACTACATTGACCGCGCCCTTTCCGCCAAAACCGATAACCGCCCGGACTTCCAGCAGATGATCAAGGACAGCGAGAAACGGTTGTTTGACATTGTGCTGGTCTGGAAGCTCGACCGCTTTGCCCGGAACCGCTACGATTCGGCCCACTATGAGTACCAGTTGGAACGAAATCATGTCAAGCTGGTATCTGCCACGGAGCCTATCTCTGACAGCCCTGCGGGTATCATGGTCAAGAGTATGCTCACCGGCATGGCTGAATACTACTCGGCAGAACTTTCTGAAAAAGTTGTGCGCGGCATGACTGAGAATGTTCTGAAGGGCAAATATAATGGTGGAACAATTCCCATCGGCTATACAGTGGACGAGGAAAAGTTCTTCCAGATCGACCCGCTGAAAGCCCCCTTTGTGGTAGAAGCCTTTCAGCGTTACAACGATGGTGCGACCATGAAAGAATTGATGAACTGGTTGAACGACAGCGGAGTGACCACCAACCGCAACCAGAAGTTTACTTATAATAGTATTCAAACCTTGCTGACGAACCGCCGTTATGTCGGCGAGAATCGTTTTAAGGACATTGTGATGCCGGACAGCATCCCGGTTATCATCGAGAAAGAACTGTTCGACAGTGTACAAGACAAAATCGCCAAGAACCGCCGCGCTCCGGCTCGGCACAAAGCGGAGGACGATTATTTGCTGACGACCAAGCTGTTCTGTGGAATGTGCGGTGCGATGATGTTCGGCGAGTGCGGAACGAGCCGGAATAAGAATGTCCACCATTATTATAAGTGTGCCAATGCCAAACGCACCAAGACCTGCAAGAAAAAGACCGTCCGTAAAGAGTGGCTGGAGGATTTGGTTGTCAACGAAACCATGAAGATGATTCGTGACGATGACTGCATCCAGTCTATAGTGGATGCGGTGATGATTCTTCAGGAACAGGAGAACACGGTGCTGCCTCTGCTGGAGAAGCAGATGAAAGACATTGAACGGGGCATTGAGAATCTTCTAAATGCGATTCAAGAGGGCATCCTGACCAGCTCGACCAAAGGACGCTTGGAAAAATTGGAAGCTCAGCAGAAGGAACTGGAGATCCGCATCGCGGAAGAAAAGCTGGCAAAGCCGAAGGTCAGTGCAGATTTTGTAAAATTTTGGCTCACCAACTTCCGCAAGCTCGACCCGAACGTGAAAAGCCACCGGGAAACGCTCATCAATACATTCGTGAACGCCGTTTATCTCTATGATGAAAAAGTTTTGATCACATTCAACTACAAAGACGGCATATACAAAGTTTGCTGCGGACCGATTTCCCAGAAACGTCCCATAGCATGTCCGTTTACCCAAACCATACCTT
>ENA-UESJ01001451-UESJ01001451.1-human-gut-metagenome-genome-assembly--contig:-NODE-1451-length-11147-cov-8.662511_pt1 | contig 11147 bp, 8 predicted proteins | sample MGYA00243000_ERZ508001 | MGnify/ENA primary metagenome ERZ508001 (study PRJEB26167, sample SAMN06115479) | human gut metagenome | host: Homo sapiens | place: China:Chongqing | collected 2015-03-03... | reverse complement strand
GGACCTCATGATTATGAATCATGCGCTCTAACCAGCTGAGCTATCCCGCCATCATTTCGTGATTGCGGGTGCAAAGAACGATGGCCGTGTCCGTGTATGAATTTTGCCGTTCCGGATGGATCTGTTCGATCAGTGTCGGGATTAGTTTTGCCTGTCCGATGGTTGAGGGAACAGAGATGTACTCGATGGCTTTGTCGTTGTACCGGAAGTTATTGAAATGTTCCAATCCAAGGGCATTGGGAAACAGTTTCATATTCTCCCGAATGTAAAGTCCCGCTTCGTGGTTGTCGTTTGCCGAATAGTACAAGTCGTAATCCCAGTAAAAGAGGGCTTGTCGATTGTCCCGAAAATAGGAAAATATCCGTTTCTCGCATTGATTCAAGGCATTGAATCCGGCAAATATCAGTTGGTGATCGGTGTGATGTTTGGAGAGTTGTTCGCAGAACAGACGTTGTCCCATTCCTTCGTAACACAGGTTTTCAGCGAGTAGTTTTGCCTTGAAACGGGTGTAGGTTGGGTAGAGTTTATCCCACACGTTCAAGAATTCCTGTTGTTCCCGGCTGTATTTTTCCGAGTTGAAACTCCGCCAGAAACTTTGAATAAACTCCACCTGTTCCGGGGTAAGATAGGGGAAGGCGGATTCAATTTCTTTTAATGCCGTGATATTTGAAAAGAGATCTTTCGCATCCACGAGATATTTATCAATGTCATCAAAATCGCCAAGTAACATATTGCCCCAAAAATAGAAATCGTCAAAACGTTCGGTCGTTCCGGCGTACTCTTGATAGGTTTTGTAAAGTTTGATGATAAGAGTCAGTTCTTCGGCTTTTTTCAGTCCGGTTTGGCGTTCTATGAATTCGCTCAACGTCAGTATCTCCGGCATCCACACGGGACGATCAATCAGTTGGGCCAGTTCTTGAGCCAAGAATAAGCCGGCTCGTTTGTTCGGGAACAGAATGGTCAGGTTGTCAAAATTATAGCTGTATTTCTGAATCAGATCTTTTGCTAGGAGATGGAGAAACGAATTCATATTTTATTACTATTTTTGTTTCGGAACAAATTTACAATTTAATCATTAGATTCAATATAGATTTATGCTGAAAGAACTGTTATTAAAAAATAGAAGTTACCGTCGTTTTGTTCAGGATGTTCGGATCTCACGGGAGGAATTGACGGAATTGGTTGGGCTGACTCGGTATTGTGCATCGGGAAGAAATGCGCAGGCGTTGAAGTATAAGGTGGTGGCTGATGAAGTTGAAAGAATAGAAAATGTGGCAGATGTTCCGGCAGACTGTGAGGCATTTTATATAACACATTTTAATGACAGTGATGAAAAACTTGTATATCATGAAAGGGATGTACTTCAGATATTTGCATGTGAGATTGCTGATAAATATAACATAAGGACAATTAATGGTTATTCCGGTGTCAAGCCGGAGAACTGGGGACTTGTAAGTGATTTGGAGAGCGATGTTTATGAACAGGCGGTATCTGGCTGGATAGAGAGAAATAAGCTGAAAAATGTGTATGCATATGATGTTATTGATAATAACTGGATAAAATTTGACAGAGAAAATGTTATGGATAATCGTATTAATTTTGGCGAAAAGGATGTCGCTGATTTGATGACAGGAATATTAGATATGGATTCAACATCTGATTATTCATGGACACAAAGAGAGTTTCAGGTTACATTAAAAAATAATGATATAACAAAATACGGATTGAAGCTAAAGATAGGCACCGAAAAAGATTCGTATATAAAACAGCAGCCTGATTTGAAGCCATATGTTGAATTATATGTAAATGGCAAAAAGGTCAAAGAACTGGATGTTATAAATGGAAATGCAGAATATAGCATCAATGTAGAGCCGTCTTCTGATGATATTTATAATATTCAGATAAAGACAAATTGTTATTTTGTACCTAAACAGGTTGGAATTAGTAATGATACAAGAGAATTGTCGTACAGGCTTTATTATATTGAAGCTGATTGACACATTTTAAATTACATTATAAAATAATAAAGATATATACTAAGAGGCAGTGATTTTTGGACACTAATTAATATAAATAAATTTTATCAGGAGAAATTGATTATGAGCAGCAGACAGTTGAAACTTTTTGTGCCGGGACGTTTATGTCTTTTTGGCGAACATAGTGATTGGGCAAGTTTACATAGAGTTATGAATGCACAGATTGTACCGGGTCATGCTATTGTTACAGGTGTTGAACAGGGAATATATGCAACAGTAACAGAGTCGGACAAGTTTATAGTTGAGAGTGAAATAGAAAGCTTTAAGAGTGCTTCATTTGAATGTGAAATGGATTCGGCAAAATTAAGACAGGCGGCACAGGAGGGAGGATTTTTCTCTTATGTTGCAGGCGTTGCATCTTATGTAATTGACCATTACAGGGTTAAAGGATTAAGAATTCATATAGATGAGATGGATCTGCCAATTAAGAGCGGGCTTTCATCAAGTGCAGCTATATGCGTTCTTGTTGCAAGAGCTTTTAATGAGATGTATGAATTGCAGCTTAATACTATGGGTGAGATGAATATAGCATTTTATGGAGAGCAGAGAACTCCATCAAGATGCGGAAGACTGGATCAGGCATGTGCATATGGTGTTTCACCTGTCCTTATGACATTTGATGGAAATGAGGTTTTTGTTGACAAGTTAAAGTTAAAAGAACAGCTTTACTGGGTGTTTGCAGAACTTCATGGAACAAAAGACACTGTTAAAATTTTATCGGATTTGAATAAATGTTATCCATTTGCCGAGACAGAGATAGAAAAAAATGTTCAGCAGGCATTGGGTGTTGATAATGAAAAGCTTATAAACGAAGCTAAGGCGGCAATAGAAGCTGGTGATTCAAAGGAAGTTGGCAGACTTATGGTTGAAGCACAGGCACATTTTGATAAAATGGTCGCACCTGCATCTCCGGTTGAACTTAAAGCACCTGTTCTTCATTCTATTCTTGCTGATGAAAAGATAAAAGAGCTTACATATGGTGCAAAAGGTGTAGGTTCTCAGGGAGATGGATCGATTCAGTTCCTTGCAAAAGATGATAATACACAGGAAGAACTTATAAAATATATCAAAGAAAAGTATGATATGGAAGGATTTAAGCTTACATTAAAACCAGGTAAAAAAGTTAAGAAAGCAATTATTCCTGTAGCCGGATTTGGTACTCGTTTATATCCTGAAACAAGAAGTATCAAAAAAGAATTTTTCCCGATTATAGATAAGGATGGATATGTAAAACCTGTAATTTTATGTCTGCTGGAACAGCTTGAAGATTCGGGTATAGAAGAAATCTGTCTTGTAATAGGTGAGGAAGAACAGAAACAGTATGATGAATTTTTCAGTCCGCTATCACAGGAGCATATTTCAAAGCTTTCAGAAGAAAAGAGAGAATATGAAGAAAAAATTCTCAGAATCGGAAAGAAGATAACATATGTATATCAGAAAGAAAGAAAAGGCTTTGGACATGCAGTGTACCAGTGCAGGGAATTTACAAATAATGAGCCGGTTCTTCTTCTTCTTGGTGATATGATTTACCAGTCATATGAAGATAAGACATGCAGCAGACAGCTTATCGATGCATATGAAGAGACGGGCAAGACGATGGTTTCAATGCAGGCAGTTCCTCTTGAAAATGTATCAAGCTATGGCATTCTTGCCGGAACATGGGAAAATGAGTCGGAAAATCTTTTAAAAGTAACTTCAATGGTTGAAAAACCAAATGTTGCAGATGCAAAAGATTCGTTAAAGGTAAAAACAAGAAAAGACGGAGATAAATATTTCTGTGCATATGGACAGTATGTATTGACACCTGAAGTGTTTGAAGCATTGGAATATAATATTGAAAATAATATTACTACAAAGGGAGAAATACAGCTCACAGATGCTTTAGATAGTGTAAGAGAGACATATGGAATAAGAGGATTTGTATTTAATGGTAAAGTGTATGATGTCGGAACAGCTGATAATTACAGAGAGACATTAAATACATTCTGCAGAGAGGACTAAGACTGATGGAAGAAAATAAAAAAGAAGGTTTTTTAGACGTATTTATACAGTTTATTAAATTTGGGCTTGTCGGTGTATCCAATACAATTGTTTCAGGTGTAATCTATTTTTTGCTTAATACAGTTATATTACCGGGAGTATGGATTGTTGCCAGCGTTGTAAGCTGGGTTATTTCTGTGCTTTGGGCTTATTTTATGCAGAATATTTTTGTGTTTAAAGAGGATAAGAACAAGGAACACCGTGTATGGTGGCAGACGCTTATTAAGACATATATGACATATGCATTTACAGGGCTTATTCTTAATAACATACTGCTGTTCCTTTGGGTAAATGTTATTGATATTGCACAGTACAGCGGAGCAATAATAAGCTTTTTTGCAAGAATACATATTGGATTCCTTGGGGATGCAGCTACATTTTCAAGCAATATGGGCTGGTTTATTAATATGATAATTTCAATACCACTTAATTTTTTTATTAATAAATTCTGGGCTTACAGACAGAAAGGTGGAAATAAATAAATACTATTGCCATTGCTTGCATTGTATGTTACAATACATCAATGTGAGCAATAGCTCTAATAAGGGCGGATTCCCGAGTGGCCAAAGGGGACAGACTGTAAATCTGCTGGCTATGCCTTCGAAGGTTCGAATCCTTCTCCGCCCATTCAGTTTTACTTTTTAAGAATAAACTGATTTTGTGTAACATATAATGTTGTGTATCAATTAAATAACGCGGGGTAGAGCAGTTCGGAAGCTCGTCGGGCTCATAACCCGAAGGTCACAGGTTCAAATCCTGTCCCCGCTACTACGCCTAGATAGCTCAGTCGGTAGAGCAGAGGACTGAAAATCCTCGTGTCGCTGGTTCGATTCCGGCTCTGGGCATCTTTTTTATTCGGCGGAAACCACGTAGAATCAAGGGTTTCCGCCGTTTTTTAATGGTTGAAAATCACTTAGGTGTGCAAAAGGTGTGCAGAAATTATGAAAACAGAATTAAATATTTGACTTTCCCCAATACCTTTCAATGGCTGCCTGGTTCAGTCCTTCTCCAATGACGATTAAGATTGCCTGACCATTTGGAATTGGCTGAATTTCTGTTTTTTGATGCGTAACGTTGAGGGAAATCCACGATCCATCAGAGAGTTTCTGAAATCCCTTGATTCGAAATACTTTTCCACATACAGGATCATTTAAGATGTTGTTGCAGGATTGTTTCAGAAAGTCTTCTGTGAAATCCATATTCATAAAATATAAGCTGTCGTATGTTTTCTTATCATCAAACCATAATTTGGCGTAATCTGCGGAATGATAGCCAGAGGAAAGGATGGATTTGAAATCTGCATCGGTTAAATCATCCCAGTTTTTTTCCATTGTAACAGAAGGACTTAGCGAGAATCCTGTTTCTTTATTACAGTATGGACTGAGTGAAGGTTATACACCTCTGCGTGATACTATGAAGAAATATCTTGAGAAGAAGGAAGGCTTTGATTTTGAGAATAATGAGCTTTTCATAGTGTCAGGCGGACAGCAGTGTGCGGACCTTACAACTAAGGCACTTGTTAATGAAGGAGACGTTGTGCTTACTGAAGAGCCTGCATTTGTAGGCTGCCTTAATACATTCCGTTCTTACGGTGCAAAGCTTGTAGGAATCCCAATGGAGCAGGACGGAATGAATATAAATGCGCTTGAGGAGGCTTTAAAGGCTAATCCTGATGCAAAGCTTTTATACACAATTCCATCTTTCCAGAATCCTACAGGAATTACAACTTCTCTTGAGAAGAGAAAAAAAGTATATGAGCTTTGCTGCAGATACGATATCGCAATATTAGAGGATAATCCTTACGGTGAATTAAGATTTGCAGGTGAAAATGTGCCAACTATCAAATCAATGGATACAGAGGGCAGGGTTATATATGCAGGAAGCTTCTCAAAGGTAATGGCACCTGCATTCCGTCTTGGTTTTCTTGTATTTAACAAGTCGCTCACAGGACCGCTTACAGTTGCAAAACAGTGCACAGATGTACATTCAACTGTCCTTTTCCAGTACATTTGTAATGAATATATTAATAACTATGATTTCGACAAACATCTTGAGGATTCAAGAAAGGTGTATGAGCACAAATGTAATCTCATGATGGAGTGCATGAAGAAGGAATTCCATCCTTCAGTAACCTTCGGTCACCCTGAGGGCGGACTTTTCGTAATGGCATTCCTGCCAGAGGGAATGGATTCTGCACCATTTGTAAGGGAGGCTATTAACAGAGGTGTTCTGTCAGTTCCGGGAGCAGCGTTCTTAGCAGATGAGAGCCAGAAGTCTAATGGATTCAGACTTAATTATTCGACACCTTCTGATGAGCAGATTGTTAAGGGAATCGAAATTCTTGGAAAACTTACATATGAGTGGATTAAGTAGGAGGAGTGAAAAGTTATGAAGATAGCAGCATTCAGCGTTCGTCAAGATGAAAAACAGTATTTTGATACATTTGCAAATGTATACAAGGTGGAATTACAGATTAATAGGAGCGGATTTACAGCAGATGATATAGAAAGTGTCAAAGGCTGTGAGGCTATGTCGGTGTGCGATGGCATGTGTGACTTGTCAGCACCTGTTCTTGAAAAGCTTGCAGCAGAGGGTGTAAAGTACATCGGTTTCAGGACAATCGGATATAACAGTGTTGACCTTGAGGCAGCAAAGCGCCTTGGAATCCGTGTTGCACACAGCGGATATTCACCATATTCAGTTGCCAATTATACAGTAATGCTTATGCTTATGTGTATCCGTAAGGCTTTGTATGTAATGATGCGTTCACACACAGCAGATTATTCACTTGGTCCTATATGTGGACGTGAAATGCAGAATATGACAGTAGGTATTATCGGAACAGGAAGAATTGGAAAGGCAGTAATTAAGAATCTTTCAGGATTTGGATGTAAGATTATTGCGTATGACCCATATCCTGCAAAAGGCCTTGAAAATGTTGAGTATGTAACTCTTGATGAATTGTATGCCAGAGCAGATATTATCTCGCTTCATACTTTCTTAAGTGATGAGACATATCATATGATTAATAAGGATTCAATTGCAAAGATGAAGGATGGCGTTATCCTTATAAATGCGGCAAGGGGTGCGCTTGTTGATACAAAGGATCTGATTGAGGCTGTTGAGAGTGGCAAGATTGGTTCAGTTGGAACTGACTGCTGTGAGGGTGAGGATGAATTTATCCGTACAGACCGTAAGTATGATGACCTTGTTGTTAATCACGATTACATCATACTTAAGTCTTTCCAGAATACTATTGTCACACCTCATGTTGCATTTTTCACAGATCAGGCTGTGTCTGATATGGTTGAGTCTTCAGTTAAGAGTGTTGTGCAGTTTGCAGCCGGTGAAGACACACCATTAGAGGTGCATTAAATATTCAAATTTTTGAAATATTCTTCAAGCTGGTGCTCGAAGATACGCTGATTTTCTGAGCAGAATGAGCCAAGCGGCTGATAATAAATGCTTCTGAAATGTGGACAGTCATCTATATGCAGCAGGCTTATGTTTTCAGGAAGGCTGCTGCTTGTCCACGTTACAGAGGCAACAAATGATACTCCAAGACCGAGACTTATGAGTTTGCCCTGTAATATGTAATCATTGCAAGAGTAGGCTATCTGAGGAGTTTTCTTACATTTACTGAATATTGAATTGAACACTCCGGCGTAGGATGGGGAATCTGCAAGGTCAATGAATTTCTCGTCCATCATCTGTTCTACTGATATTTGTCCTGTATGGGCAAGTGGATGTGATGATGAAACGGCAAGGCAGATTTCTTCTGTCATAAGAAGGTGTGCATTGTCTGGAATATCATAAGCTGATGAGACAGAGTCAATCAGCAGGTCACACCCCTTTGGTTCAGAAGATATTGAAAAGCTGACATGAGGGTGCTCATGGATAAAATCTTTAAGTACATTGCTGACAAGAACTGCACTTGAGCGGAGACAGAGCCTTATTTCGCCTGCATCGCCAAGACTTTCACTGACAGCACGCGCAGCATCTTCTGAAAGAGCCAGTATTCTGTCTGCATATTCAAGCAGAATTTCTCCCTGACGGGTACATTCGAGCCCTTTTTTATTACGGATAAAAAGCTGTGCGCCAAATTCTTCTTCAAGCTTGTGGATTGTCTTGCTTAATGCCGGCTGTGCTATGCACAGTTCACTGGCAGCACGGGTCATATTCTTGTGTCTGGCGGCAGCCTGAAACTGCCTGAGCTGATATAATTCCATGTTCGCACATCTCTTGTATGTAGTATTTTATAAAAATTACAATTAACATAATATAGAAATCAGGATATTTACGATTATGATAACACAAATATTATTAACGCAGACATTTATAATGTTTATTCTTATGATTCTGGGACTGATTCTGTCTAAAACAGGTCTGCTTACAGAACATGGCAGTAAGGATATGGCCAATATTCTGCTGTATGCGGTTATTCCGTGTGTAATTATAAGAAGCTATATAACAGATTTCACGATGGAGAAGCTGTATGGACTTCTTATGTCGGCGGTACTGGCTGTAGCTGCATTTGCAGTGGCGATAGCTGTATCATATATAATATACGGCATGCGAAAGCCGATAGACAACTTTGGAACTGCTTTCTGTAACGCAGGATTTATCGGAATTCCACTTGTAACTGCGGTATTTGGAAATGAAGCGGCATTCTATGTTGCGTCATTTGCAAGTATTCTTAATCTGTTGCAGTGGACATACGGAATTGTGATAATAACCCGCCGCAAGGATATGATAAATATAAAAAAGGTATTCGTCAATCCTGTGACAATATCACTTGTTATAGGACTGTTTCTTTTTATTACGGGAATTAAACTGCCAGGTGTAATAAATAGCACGATGTCTGGAGTTGCGGCACTTAATACACCTGTAGCCATGATAGTACTGGGATATTATCTGTCATGTGTCAGGATCCGTGACTTACTGCTTAATCCGTCCCTGTATCTGGCATCGTTTGTCAGGCTTATAATAATTCCGCTGCTTACACTGCTTGTGCTTTATATTATACCGGCGGGACACGGTCAGATTGGAATGATTACACTGATTGCTGCGGCAACACCGGTTGGAACGAGTACGGCAATATTTGCACAGAAATTCGGGCAGGATTATGAGCGGGCAGTATGTATGGTCTGCCTGTCAACGCTGTTTTCAATTATTACAATGCCAGTTGTGATGTATCTGGCACAGATGTGGATTATGTAGTTTAACTATTATTTCTGGTTATGGTTTTATAACCAACATGTATTTTACAGGAATAACACAATGGTATATTATACAGACATCAAAGGCAAAGGAGCCATGACCCGGAAGGGGTAATGGTTTCTTTGCCTTTTTTGCGTATAAGATATCTTTGCAGGAAAATGTATAGCGAATACGGCTATTCATAATATGAGGAAGAAAGGAACTAAAGCTATGGGAAATAACGGAATTGAATTGGAAAGAGATGGCTTTAAGAGCCGTACAGGTTTTATTCTTGCCTGTATCGGTTCGGCAGTAGGAATGGGAAATATATGGCGTTTTCCATATATGGTATCTGCATGGGGTGGTATGACATTTTTAATACCTTATGTATTATTTGTAATATTGATAGGTTCAACAGGTGTTATTGAGGAGATGGCACTTGGCCGTGCGACTAAGGGCGGACCTATTAAAGCATTTGGCGACTGTATGCAGATGCGTACCGGAAAGAGAAAAGCAGGTGAGGCAATTGGTTTTATTCCTGTGCTTGGCTCACTGGCTCTGGCAATGGGCTATACTGTAGTTGTTGGCTGGATATTCAAATATACTTATCTTGCATTTTCTGGAAAGCTTTCAGCAATGGGCAATGATATGTCAGCTATTGGTGGTATGTTTGGAAGTACAGCAAGCTCATTTGGCAATAATATGTGGCTTATAATCGCAATGGTTGTAACGGCTGTTATTATGGCACTTGGTATTGCAGGCGGAATTGAGAAAGCAAACAAGGTCATGATGCCTTTGCTTTTTATCATGTTTGTAGGTCTTGGAATATACATTTTCACACTTCCAGGTTCAAGTGCAGGTTATAAATATATTTTTACTCTTAATCCTAAGGGACTTCTTGATATAAAGCTCTGGATATATGCATTTGGTCAGGCATTCTTCTCACTGTCTATCGCAGGTAACGGAACTGTTATCTATGGTTCATATCTTAGTGATAAGGAAAATGTTGTGTCTTCTGCAAGAAATGTTGCAGTTTTTGATACTATTGCTGCTTTATTAGCTGCATTTGTTATTATTCCGGGTATGGCAGCAGGCGGTGCCGAGTTATCTTCAGGTGGTCCCGGACTTATGTTTATCTATCTTGTAAATGTATTTAATGGTATGCCGGGTGGCAAGATTGTAGGAATTGTATTCTATGTATGTGTTCTGTTTGCCGGCATGAGCTCACTTGTTAATCTGTATGAAGCTCCGGTTGCAACTATTCAGGAGAAGCTTAAGCTTAACCGTGTTGCATCTGTTGGAATTATCGCAGTGGCTGGCTGTGTTGTGTCACTTGTAATACAGGGTATTGTATCAGGCTGGATGGACGCAGTATCTATCTATATCTGCCCACTTGGCGCAATGCTCGCAGCAATTATGTTCTTCTGGGTTGCAGGAAAGAAGTTTGCTGTTGATGCTGTTAATGCAGGTGCAGATAAGCCTATTGGAAAGTGGTTTGTACCACTTGGCAAATATGTCCTTGTCCCACTTTCACTTGTTGCACTTATCGCAGGTGCTTTACTTGGTGGAATTGGCTGATGACTGGCATGGAAAGCTTTGGAAGATGAATACGAAGCTGGAAAGTTAAAAGTAATTGGAGGGGCTGTCGCCTCAACGATTTTCAATCGTTAAAGCGACAGCCCCTTTTCACAACAAAAAAAGGTCATTTCACAACATTCCAGATAGATATTGCAAGAACTTATCCGATATAATAGCTATAAATATATGTAAGCAAGGAAGTGACAATATGCGAATTGCTATCTGTGATGATGAAGTATCTATGGTTCAGATACTGGAGAAAAAGATAAAAAAGTTATTGCCAGATGCGGTTAT
>ENA-UESJ01001450-UESJ01001450.1-human-gut-metagenome-genome-assembly--contig:-NODE-1450-length-11148-cov-5.582965_pt1 | contig 11148 bp, 10 predicted proteins | sample MGYA00243000_ERZ508001 | MGnify/ENA primary metagenome ERZ508001 (study PRJEB26167, sample SAMN06115479) | human gut metagenome | host: Homo sapiens | place: China:Chongqing | collected 2015-03-03... | reverse complement strand
TATGATACGACATCCAATCACAGGACAATATTTTTACTGGGAGCATTTTGGAATGATGGATAACCCGGATTATTGCAAACATGCCTGCGACAAAATAAAATTATATTGTCAACATGGTATCATTCCATCCGTAAACCTCATTCTTACATATGAAACAAAACAGTATCCCTTGAGTGCAGACAAAGTAGAAATGATTTTGCAGGAATATTTTGGTTGTAGCAGAGGCAATGCCGGGATAGGATAAAACATATCAGCAATAGTAAGATAAGGGGGATATGCAAAATGAAGCACCTGATCATTGTAAAGTTTAAAGAAAATGTATGGACCAGGGAAAGCGAGGCGAGTAGAGAGATGCTTGCGGATATCCGGGAAATCTTCGATCGGACGCAGCAGATCGAAGGCGTCCATACAGTGAACATTTATGAAAATGTGACGCCGAGACCGAACCGGCATGACCTGATGATCGAGATGGAGATGGATCCGGAGGCGCTGCCTGTATACGATGCTTCCGCAGCTCATCAGGAATGGAAAGCAAAATACGGGGACGCTATTCAGTCCAAGACTATCTTTGATTATGAATAAAATTTGTAACCTTGCGAAGAGGAGTCAGTTATGGAAGAATTTGATATCAGAGAAGCTATGCCGAAAGATGCGGAGAAGATCATCGCATATTTAGCACAGGTAGGTGGAGAGACAGATTATCTGTCCTTTGGAAAAGAAGGGCTTCTTATTTCGACAGAAGAGGAAGAGAAATTTATACAGAATATAAATAAGGAGGAACATTCCGTTCTCTATGTAGTATGGAAAAATGGAGAGATTATCGGAGATGCCAGTCTAAGCGGATTTTCCAGAAGGATGAGCCATCGCGCCGACTTCGGAATCTCTGTGGTCAAGTCGGAATGGGGGCAGGGAATTGGTAGTGCGCTGTTACAGAAATGCATTATGTATGCTAAAGAACATGCGATAGAACTGATCAATCTGGAAGTCCGAAGCGATAATATACGCGCTATTCATGTCTATGAGAAATATGGCTTCCGGAAAATAGGGACCTCACCGGCGTATTATAAGATGGACGGAACATATTATGATTTTGATCTGATGGTATTAGACCTGAGAAGGCAAAGACAGTAGCTATCGATATCGCCGCGGTAATCATGCGAAGGCCATCGAAGGGGCAGGCGGCAATATCGGAGCAGAACTCGGCATGATTGTGGTACAGATGAATTAACAAAGAAACCCAGAGGACAGCAAAGAAACCTAGAAAAACATAAAGAAACACAAAGGAGCCATAACACCATGGAAATATTTGACATCGTAGATGAAAAAGGCATTCCCACAGGGGAGACCATAGAACGCACACAGGCGCATGAAAAAGGTGTCCGCCACAGAACCGCCCATATCTGGATCGTGAGGGAACAGGACGGAAAAGCCCAGCTGTTATTGCAGAAGCGTTCCGCTGAGAAAGACAGTTTTCCGGGGCGGTTCGATACCTCTTCTGCCGGGCATATTCAGGCGGGGGACGAGCCGGAAGAGTCCGCAATCCGGGAACTTCACGAAGAACTGGGAATCCGGGCAGCAAAGGAGGATCTTACATTCGCCGGATGTTTTGATATTCAATACGAAAAAGAATTCTATGGAAAAATGTTCCGGGACAATGAAGTGGCATTCGTCTACATGTACACCAAGCCTGTAGATGCTAAAAAGCTTACCCTGCAAAAAGAGGAAGTGGAGAGCGTGGAGTGGTTCGATATGGAGGAACTGGACACCGCATTGCAGCCGCCCAGAGACCAAAGGTTCTGCGTCCCTATGGAGGGCTTCCTGATTGCAAAACAATGGTGGGAGAGCAGAAGATAATTAAACTGTCTCTACAGGTCTGACTGGCAGACAGAATTGCAGCACATGCGAGAGATGATTTCGACGCCGGAGGTTTTGGTGTATTACGATGCCATACAGCAGGCAACGGAAGAATTCAGACAGGCAGAGTAAAAAAAAGAGCTGCCCTCATAATGAGGACAACTCTTTTATTTTAATAAGATTTCACCAGATGAAATTACTTCACAGTTACGGAAGTGATGTGAGGGTTCACACCTTCGTACCAGTACAGGAAGCCTTCCATATCAACAGTGTCACCGATCTTTAAGTTCTTTACAGCATTGTAAACATCGGTGGTGTTGTCGCACAGATAAGACTCAACGGTGAAGGTATAGGTCTGACCATTCAGAGAAACGTTGAAGTACAGGTCGTTACCGTCTTCACCGGAACCATCGTAGTTGTACAGGAAAGCAACGTCATTGCCGGTGGCATCCTGGCTGGCTTCTACAGTCATACCCTTGAAAGCTACGAACTGGTTCTGGTAGTTGATCAGATCATCGGTGCCTAACAGATCGGTCACATCGGTAACGGGAGCGATGTAGCTGCCCTCTTCGATCTCGAAGGTAGCACCTTCAGCGATCTCTACTTCACCGGACCACTCGGTCTTATAACCGGTTACTTTGATCTTGGTACCGGGTACCAGCTTAGCATAATCCTCTTCGGAACATACGGAATTGTAGATGAAGTAAGCACCATCCTGATCCTGGGTGTACAGGGTAGCCTTATCTTCCCACCAGGACTGTTTCGCCTGAACATAAGCCTCGATCACAACTTCGGAATCGAGATCAGCAGCCATGTACTCTTCGTAGGTCATAACACCCTCGGACTTCTCATCAGCAACAGCTTCAGTAGCCTCGGTAGAAGCTTCCGTAGCAGCGGCTTCGGTAGTAGTAGCCTCGGTGGTGGCAGCAGCGGTAGATTCAGCAGCAACGTCTGCATTGCTGTTTCCACATGCAGCGAGAGACAGAACCAGAGCCATAGCCATGGTTAATGCAAGTGTCTTCTTTTTCATAATAATCCTCCATTCCTGCGCTTTGTGGCGCATATGGGTCTGTGCAGATACACAGACATCTCCTCAATTTATCCGGTGCGCTCAGACACCGAACAGTTCCATTATACCTGAAACACAAGATAAATCAAGGCTTTTTGCAAAAAGAGCCCCATCCGCAGGAGAAATACCATCAGAAGCTATCTTACGAATGGGGCTGAAAAATTACTTTTTTCTGTTTTTTAAATATTCCCGCCCTACATACAGCAGGATCAGAACCCAGGTGACTGCAAGTGTGCTTAACAGGATCACGGAAGTCCGGGGCATGGCACCCAGTTCCTTTTTGCCGAAGGAGGCGTCACTTCCCTGGCCGAGACGGTACAGGCTCTCCACATCACTGTAAAGCTTTTGCATGTAGGCATCATCCACAGTTTCTTTTCTGCGGGTGGACTTCACTACGTTTTCAATCAACTGTCCGGAAGCATCACGTAAGGATGCGGAACCGTTAAATACCGGTGTGACAAAAGTATTGTCCACATGATCCAAAAGTAGTTTGGAAGCTTCCATCTTCACTGCATAATGTGTACCGTTATCCGCACCGCATTCGGACAGATACTCCTGATACTCTGCGGAGTTCTGTGCCTTAGAGGTTACAGGTACATAACCTTCTGTCTCGGAATAAGCGATCTGCACATCGTTGGTGAGCAGATACTGGGCAAACAGCCAGGATGCCAGTACTTCCTGAGAGTCCGATTTATTGAAAACGCAGACGGAAGGACCCTGAGAGATCATTTCGGGATGCTCCGGGTCAAACTGGGGAATCATCCGCACGGCGGTCTCAAACTGCACCAGAGAGTCCTCGCTGATATCCGACAGCGGAGCGTCCGTACCCATCCAGGTGGCTCCGGCGGTGGAATCAATGGCGAAAATACATTGCCCGGCATTCAGGAAGTTCGCAGGATAACCGGAGATCTTGAAGGTGGAAAAGGCACCGCTTTTTACATGTCCGGCAATATCGTACAGGAGATCCGTGGTGGTATCGTTGAAAAGTTCAATGCTGCCGTCAGCTGTGGAATATCCCGCATTCTTTTGCTTTAACATCTGGATCATCATGTTGTCGGTGGACTTATAGATAAACGGGATCAGTACATTCTGCCCGTTGACTACATAGGTGCCGTCTGCATTTTGAGCGGTGGCCGCCTCGGAGACCTCCCAGATGAAATCCCAGGTCAGTACATCCGGCAGAGTATATCCAAGATTTTCCACGTAGGTCTTATTCACATAGCAGGCCTCGGTGGAACGCATGTAAGGAACGGCATAGTAATGACCGTCGATGGAGCATTCATTCAAAAACTGAGGAATGACTTCTTCTCTGGCAGGACCGTCATAGGCAAGATCTGTGCCGCCCAGACCGTATTTTTCATCGACAAACAGGTCATCCAGAGGAACTACGGTATTCTGCCCGGTGAGGTAGGTGGCAATGTGATCCGGGTAGGTGATACAGACATTGGGTGTCGTATTGGTGGAAATATTGGTAATGACATCGTTGTAAATTTTGCCGTAATCCGTGTATAGATTCAGGTTCACCGTGATATTGGGATACAGGGCTTCAAAATCCGCAATGGCTTTCTTGTAGATTTCCGTCTGGGTTTTGTTGGTATCATTTTTCGCCCAGAAGGTGATCTCATAGTTCCTGGAAGTATCGAATTCCTCCGGAACGGTGAATTCCGGCAGGCCTTTCGAACCATGGCAGCCGGTCAGGGACAGAGACAGAGTGCCCACGGCACATAATAATGCCAGTTTTTTGCTGAATCGACTCATCCTTTGGTACCTCCTCTGGCAACGCCTGCCATGACTTTTTTACGGAATACGAGGAACAACACCACCAGAGGAACGGAAATCACGACCACTGCAGCCATCATGGCGGGGATGTTCTCTCTGCCGAAACCATTCTCACGGATCTCCTGGATACCGTTGGATACCAGATAGTAATCCGGATCATCGGTGATCAGTCTGGGCCACACATAGGAGTTCCAGCATTCAATAACCTTCAGGATCACGATGGTGATCAGCGTGGGCTTGCAGATGGGCACCATGACCTTGCGCAGATACCGCAGATCGGAAGTACCGTCCACCTTGGCGGCATAATACAGCTCGTCCGGGATCTGTGCGAAATTCTCCCGCAGCAGATAGATATAAAATACGCTGGTCACGGAAGGCAAGATCAGACCGGTGAAGGTATTGCGCAGATCCAGGTTCGTGATAGTGGTGAAATTCGTAATGACCACCAGCTCGTTCGGAATCATCATCAGAGATAAAAATAACGTAAAGATCAGATCTTTTCCGGCAAAGTTCAACCTTGCAAAAGCGAAGGCTGCCAGGGTGATGACCACCAGCATGATGGAAGTGGTGACCACGGTGAAAAACAAAGTGTTCCATAGGTATCTTCCCAGAGAAACAGTGGTAAAAGCGTCCACGTAGTTCTGCAAAGTGGGAGACAGGGTGAAAAACTTCGGAATATATTCTGCATTATAGGAGCCGTAGCTTTTTACGGAGGTCAGTACCATCCAGTAAAAAGGGAACAGTACGATCAGCGCCCACAGACACAGAAAAAAGTAGATGACCCCATTGCGGATATTGCCGTGGATCCGGGTGCGTTTCTCGATTCTTTCATAATCAGATGTAACATCAGACATCACAAAGACCTCCTTTCCTATACATAGTGGACATGCTTTTTGCTGACCAGCAGATTGATGCAGGTGATGGTCAGGACGATGGCAAACAGCAGGATCGCTGCGGCGGAAGCATAGGAAGGATAGCCGCCGCTGTCACCGTAGAGCATATCGTAGACGTAGCCGACAATGGTATTCATCTCCGCGGCATTTAAGTTCGTGCCGAACAGCGCCACGGCATCACTGTAGGCTTTGAATGCGCCGATAAAGCCGGTGATGATCAGGTAGAATACCATGGGGGAGATCATGGGCAGTGTGATCTTGGTGAACATCCGGAAACGGGAAGTGCCGTCCACTCTTGCTGCATTGTAGTACATGGGGTTCACACTGGCGAGAGCACTGGTCAGGATCAGGATCTTAAAGGGCATAACGATCCAGATGGTGTAAAAGCACAGCACGAACATTTTTGCCCAGTAGGGTCCGTCGATGAAATCCACGGAGCTGCCGCCGAAAAACTGGATCAGCAGATTGATCAGACCGTCGGAGTAAGGAGTCTTTTTGAAAAGAATCATGAAGACCAGACCGACCGCCAGAGTATTGGTCACATAGGGCAGGAAAAATATGGTCTGGAACAGATCCTGCAGCGGTTTGATGGAGCTTAAAGCAGCGGAGATCAAAAGCGCCAGTCCGGTGGAGACCGGAACGGTGATGATGACCAGAATAAAGGTATTTTTCAATGCCTGTAAAAAGTACGGATCGTGGAGCACATAGGAGTAATTGTACATGCCTACGCCGTAAAAGGTCTGGGATGCGGAATTGTAACCCTCTTCAAAGGAGTACACGAATACATCGATCAGAGGATAGATCATAAAAGCACCCAGAAACAGGAATGCCGGCAATAGATAGAGCCAGGCTTTCAGATTTTGTTTTTCCATAAGAAACCTCAATTCTTTCTGCAGCCCATGAACAGCGCCGGACTACAGAATCGGATAAAATATTAAAAGCGGATGCGTTCTTCGGTGTCGGTGCAAAAGAGGAATACTTTTGCGGGCTTTAAGCCGAAATGCACTTTCCCGGTGGGGAGGGATCTGCCTTCATCTGCATCAATGATGGAACGGATGGTAACATTCTGGGACTTCTCATGGGTGGAAACAATGCTCACATCCCGGCCCATGACCTCCAGACGCACCAGATCGCAGGAGAGCGGTCCGTCCTCTTTTAAGATGAAGCCTTCCGGGCGGATGCCGACATGCACGGGCTGATCCGATACTCCGGGAGTGGACAGGACAGCTTCGGAGCCAATATATAACTGCTCATTTTTTACCTCACCGGAAAATACATTGATGGGAGGTGTGCCGAGGAACTTTGCAACGAACAGATTCACGGGATCATCATATACGTTTTGGGGCTTGCCGATCTGCTGTACGATACCGTCCTTCATCACGACGATCATATCGGAGATGCTCATGGCTTCGTCCTGATCGTGGGTAACGAAGATGGTGGTGATCTGCGTCTCCTGCTGGATCCGGCGGATCTCTTCTCTGGTCTGGAGACGGAGTCTGGCATCCAGATTGGAGAGGGGCTCGTCCAAAAGAAGAACGCGAGGCAGCTTGACTAAGGCTCTGGCGATGGCAACACGCTGCTGCTGACCGCCGGAGAGCTCATTGGGTTTGCGCTCTAACAGGTGATCGATCTGTACCAGCTTTGCCGCTTCCAGCACGCGCTTGCTCATCTCTTCTTTGGAAAGCTTGTCAGCACCCTTCAGATTCTCCAAAGGGAACTGAATGTTTTTTTCCACAGTGAGGTGGGGGTAGAGGGCATAGTTCTGGAACACCATGCCGACACCGCGGTTCTCGGGCGGAAGTCCGGTGACATCATCTTCGCCGAAAAAGATATTGCCCTCAGTGGGCTTCAGCAGACCGCAGATCAGATTCAGGGCAGTACTTTTGCCGCAGCCGGAGGGACCTAAGAGTCCGATCAGCTTGCCGTCGGGGATTTCGAAGTCGAAGTCATTCACGGCAATGACATCCTCGCGGTTCTTCCTGCCGCGGACAGGACCGCGGGCGGGGAATTTCTTGGTCAGATGCTGTAATACGATTTTCATGTGTATATTTCCTTTCTTAATTAATGAATCTAAATCCCATAGGAGTCCTTCAAATCGCTGGATATATGATCCAGGTCGGGATATACGAAGCTTTCGGAGATGCCGAATACCCGCAGGCTTTCAATAAAGTATTGTTTCCGCCCGGAGGGGATAATGATCTTATACAGCATATTTTCATCGCAGATATCTTCCAGACGTTCCAGAGAGTTATGTACGGTGAAGTTGGAGTACTGGGAGTACATGCGGAGGTTGTTTTCCGTGGAGCTGCAAGCCAGGATCTTGTTTTTCAATTCCGGATTGTGGTGGTTGTGTTTGAAGGCAGGCAGCAGCATTTCCTGTGTAGTGTCCGCATCAATGGGATAGATGCAGTTGCCGAAGCCTTCCTTTTCGTTCAACAGACCCGGTGTCAGTACCCAGACGCAGGCATCGGTGTCCGGAGTCTCCCGGTAAGTCTCCGTGGCGAAAAATACGGCGATCAGGGGAGACTGGGTCCAGTCTAACATTCTCGTGGGCAGACCGTAGTGCTGCATCAGGGAGACCCAGCCGGCGTAATTGTGTTTGTCGGGAGGATTGTCCAGGATCTGTCTCGCCCGGATATAGAAATCATTGGCAATATAGCGTTCGGAGTCCAGTCTTTTCTGGCTTCGCTGGATGGAAGGGATCAGAGTCAGATCCGCGTTCTCTTCCCCGCGGAACCAGAGGCGGACGCCGTGCTTTTGGCGTAACGTACTGACGAACTGCAGGAGTTCATCGATGGTGCTTACTTTTTGTGTTAACATGATAGACCTCGTTCTTATTTCTTATGCTTCCATTTTATGCTCATATCGGGGCATCAAGCTACTTTATTATAGATGGTTTTTCGCAGTTGTACAAGTAGCCATTCTGTGATATGGTAAAAGAAAGAATACGGAAAACGTTTTTATAATAAAAATAAAGCACACAGGAAGGAGTACACTATGGCAAAATGGCTTGATAATGCAATCTTTTATGAAATCTATCCCCAGTCTTTTCTGGATACCAATGGTGACGGTATCGGTGATTTTCAGGGTATCATAGAAAAACTGGATTATATTAAGGAACTGGGATGTAATGCGATCTGGATGAATCCCTGTTTTGCATCCCCCTTCGGAGACGCAGGCTATGATGTGGCGGACTACTATCAGGCAGCTCCCAGATACGGCACCAATGCGGACCTGAAGCGTCTGTTTAACGAAGTACACAAACGGAATATGCATATCCTGTTAGACCTGGTGCCGGGACATACATCTGTGGCACATCCCTGGTTTAAGGAGTCCTGTAAGGCAGATCTTAATGAATTTACTGATCGTTATATCTGGACCGACAGCACCTGGGGACAGCTGGAAAACATGGGAAGTCTGTGCGGTATCTCCGAGAGAGAGGGCTCAGTGATCGTGAACTTTTTCGCACACCAGCCGGCACTCAATTACGGATTTTATAAAAAAACACAGGACTGGCAGCAGGATCCCGATGATCCGGGTCCCAAGGCAACGCTTGCAGAGATGGAAAATGTCATGCGGTTCTGGATCGGCATGGGCTGTGACGGCTTCCGTGTGGATATGGCAGGATCTCTGGTGAAAAACGATGAGGACGGCAAGGGAAACATTGCTCTGTGGAGAAAGGTAAGAGCGTTCCTGGATGCGGAGTTCCCTGAGGCAGTGCTGGTATCCGAGTGGGGAGAACCGGACAAGTCCCTGCAGGGCGGCTTCCATATGGACTTTTTACTTCATTTCGGACCGTCTCATTATAACGACCTGTTCCGCTGCGAGGAGCCTTTCTTCTCCGGAAGAGGTAAGGGTGATGTGGCAGCCTTCGTAGAGAAATATAAGGAAAACTATGAAAAGGCACAGCGTAAGGGGCTGATCTGTATTCCCTCCGGTAACCACGATATGGATCGTCTGGCGAGAAGCATTCATGGGGAGGAGTTAAAGGTGGCATTTGCATTCCTTCTGTCCATGCCCGGTGCACCGTTCCTGTATTACGGTGATGAGATTGGTATGCGCTATGTGGAAGATCTGCACTCCGTAGAGGGCGGTTACGGACGTACCGGCTCCCGCTCACCCATGCAGTGGGATCATACCACCAACGCCGGTTTCAGTGCGGCACCGAAGGAAAAGCTTTATGTCAAACAGGACGAAGCCACTGACCGTCCCACGGTGGAGGCGCAGATGGCAGATCCGGATTCCCTGTACCATGAGATCCAGAAGTTAATTAACATCCGTCAGGCGCACAGCGCCTTGCAGAGCCGCGGAGAGATTGAGTTCGTCTATGCTGAGGCTGATCAGTATCCGTTGGCCTACCTGCGCAGTGACGACAAGGAGAAGATTCTGATCATTATCAATCCGGCGGACAGAGAGGTCAGCTTCGACGGAGACTATGCGGTAAAGGAAGCTTTGTATACCTTAGGTGGGGAAGCTGCATTTGCAGGCGGAAAGGTTACTGTGCCCGGAGGCAGCGCCGGATTTTATCTGCTGTAGTTCGTGGAATGTATTTTAAAAGAAGTGGATGATCAGTCTGGCGTAGCGGAGGAGCTTTCGAAAAAATGATTGCGGCATCTCTAAAAAAATATGCTATAATGAGCGTAATGCTAGAGTATAAATGAAAAGAGAACCGTATGAATCAGGTAAATTATCAGAAAGAATTAGAGAAAATTTTAAATACTTTACATGAGAAGGGCGAGGCAGCGTCGGATTACCGGCCGCCCCGCCTGTTTCTGCATAGCTGCTGTGCACCCTGCAGCAGTTATTGTCTGGAATATTTGTGCCGTTATTTTTTGATCACGGTATTTTATTACAATCCCAACATTTCCTTTTCGGAAGAATACCAAAAGCGCGTGGCGGAGCAGAAGCGTCTGATCGACGCTTATAATAAAGAAGAAAAAGGCTGGCCCATCGACATCGTGGAGGGAGATTATGAACCGGAGCGTTTTTATGAGATGGCGAAGGGCTATGAGAACTGTCCCGAAGGGGGAGAGAGGTGCCTGCGCTGCTTCGACCTGCGGCTGCGCAGGACTGCGGAGCTGGCGGCAACTGGCGGTTATGACTATTTTGCCACGACCCTGACCATCAGCCCTCTGAAAAATGCAGCGAAGATCAATGAGATCGGACAGGCACTGTCCGGGGAATATAGTATCCCCTGGCTGCCCTCGGATTTCAAGAAAAAGAACGGGTATAAGAGATCCATCGAACTGTCCGCAGAGTATGAGCTGTACCGGCAGAATTACTGCGGGTGCGTGTTCTCGAAGAGAGAGGCGGAGGAGAGGGCCGGGCGCAGCGAATAGGCGTCACCGGAGAGACCAGTACAAAACTCCGTCCTGTTCTGTGCGATCAATCACACCGGTCTCGAAAAGCCAGTCGAGGCAGGAAAAGAGCTTTGGCCAGGTGTGGAGATAGGAGAACAGGAAGGAGTAGCGGTAAGTCTGCATGCGCTGGATGTAGAGCGCCTGGTCGAGTTCCAGGAGAGTCATCGGGCGATTACTCTCTGCCAGTGCCTGA
>ENA-UESJ01001446-UESJ01001446.1-human-gut-metagenome-genome-assembly--contig:-NODE-1446-length-11168-cov-12.345235_pt1 | contig 11168 bp, 7 predicted proteins | sample MGYA00243000_ERZ508001 | MGnify/ENA primary metagenome ERZ508001 (study PRJEB26167, sample SAMN06115479) | human gut metagenome | host: Homo sapiens | place: China:Chongqing | collected 2015-03-03... | reverse complement strand
AAAATGTTTCTTTTCGCCCTGGTTACGACGTTGTTCATCACGTCGTGCGGGCAAAAACAAAAGGGTAGCAATACCCTTATCCGACCGGTGAAGACTGCGCAAGTCAGTTCACAGTCGGTTATCCGCAAAGACTTCTCCGGAATAGTGGAAGCCGTGGAATATGTGAGACTTGCCTTCCGCGTCAGCGGACAAATCATCAGCCTCCCGGTTGTAGAGGGACAGCGGGTAAAAAAGGGGCAACTGATTGCCGCCATCGACCCACGCGACATCTCCCTGCAATATGCAGCCGACAAGGCTGCCTACGAAACAGCTGCCGCACAAGTGGAACGTAACAAACGGCTGCTTGGCCGCCAGGCTATCTCCGTGCAGGAATACGAAATCAGCGTAGCCAACTATCAGAAAGCAAAATCCACTTACGAGTTGTCCGGCAACAATATGCGGGATACGCGGCTGACAGCCCCTTTCGAGGGTTCCATCGAAAAACGGCTGGTAGAGAACTATCAGCGTGTCAATGCAGGAGAAGGGGTTGTACAGCTGGTAAATACACAGAAGCTACGAATCAAGTTCACCGTACCGGATGATTATCTCTATCTGCTCCGTGCCAAGGACGTAAAGTTCAAGGTGGTGTTCGACAGTTACCCTGCAGAGGCTTTCGATGCCAGACTGGAAGAGTATCTTGACATCTCCACAGCAGGGACGGGTATTCCGGTGACAATAACAATTGACGACCCGCACTTTGACCGTACACGTTATGACGTAAAACCGGGATTCACATGCAAAATAAAGCTGGCATCGGATGTCGCTCCCTTTCTGGAAGAAAAGCTGATGAATGTACCGTTAAGCGCCGTATTTGGCGACAGTGAAAACCGGAAAACGTATGTATGGGTGGTGGAAGGTAATAAAGTCAGTCGCCGCGAAGTGACCGTTTATTCTCCAACGGGAGAGGCAAACCTGCTTATTTCTAAAGGGTTGGAACCGGGAGAAACCGTTGTGACGGCCGGAGTATACCAGCTGACAGAAGGAGAAGCAATAAAGGTACTAATGTGATTAATCACATTGGCACATTACATTCCCCATTTATCTAAAAAATATTCATTATGAATCTAGTCCAATATTCATTAGACAACACGAAGATAGTCTACTTCTTTCTGGCTGTGCTGCTTATCGGCGGTATACTGTCATTCGGCAGGTTGGGAAAGAAGGAAGACGCACCTTTCGTCATCAAGTCGGCAGTCATCATGACACGCTACCCGGGAGCGGAGCCGGCAGAAGTGGAACGGCTCGTCACCGAACCCATCTCCCGAGAAATACAGTCGATGAGCGGCGTCTACAAGATAAAGTCAGAGTCTATGTACGGACTCTCCAAGATAACCTTCGAACTGCAACCGTCACTCTCTGCCGCATCCATTCCGCAGAAGTGGGACGAACTGCGGCGTAAAGTGCTCAACATACAGCCCCAACTGCCCGCAGGCTCTTCTGTACCGACCGTCTCGGATGATTTTGGAGACGTTTTCGGCATCTATTACGGCCTGGTGGGTGACGACGGTTTCTCTTATGAAGAAATGAGAAACTGGGCGGAACGAATCAAGACACAAGTCATCACGGCAGACGGTGTGATGAAGGTAGCCCTTTTCGGTACACAGACAGAGGTCATCCATATATTCATCTCCGTAAACAAGCTGGCAGGAATGGGTATCGACCCCAAGCAGCTGGCCAGCCTGCTACAATCGCAGAACCAGATTATCAATACGGGTGAAATCAGCGCCGGAGAACAACAGTTACGCATTGTGGCCAACGGTACCTACACGACTGTCGATGATATCCACAACCAGGTTATCACTACCTCCGGCGGACAAGTCAAGCTGGGTGACATCGCCATCATTGAAAAGGGATACATGGAACCTCCCGGCAATATCATGCACGTCAACGGAAAGCGCGCCATCGGTATCGGCATCTCCACCGACCCGACAAAGGATGTGGTAAAAACCGGTGAACTGGTAGACCGGAGGCTTGCCGAACTCATGCCCCTCATCCCCGTGGGGCTGGAACTGGAAAGTCTGTATCCCGAAAACGTGATTGCCAAAGAAGCCAACAACGGGTTCATCATCAATCTGATAGAATCCATCCTGATTGTGATTGTAATCATCATGCTGGTGATGGGCATGCGTGCAGGAGTACTGATTGGCTCTTCCCTTATATTCTCTATCGGAGGCACACTGCTCATTATGTCGTTTCTTGGCGTAGGTCTGAACCGGACCTCCCTCGCCGGATTCATCATAGCCATGGGAATGCTGGTGGACAATGCCATCGTGGTGACAGATAATGCCCAAATTGCCATTGCCCGCGGCATCGACCGCCGAAAAGCGCTGATAGACGGTGCCACCGGTCCCCAATGGGGATTGCTGGGAGCAACGTTCATTGCCATCTGTTCGTTTCTGCCACTGTATCTGGCTCCCTCTTCCGTAGCCGAAATCGTGAAACCGCTATTCGTAGTGTTGGCCATTTCCCTGGGATTAAGTTGGGTGCTGGCGTTGACACAAACCACTACATTCGGCAACTTCATACTGAAAGCAAAGGCTAAAGATGGTAGCAAGGACCCATACGACAAGCCTTTCTACCATAAATTCGCCTCCATCCTCAGCACACTGATACGCAAGAAGGCGTTGACCCTTGGAAGCATTACAGCACTGTTCATCCTCTCCCTCATCGTCATGGGGCTGATGCCCCAGAACTTCTTCCCTTCTCTGGACAAGCCCTACTTTCGGGCAGATGTATTCTATCCGGACGGGTACAGCATCCGCGAAGTAGAAACCGAAATGAAAAAGGTGGAAGCGCATCTGATGCAGCAGCCGGAAGTGAAACGGGTATCCGTCACATTCGGCAGCACACCGTTGCGTTACTATCTGGCCTCCACTTCCGTCGGTCCCAAACCTAACTTCGCCAATATCCTGGTGGAAGTAACGGACAGCAAATATACCAAGAAGCAGGAAGAGAACCTTGATGCCTACATGAAGGCCAACTATCCCAATGCCATCACCCGTACCATGTTGTTCAAACTCTCTCCTGCTGTAGATGCCGCCATTGAAATCGGGTTCATCGGCAATAACACGGATACGCTGGTCATGTTGACCAACAAGGCTCTGGACATCATGCACCGTGACGGCGAACTTATCAACGTGCGCAACTCCTGGGGCAATAAGATACCGGTATGGCATCCCGTTTACAGTCAGGAGCGTGCACAACCGTTGGGTATCTCCCGTCAAAGCATGGCACAGAGTATCCAGATCGGTACGAACGGCATGACACTTGGGGAATACAGGGAAGGAGACCAGGTACTTCCCGTTCTGTTGAAGGATAAAACTATCGACTCTTTCCGCATCAACGACTTGCGTACACTCCCCGTATTCGGCACTGCACGCGAAACAACCACTCTGGAACAAGTCGTCAGCCGGTTCGACTTCCAGTACAAGTTCTCCAATGTGAAAGACTACAACCGGCAGATGGTGATGATGGCGCAGGCCGACCCACGCCGCGGTGTGAATGCCATTGCCGCCTTCAACCGTATATGGAAGCAAGTGCAAGAAGAGATTGATGTGCCCGAAGGTTACACCATGAAATACTTCGGAGAGCAGGAAAGCCAGGCAGAAAGCAATGCCGCACTGGCAGCTAACCTGCCGCTGACATTCTTCCTTATGTTCGTCACCTTGCTGTTTCTGTTCCGCAGCTACCGGAAGCCGATTGTTATCCTGCTGATGCTGCCGCTTATCTTTATAGGTATTGTACTGGGACTGGTGGTATTGGGGAAATCATTCGACTTCTTCTCCATCCTCGGCTTGCTGGGGCTGATTGGAATGAATATCAAGAATGCCATCGTGCTGGTGGACCAGATTGATACGGAAACCGCTGCCGGAAAAGCACCGCGTGAAGCCGTTATCAGTGCAACGACCACCCGTATTGTCCCGGTGGCTATGGCATCGGGTACCACTATCCTGGGAATGTTGCCGTTATTGTTCGACGCCATGTTCGGCGGCATGGCGGCAACCATCATGGGTGGTTTGCTGGTAGCCTCGGCATTGACACTATTCGTGCTGCCGGTGGCTTATTGCGCCATTCATAAAATCAAGTGAGAGAACATTCAACAATTTACAGTTTACCAATTGAATGATGAAAACAAATATACTTATTCTATCATTACTGTGCTCAGGACTGAATGCCGGGGCACAACAAGCATATCTGAGCCGCGAAGAATACCGCGACAAGGTAGAAGCATACAGCCAGATTCTGAAACAACAGCATCTGAAAACATTCGCCAGTACCGAGGCACGCAAGATTGCCTCCACCGGTTTCCTGCCCCAGATTGACATCACCGCCGAGGGTACCGCCAATCTCAATCATCTGGACCAATGGAACAGTCCGAAAGGAGACTACCACCCTTATACCTATCAGGCACTTGCCACCTTGACGCAGCCGCTTTATACCGGAGGTTCCCTAATAGCCCAAAAGAAAGTGGCGCAAGCCGAAGAGGCACTGGACCAACTTACCACAGAGCTGACCCTCGACCAGATACACTATCAAAGTGACGCCGTCTATTGGAATGCCTCTGCCGCCCGTGCCGGTCTGAAAGCCGCGGCTACCTTTCAGGATATTGTACAACAGCAGTACGACATCATCCAAGACCGCTTTGATGACGGTGCCATCAGCCGCACAGACTTGCTGATGATTTCCACCCGACGTAAGGAAGCCGAATTGCAGTACATCAAGGCACGCCAAAACCATACCCTTGCCCTGCAAAAACTGAATATCCTTATGGGCTCGGAACCGGACGCTCCCATAGACAGCATAGCCGAAATAGATATACCGACTGCCTCCATCATACCTCTGGGCCTAGATGATGTGCTGCTTCGCCGAGCAGAATATGCCAGTACCTCCGTGAACATCGCCCGCAGTGAAGCGCAACGGCATGCCGCCCTCAGCCGCTACAACCCACAAGTCAACATGTTCCTCGCTACCGGTTGGGATACGGGAATCACCTATATGGGGCAGGATGTACCTCATACTCCCGTCGTAGGAGTCAATGTCAGCATCCCCATCTTCCGTTGGGGAGCCCGCTTCAAGACAAACCGCCAACAGAAAGCCTATATCGGCATACAGAAGCTGCAACAAAGCTATGTAACGGACAATATTCTGGAGGAACTCTCCGCAGCCACCACAAAACTGACGGAAACTGAACAGCAAGTCAAGACGGCCCGGGAGAATATGATACTCGCCGAAGAGAATCTGGGCCTTGTCACCTTCTCTTATAATGAAGGAAAAGCCAGCATGGCAGATGTGTTGTCCGCACAACTCTCGTGGACGCAGGCACACGCCAACCTAATTGATGCGTATCTGGCGGAGAAGATGGCGATGGCTGAATATTGGAAGGTGGTTAGTGAATGAAATGCCCCTCAAAGAAAAACATACAAAAAACTCCGGCATAGCTTTACAAAGCCATACCGGAGTTTCTTTATATTTTTCCTACTGACCGTTTATCCCAGGAATGAAATCAGCACACCCGCCGCAACAGCCGAGCCGATTACGCCGGAGATATTACTGGACATACAGTAATTCAGCACATGGTTTTTCGGGTCATACTTCGTTGCTATTTCATTGCAGACACGGCTTGCCATGGGTACGGCACTCAGGCCGGTAGCACCAATCAGCGGATTGATCTTCTTCTTGCTGAATAGGTTGAACAGCTTCACAAAGAAAATACCTCCCGTAATGGACAATGCAAATGCCAGGAAACCACCAATCACAATACCGATAGTCGTCCAATTCAGGAATGCCTCACTGGTCATCGTGGCGCCAACGCTCAATCCTAAGAAGATGGTAGCTGCATTCATGATACTATTAGCAGCAGCATCAAACAAGCGGCTTGTATCCGAACCGATTTCCTTAATCAAGTTACCGAACATCAACATACCAATCAAAGGTACTGCTGTGGGCACAAATAAAGCAACAATCGTAGTCACTGCAATCGGGAAGATAATCTTCAATACACGCAGATTCTTAATCTCGGTTTTCGAAGGATACAGCTTCTCCTGCTCCTTCATGTTAATCATCAATTCCTTCTTGGTACAGAACAGCTTCACCACCATCGGAATGATGACCGGTACCAGCGCCATATAAGAATAAGCAGCAATGGCAATCGGTCCCAACAGATGGGGAGCCAGCTTGATGGTAGTAAAGATAGCCGTAGGACCATCGGCACCACCGATAATGCCCAACGCACCTGCTTCCTGCGGAGTGAACCCTATCATCACAGCACAAAGCAGTACGGTGAAAATACCTAACTGCGCAGCCGCACCGAATATGGAGAGACGCAAGTTACGGAGCATCGGACCGAAGTCTGTCAGCGCACCCACACCCATAAAGATAACAGGCGGCAGAAAGCCGGTCTTAATCAGCATATAATAAATGAAGTTCATCAGTCCGAGGTCGTGCGCAATCTCGTGCAACGGCATCTCCCAAATATTCTTCATCACCCCGCCTACCATGACCATTCCGTTTTCATCTGCCTGAATCACCCCCATCTCGCCGCCGGGAAAGTTGGCAATGAGCACACCGAAAGCGATGGGTACCAACAACAATGGTTCATAGTGTTTCTTGATACCTAAATAAAGCAGGATGAAAGCGATGGCATACATCACGAGGAACGACGGATCAGCAATGATGTTACTGAAGGCCGTCATATCATAGAGTTTTGCAAATATATCTTCCATTATCCTATCTTCATTAATACATCATCTTCAGAAACAGAGTCACCCGGATTGACACAGATGGCAACAACCGTTCCATCAAAGTCTGCGCGGATGGCATTGTATGTCTTCATAGCTTCGATATAGCAGAGGAGGTCGCCACTCTTCACCTTGTCACCCACTTTCAACGGGGTTTCCTGCGCATTCTTTGTCAGGAAGAACTTGCCTTCGAGCGGAGCCGGAACGTCCTGACCTTCGCCTACGGGGGGAGCTGTCACCTTTTCGGTGGCCGAAGCGGGCAGGTCGATGTCACCGTATGCCACCGTCACGCGGTAAGCCTGGCCGTCCACCTGCACGGTGAGCGTCTTGGGTTTGGCATCGTCCAGCGGAGACTTGTCACGTTCGGCACGGCGTTTCTCTACGTCTTCCAGGAAGTCTTGTTTTGCCTTGCCACTCTTGTAAGCCTCGTATTGAGCCGGGTGCATGGCGTACTCGAAGAGCTCTTCATCGTCCTCGCCCAATTCCCATTTGTTCTCCTTCATCAGCTTGCGGTACTTGTCCAGAGCATCGGGATAGTTGTCCTGCGGATTGCCGGTGAAGAACTTGCGTCCTTCGCGCTCGGCCTTCTCTATGATTTCGGGAGCCAGCTGACCCGGCAGCTTACCTGCCTTGCCCAACAGCATATCCCAAATGTCATCGGCAATCATACCCCAGCGTTCCTTGCCTTTCTCCATAGCAATGACGTTCATCATGGAAAGGTTCTTGACGTACTGGCTGAACGGAGTCACCAACGGGGGATAACCCACGCGCGGCCAAACATATGCCACTTCGTTGAACAACTTGATGAGCAGTTCATCCTGCTTCATGAAGGGCAGGTTGCGTTTTGCCTTGTATTTGTTGATGGACTCCAGATTGGATTCCAAGTCTGCCATCAGACTGCCCATCATGCCACCCGGCAGTCCGGGACCAATCAGCAGGGAGTTCATCAGGCGGTTGCGCGGGCTGATGTACAAGCCAAGGAAGTCGTCCATAAACTCCTGGATGAGTGCGCGTACCTTCATATATGCCTCCATATTGACTTCGGGCACCTGGAAGCCTGCATCCTTCAGCATGGCCTGCACACTGAGCAAGTCGGCATGTCCCGTACCCCAGGAAAGCGGCTCCATGCCTACGTCGATATAGTCGCAACCCGCTTCGCACACTTCAAGAATACTTGCCATATTGAAACCGGGACCCGCATGACTATGATACTGGATAGGAATATCGGGATGCGCCGCCTTGATATTGGCCACAATCTTGCCCAAAGAAACCGGACGTCCGATACCTGCCATATCCTTGATGCAGATTTCGTCGGCACCTGCCTTGATAAGCTTCAGTGCCATCTCCGTGTAGTATTCTACGGTATGGATGGGTGAATGGGTGATGCAGAGCGAGCATTGGGAAATCATTCCGGCATCGTGTGCATAGCCAATAGAAGGGATGATATTGCGGGTATCGTTCAGACCGCAGAAGGTACGTGTGATGTCCGTACCCTGCGCTTTCTTTACCTTATAGAACAGCTTGCGCACATCGGCGGGCACGGGACTCATGCGGAGGCCATTCAGGGCACGGTCCAACATGTGAGTCTGGATACCGGCTTCATGGAACGGCTTCGTCCACTCGCGCACGGCTTTATTCGGATTCTCCCCAAACAGCAGATTTACTTGTTCAAAACCTCCGCCATTGGTTTCCACGCGCGCAAAACAACCCATCTCAATGATGGCGGGAGCTACTTTCACCAGTTGGTCAACACGGGGTACATATTTTCCGGCACTCTGCCACATGTCCCTGAATACCAAACTGAACTTAATTTCCTTTTTCATACTAAATTATTCGGTGTGTTTTTATATAAGATTATTATTTCAGATTTTTTCTACCTTAGCAACTTTACCCTTACCTTGTGTCACTACTGTTACGGCTGCACTGATAGCTGCCAGAATATTACCGGGGACAGGTGCGGGACCATTTGCCGCAGCTTTAGCCGGTGTCACCTCTTCGGGCGCATATTTATTCACCAATGCAATAAGAGCTTTTCCTAAGTTAATAACAATCAGCAGGATAGCGAAGACTGTTGCCATACCTACCACCATCAGCAGAAGTGCTGTATTCAAGTTTTCCATATTATAAATTATTAGTTATTCAGCCGAATTTACGAAAAATCGCTCGAAATTAGCGATAATCCATTAAAGAAAGGCAGAGAAGAATGATAAAAGATGCTAAAAAGTAAAGCTTCCCGCACAACCAATGAGGCGGTACAGGAAACTTTTAGCATAAAACGGTGTCAGTCATCAATTGCTTTCAAGGAAGGAGAATCAGCCCAACGGATTCTCACCCTGGTCGCCGTCGTTGCCGCCGGGAGTAGTACCGGTGGAGGTAGAAGTCTTACCCCACTCTTTCCAAACAATCTTTGTATTCACCATGCTGCGGGTAGTCACCTGATTGCCACTATTACGCTCCACTTCGGGCAGGAAACGGACACGTACTCCGTTTATCAGCGAAGCGCTTACCTCCTCAGCCGTCGGCACCCCTCTTTTGGTAGAGGTAGCAGTATAGTAGAAAGTGCCTATACCGTCTATCTTCACAGTACGTCCCTGCCCCATGAAATTGCTCAATACACGCCCCAAGTTCTCCATCACCGCATACGTGTCACCACGGGTCACGGTAGAAATGAAAGACAGTTCATCTGCCACTTCACGGGTAGTAACCGCCTTGCCCCAGGTTACTGATTGAGGATACCACAAATCGTTTACTTTTTTTTGAACTCTTTTAAAAAATGCCATAATCGTAATGTTTTAAATGATTAATAATAGGTATATTCTGTTTCTCTTGTCTCACCCGAGAAACAGAAGTTTTCATCGTGAGGCCTCAACGATTCAGCCGTCTGCTTTTCTCAAATTCGATGTTGCAAAGTTAGGGTGGGAAACAAGGGAAAACAAGAAAATGGCATCTACAACCGATTTTCACAAATCACTCAAAAACAAAGGATTACAAAAACCATATCTCTACAAGAAGAAGGGGGGAAATAAAGCTTAAATAAGAGGAATAAGGTGATAATCTCTACAAGCGACACACGCAAACCCCTGATAATGAAGCCACCTGTATCTTCCTATCTCTACAAGGTAATTGTTATAAGTTATTCTTTGCAATATGACATCATTTATGAGTTTATGCCAGTGAAAAGAAAGAATAAACACATAGAGAGAATGTGCCTCTCTACGTGTTTGGCTGATTTTACTTTGTTACCGCATTATACAAATCCTGATAGGTTTTCACCACACTATACACCACATCACCAGTACTGATAGCTGCAAAGTGGCGACGAGCACATTCTATCTTAGCATCCTCGGAATGACGAAGTTGTGATACTTCGATGTCGTTACCTTTGGTTTCCGCTACGAAATATACGTGCTTCACAGTGCCTTCTCGGAAAGCTACAGCCCAGTCGGGATTATATTTGCCCATCGGGGTGTTGATGTAGAATCCACCGGGCAGTTTGCTATATACCACCACATCATCCTCAGCTTCCAGCGACTCGGCAAAACTCTTTTCTATACCTTCACTATCTACCACTACAAGGTCGTAAAGCGACTTGGAACTTTCGATAGCGTCCTTGCCAAGTGTACCACGCAGCGTAGCTTCCTCAAAGATGTCAGTACCAAAGGTCCCAGTACGTTTCTCATACTGGATGTGTTGGATGAGCGAGATAGCCTTACAATCGTTGATGATGCGACCGGCTTTGATGATGAACTCTTCTGGATTCAGCTTGAACTGATGGAAAGTCGCAGGATTAACGCCTTTCAGCATTTCTACAATGGTGCGGCGAGTTAGACCGGTGGATTGCACGAGTTCACCTACCAAGTCGTAAGTTACTTCTGCTCCAATAACTTCCGTTACCCGAATGGTTTTCACTGTAGCGGCACTCATGGCTGCTCCGGCTTCCAATTCTTCGCGGTCACGGATGCTTTCCATGCCGCCACTCTCCACTACAATACGGATTTCTGTCACATTCAGGTGCTTGTCGAGTGCATCAATGGCACTCTTGATGAGTTTTGGCGTTTCAAAACTCACGTTATAGTAGGTACGTGTATTGATGCGCCGCCACAACTCTTGCCACTCTTTTTTGTTGAAGTTGTCTTTAACTAAGTGAGCCTCCGTTTTATTACGTCCATTGGCTGGTTTGAAGGCATCGGGATTGAACACTTTATCCAACTGTTTGATGATAAACGAATGTAGATTTTCCACCTCACCAAACTGGAGCGAATCGGCTTTCTTTTCGTCAAAGTACTTTTGCGTGAGCTTGCCTTTCTTGATGTAACCTTGGGTTATCAGTTCTTCGTGGATTTCCACGGCCTGTTCGGTCGTAATCTTTATGCTGTGTCCATCTTGTGTCTG